>Ga0209303_1000321_pt1 | contig 40137 bp, 34 predicted proteins | sample SidtaG_3_FD_187449 | JGI IMG/M metagenome (GOLD analysis project Ga0209303, IMG submission 187449) | Marine algal microbial communities from Sidmouth, United Kingdom - Sidmouth_Asex1 metaG (SPAdes) (version 2) | ecosystem: Host-associated > Algae > Red algae > Unclassified | place: Sidmouth...
TTTCTTTTAAAATGACTCTTCACCAAAAAATCCTTAAATACAGTGAGTATTCGCGTCATTTTTGATTCGATTCATTTCAAAATAAACGTCAAAAAATGTAAATAAATTTATAAAACAGTGTACTTAGACTGATAGCCAACATTTCTATAAAAAGTCTATTTTTTTCGTTATTTTTGTAAAATAAAACGTACAATAAATAAGGGATGAAAAGATAATAAACGTTACATCTTCACGTCGTTATTTTTTCTTTAAACGAGCCAAATTTGACGCGAATAACGGGTTAGGGAAGACGAAAAAAATAATCTACCCGTCTGAAATGTTCTTTTTTTTATATGTTTCACTAAATCTTCCTTATCCCGAATCAAGTACGGGACAGGCTGTAGCTCGGCTATGCGCTTCAAATTTAGCCAAACATATAAAAAAAATAACTTCTTCATTTGGGGTAGATTATTTTCTTCCTCTTCCCTTATTTAAGGAGAATTTGGTGAAGTATAAAGGAAGAAGAACAAGTCAAAATCTGAATTTATTTTTGCGTCGTTCCTTAGTGAAAGAAATTAAATAAATTGTTCCATAATGCGCCGTAATTTTTTCTTCTAAAGAATTCAAAAAATCGTTGCATAGCCATAGCTACGGAACTATTTTTTGTGTTTTTTAGAAGGGAAAAGAACAAGCATAATGGGGCAAGTTATTTATTTTCTTTCACTTACGTGTTCTTCACGGTATGTTTTTTGTTGTATAAAATAAAAATATGAAAAATATACGCTTCCTTTTAGTCCTACTAATATTACCGTTTACTATTTCGGCTCAAAACAACCTCAACCAACTCAGCGACGAACAACTTGCCGAATACCTCATCAATCAAAGCTGCACAGTCGATACAGGCAATGCACTAAAAACTACGTTCAAGGCTGAAAAAGTCCAAAAAGTAGAACCTTTACTCATACAAATTTACGAAAAAGGACCATCCAAAGCAGAACTCGCTACTTTTGAAAAGTCTTCCCAACGGCGTTACGATATGATTCAGAAAGCCCTCCAATCGGATAGGAACTACGGCTTGTCAGAAGAAGATTTAGCTCTTGTGCGTGGGCGTACTTGGGAAGATTTTTACGAAAAAGAAAAGAAAAACTACATTATGAGTCGTCGTTCGCAAGCCCTACTCGCGCTCGGACGCACAGGCGGCGTAGCAGCCAAGAAATTTCTTCAAAAAGAAGCAAAAAACACGAAATCGCCTTTACAGAAATCAGCAAAGGCAGCATTGGAATTGGTCAATGAGTAATTTATTCGTAGAGAAAATTCATGAATTTTCTCTACGAATGTGCCAATACAAAACTCGCCTAGTACACTGTTTTATAAATTTATTTACATTTTTTGACGTTTATTTTGAAATGAATCGAATCAAAAATGACGCGAATACTCACTGTATTTAAGGATTTTTTGGTGAAGAGTCATTTTAAAAGAAATACTCAAAAAAGTAAATAAATTTGTGAAACAGTGTACTAGGTATCAGGAACAAAATAAATGTATATTCTCGACTTATTCTTTCGTCTAAAGAAAAAATAACGACGCGAAGAATGTACATTTATTTAACTCCTGATACTTACATTTCTAAAAATGCAAGGCGAGTCTTGTTTGGTCAACTTTGTACCTATTGACCATTGACTATGGACTATCGACTGCTCAAAAATTCATTTTTAATCTCAGATTAATCCGCCGTGAAGTCAAGTAATTTGGTACGGCAAAATATTGATTCTGTGTCGTCTTTACCCAAGTATTAGACGCGGCATTAGCGACTTGCAGCAAATTAAACACCTCAAAACTCATCCATGCCTTACGCGAAAATTTGAACGGGCTACGCCCGTTTCCGGCACGTCTATCTTCATCCCATAGCAAATAAGAAAATCCAATATCAATGCGGTGATACGGCGAGTAGCGATAGGTATTTCGCGCCACCACATTATTCTGCGGAATCCCGAAAGGCAAACCCGTACCGACCACAAAATTCATATTCATTTTGAAATTAGGATTTTTGGGTAGATAATCTTGAAAAAACATCGAAAAACTCACCAATTGGTCGGTCGGACGCGCCACATCATTCACTACAACCGAAGCCGTATCACCCACGCCACGCATTGTATGCGTGACGCCATCGAGTTGTTCGCGAGTCCTTAGTAATGAGAGGTTTATCCACGATTCTGCACCGGGTACAAACTCACCGTTGAGACGCAAGTCGATTCCTGTGGCGTAGCCTTTCACGTTATTATCGCCATAATATCTTATCCGAACATTGTCTACATCATAGGCTACAATATCCCACAAACTTTTGTAATACGCCTCCGAAATGAAACGAAACGGACGGTCGTATATCTCAAAATCATAGACCAAACCCAGTACAGCGTGTATGGATTTTTGAGCCAATAAAGCGCGATTAATTTCGCCTTCCAAGTTCCGCATTTCGCGATAAAAAGGCGGTTGATAATATGCCCCGACAGAGGCTTTTATCATCATATTATTTTTTCCGTTAAGGGGTTTATAATAAAATTGGGCGCGAGGCGTAATGGTTGTATTGCCATTCAAATCCCAATACGAAGCGCGGACACCGATAGTGACACCCATTTCGCGAGTTGTATCTTGTATGAATTTAAATGTATTCTGCAAATAGCCACTCACACGATTCGATTCAAGGTTAATGTCCGATTTGACGACATTGAAAAGTCGCAATTCATCATCGTCATAAGGTAGCGTATAGAGTGCCGAGTCGAGGCGTTCCCATTCATTGATTTGGTCTACGATTTGCTCACGTTGGTACTTCACGCCCCAGCGCAAATGCGAATCCATGTTGCGTTTTTCATTGCCAATAAGCGTTGTCTGCCAACCGCCTTTATGCTCTACATTAGTCATATTTGCAGTGAGATAATTGCGGACAAATTGCTGCTGCTCGCCTGCTCCAATGACAGCGATAATTTCTTCGCCTGCGCCTTCTTCGCCAAGATTGGTTTCTAAGATTCCGAGTGAATATCTGCCCGAAATATCAATGCGTTCGTTCTCATTACTTTGATAAGTAGAAGCAAGGAATTTCAAATAATAATCACCATTTTTTGGCAAATGACTCAAAGAAACACCGCTCATATAAGTATTGAAATCGTCTTGTTCTTGTCCGTCAAATAAGACGCGAAATTGCAGAGCAAGGTTGATAAGACCAAGTGTGGTATTGCGTTCTTGCGGTACAAAATTGTAGGCACTTGTATTGATATTTCCGATGTAGCCGAGCTGCCAAGTTGGACTCAAATCGTAAGTGAGATAAGCCTGTAAATCGAAAAAATTGGGGACGTATTCGCCTTCTGTTTGCAGACTACCGAGTAGGTAACGAGTCGTTTTGTATCGCGCTCCAATCAAGTATCGAAAGGCTTGTTTTTCGTCTTTTTTCTTCTTCACACTACCTTCGACATGCGCCGAACCACCCAGAAAACTCATTCCCACGGAAGCCCTTACGGAATCAGGGCGTTTGTATTTTACATCCAATACAGACGATAATTTATCCCCAAATCGCGCTTGAAAACCACCCGACGAAAAGGCAATTGAGCGTATCAAATCAATATTCGGAAAAGTCAAACCTTCCTGCTGCCCGGACCGTATCAGAAAGGGGCGATATATTTCAAAATCATTGACATAGACCAAGTTTTCGTCATAGCTACCGCCACGCACCGAGTACTGCGAACTCAACTCGTCGGCACTCCCCGTAACGCCTGTCGCAAATGTAGAAATGTCTAAATTTCCACTTGTAGAAGGCAGGTATTCAAAGACTTTGGTGGAAATGGATTGCAGCGTACCCACGTCGTCGCGGACGCGGTCTTCTTTGACAGTGGCTGTGCCAGTTTCTAAAACTTTGGTTTTTAATTTGACATTGATAGTTTGTTTTTGTCCCTGTTTGAGATTGACCGTATAAGGTACTTTTTCGTAGCCTAAATAGTCAAATTCGATGGTAAGGTTGCGATTGGGTGGCAGGTCGAGGCTAAATTTTCCTTTCGCATCGGTCGTTGTGCCAAGTCCTGAACTTGATACCCCCACGCTGACAAATTCGATGGGTGCGCCCGTCTTTGCATCGGTGACTTTTCCGTTGAGCGTTGCCTTGTTTTGTGCAAAACAAAATATTGATAATGAGCTGATTAGGATTATTGAAAGTATTTTTTTCATAGTACTCGTACAGGCGACTTTAGTCGCCATGTTGATAAAATTGATGAATGTGGCCATGCCACCTAGCGACTAAAGTCGCCTGTACGGAAATCTTAACGTTTTTATAACATCAATATTTTATCAGGGCTAAGGAAAACAAAAAAAGCCGGGCAAAATGTTTGCGCCGGCTTTGTGTGGATTGGGGTGTGCTTCCATGAGTACAGAGTGTTAATGCCTATCTTCTGCTTTTCAATACTTTACGGACGGCATTGTATTCTTCATTGACGAGGTGCACAAAGTATATACCTTCGGGCAAAGTGGAAAGGTCGAGTTGTAGCTCGCCTGTCGTGCTTTGCGTTGTGGAGAGGTGTCTGCCGTTGAGGTCTACTACGTGGACTCGAGTTGGGGTGGATGTGATGGGGTATTGGATGGTGATTTGGGCGGTGGTGGGGTTGGGGGTGATAGAAAGTTTCGGGTTTATCAATCCATCAGTATTGACCATCATTCCTTGACAACTTATACAAAATGTGAAGGATTCCTCTATTGTAGAATTATTATTTTCGTCTTCCACATGAATGTAATATGTTCCCGGCTCTATGGCTAATTCTGTGGAAAGTTCCTGTCCACCACCTGAATTTCCGTGTCCATCATCAGCAATAATGACTTCTTGACCATTTATTATTTGAAAGATTTCAAAATTCAAATCCAAAACATTTGGAACGTTTGTGAGTGCTACATTTAATAGGCAGGTTGCTTCTACCTGTACCTCAAACCAGTCTTGGTCGTTGTCTCCATCGTCACTTGTAGAGAAGCATTCATTTTCTCCCCAAATATTGTTCATAAAACAGGTATCTTTCGGAATCGGTGTTGCCAAATCAATTGTTTGATTAATCTCGAACGCATTGGGTGTAAAATTTAAACAGAAATTATAGGTTTCCTCATTGGTACGGTTATTATTTTCATCTTCGATATGAATATAATACGTTCCTGCATTGATGAATGTTGTGGCTGTCAGGCTTAGTCCACCGCTTGCATTACCAATGTCATCATCAGCTATTTTTTTGGGTTGGTTATTTTCTATCATATAGATTTCTAAATTCAAATCTATATCCGAGGGAACAGACGTGAGGGTGGCTTTCAGTTTTCCTGATTCGTTTATTTGTACTTCAAACCAATCTTGATCATTGTCGCCATCGTTGGTTGTAGAAAAACATTCATTTTCTCCCCAAATATTCTCTTCAAAACAGGTATCTTGTGGGATAGGTGTTGCCAAATCAATTGTTTGATTAATCTCGAACGCATTGGGTGTAAAATTTAAACAGAAATTATAGGTTTCCTCATTGGTACGGTTATTATTTTCATCTTCGATATGAATATAATACCTTCCTGCATTGATGAATGTTGTGGCTGTCAGGCTTAGTCCACCGCTTGCATTACCAATGTCATCATCAGCTATTTTTTTGGGTTGGTTATTTTCTATCATATAGATTTCTAAGTTCAAATCTATATCCGAGGGAACAGACGTAAGAGTGGCTTTCAATTTTCCTGATTCATTGATTTGCACTTCAAACCAATCTTGGTCATTATCGCCATCGTTGGTCGTAGAGAAGCATTCATTTTCTCCCCAAATATTGTCCATAAAACAGGTATCTTTCGGAATGGGTGTTGCCAAATCAATTGTTTGATTAATCTCGAACGTATTGGGTGTAAAATTTAAACAGAAATTATAGGTTTCCTCATTAGTACGGTTATTATTTTCATCTTCGATATGAATGTAATACGTTCCTGCATTGATGAATGTGGTGGCAGTTAAATCCTGTCCACCTGCTGCATTACCATAGTCATCATCGGCTATTTTTTTGGGTTGGTTATTTTCTATCATATAGATTTCTAAATTTAAATCCATATCCGTGGGAACAGACGTAAGAGTGGCTTTCAATTTTCCTGATTCATTGATTTGCACTTCAAACCAATCTTGGTCATTATCGCCATCGTTGGTTGTAGAGAAGCATTCATTTTCTCCCCAAATATTGTCCATAAAACAGGTATCTTTCGGAATGGGTGTTGCCAAATCAATTGTTTGATTAATCTCGAACGTATTGGGTGTAAAATTTAAACAGAAATTATAGGTTTCCTCATTAGTACGGTTATTATTTTCATCTTCGATATGAATGTAATACGTTCCTGCATTGATGAATGTGGTGGCAGTTAAATCCTGTCCACCTGCTGCATTACCATAGTCATCATCGGCTATTTTTTTAGGTTGATTGTTTTCTATCATATAGATTTCTAAATTCAAATCTATATCGGTAGGAACTGACGTAAGAGTGGCTTTCAATTTTCCTGATTCGTTTATTTGTACTTCAAACCAATCTCGGTCATCATCGCCTTCATTCGTTGTAAAAAAGCATTCATTTTCTCCCCAAATATTCTCTTCAAAACAGGTATCTTGTGGAATAGGTTTTGCCAAATCAATGGTTTGGTTGATTTCAAATAAACTTTCTGAACAACTGATGTTTAGGGTGTATGACTCGGCATTGTTTGCCCCATTATTGTTTTCATCTCCTATAAATATTAAATATGTTCCCTGATTAATGAATGCAGTAGCTGTCACATTTTGTCCGCCGCCTATATTATTGTTATTGTCATCTGCTATTAATTTTAGTTGGTCATTAACGAATTGATATATTTCTAAATTTAAATCTATATTTGAAGGAATGGATGTTAACGCAACAGACAAGGTACCTGATTGATTCACTTGAACTGAATACCAATCAACATCTCCAACGGACTGAATAAATGCCTCATAAGTATTACCACAATTTATTCCGGCAGGACTTGACGAGCCGTTATTCGGTTCAAAAATATCTTGGGCAAACGAATAATTAAAGGGTGAAAAAATTGGAATCAAGAGGAGTAAAATTCTAATTTTCATGAGTGAATATTTTGAAAAAGATACCCTCACACACACTTGTGAGAGTACCTTGATAGTTAGGAAAATGATTAGTGAAAGAAATTAAATAAGATGTCCCATAATGCGAAGTGTTTTTTTTGTCTAAGGATTTTTTGAAAGCCGCACATAGCCTTAGCACAGCCTGTCCCGAACCCCGATTCGGGATAAGGATTTCAAAGGATTCTTAGACGGAAAAAAGACGAGTATAATGGCACATGTTATTTAATTTCTTTCACTTACTTAAGAATTAGGTCTAGGTCATTGCCAGAAAGCCCTGTAATACTTAGTGGTATTGCTGGATTTTCGGAAAGTTTTGCGGCGAGGTCATCTACCGAACCATTAAACTGAAGACTGATGACCCCTTTCCCATCTTCGAGACCTTTACGGAGGAAAGTCGCGCCCGATATCGTTTTGATAAACTTCTCGACTTTGGAGAGTCCGCCAAAATCAACGTCTTTGATATAGAGGGTAAACAGAGATTCGACTTTGTGTATTTCTTCGGCACGTTTGAGTTGGTAATCTGCAAAAAGCGGTTTATTATCCAATATCAGATCAACGGCTTCCAAGACTGCTCTCTCTACGGCATCGCCCATAGCTGCCGAGCCAAATACCGCCAAGTTGGCACCGAGTACTTTTAGGGCGGGTTTGGTCACTTTTCGCTCTACGGATTTTGACCACACGATAGATCTATCTTGTGGGTCTACTACCTTGAGAATAAAGCCAATATGTGCCGTATTGGCACCTATGCCAATGAGTTTTGTGCCACCGATGGCGTACTCGGTGATTTCGCCCGATACGATGAGTTGTGCGCCCATCATTTGCCCTCTTTGTGCAGCTTGATTTTGGTCGGAATAGGTACTTTCGGCAAGGTCTATTTCTCCTCGAATATCCTCCATTTTTCTAAAACTTTCTAGTACCTGAAAGCACTCCGTTGCTTGAAGTGCATTGGATAGCATAGAGGAGAGTTCTTCGCCCACCTCTCGTCTCGCACTTACTCTTGATATACTAAAGCTACCGACAGTGATACGCGGTCGGTCTTCGAGCGCAATACCTTCACAGACCCGAATGGCTTTTTCTGTTTTGATTTTCCTTTTCTTTTGGGCAAAAGTATTTGTGCCGCCGAATAAAACAAATGTCAATAATAAAAATAACGATGTTGGAAATTTCATAATATTTTTTTTGCATTATAAAAAAATAAATTCTTTTAGCTGAATTAAATATGTAAATAAAATTAATTTATAAAAAGAAACAGACAGCTACCACTTTCGGTAGCCATCTGCTGTGGTCTAAGTAACACTTTCTTAGTAGGATATTTGAGTGAGTCAGTGTAGAAGAATCAACCAGAAAGAGGCGGAGATATTCCCCTTCCAATTAATCACGGTTACAGAGACTTAAATTTTTTTGGTGACGATATTTTTGTAAAAATGTATGAACAATAGTAAAAGTAACGGATTACGGTAAGTGATACCTTATTTCCATAAGGACATATTTCGGAGATTCTTATATCTTATAATTGACTAAAATTGAGTATATATCTGATTATCAATTATTTAAAAAGGTATTTTTATAGAAAAAAATGAGTGGACATTTTTTTTGGATTCTTAGATTAAAATAATAATAATTTGATTATAAAATATTTATTATCAATTAGTTATATAATAATTTACTTAGAAAACTAAAACTATAAAATATCCGACTTCGGGGTTTAAAATCATATTTAATATTGTTTATATGGTATAAATCATCTATCTTTAAATTCTAAGTAACACATACTATGTTGAAGACTAAACTACTCAAACTACTAGGGGGAATGTCACCCGAAGGTATAAACGAGTTGCGAATCTACCTTTTTAAGGGGGATGAATCTACCGCTGCTTTCCGTATTTTCACCTACATTGTCAAATATCATCCCGATTTTGAACAAAATAAAGCCCAACTAACCCGAGAAAAAGTATTCAAAGAATGCGCTTGCAAAAGCTATAACTACATGTATGGATTATGCTCTAATCTATGCCGCGATATTGAGGGTTTTATGATACACACAGAATTGAAAGAGGACAGTATGCTACAAGATATGCTACTCAATCGGGCGTATGCCAAACGGGGGTTAGACGAATTCTTTGAAAAGCATAATAACGACACCCGGGAAAAGATACTCAAGGCAGAAACCCCCGAACAATCTTATTACCATACTCTATTCCGGTTGAGCTATAATGCTGCCTTTCATCGCAATAACGTCAAACTCCGCACCGAGTATCGCAGTCAGCTCAAAGAGGCAGAAGCTTACCTTGATGCTTACTACCTATTATACAAATTGAGAATACTTTGTGAGTGTAAAACCCTTGCCGGTATTATAGATATAGAAAAAATAGAAGAAACAAAAAAAACAGAAGAATCGAAAAAAACAGTAGAGAAAATAGAGACGAAAAAACCCTTGTTAAATGTTGATTATCAAAATTTTATACGAGAAGAACCTGATGACTATCTAATCAGTTTATACGCTAAAACGGCGCGATTATACGACGAAGAAGACCCACAAATTTATACAAAATTGAGGGAGGAAATTGAAAAGGGAACAAAGCCTGTTGACGCTGAAAATCTATCGACATTATTGGTATTTCTGATTAATTTTTGTAGTCGCAAATCTAAAGAAAACATCAAGGCAAACCCTGAAAAAGGTACATTAGATTACACTAAAGAAATATTCGATTTATACGAATTTGCATTCAACGAAGATTTGTTGAAGGAAGATGGTTACATTCCCGAAATCCACTATTTGAGTTTGGTCAAAGTCGCCGTTGCCAACGGAAATTTTGAACTCGCTCAACAATGGATTCACTACGCCAAAGATATTAAGCCTGAATACCAAAAAAATGGTCGAAAACTCGCTACTGCCATCTTACATTTCGCTAAAGGCAAATATAGCGAAGCCCAAACACTATTACAGGAGATCAAATGGCGCAACAAAAATTATAAGGTAACTTCAAGAGATTTGCTGACTAAAATTTACTACGAAATTAAAGCATATAAATTACTCAACAGCCATATCTCTAATGTACGCAAAGCCATACAACGAGATAACGATTTGCCCGAAAGACAAAAAAGAGCCAATTATAATTTTTTCAATGTAGTCAAAGAACTTGCAGAGTACGAACAAGAATTGAAAAAAGACAAAAGTGCCTTGCCGGGCAAAACACTTTTGTCACGACTCGAAAAGCACCCAATGGTATACGGCGAATGGTGTCGTAAAAAATTCAAGGAACTTACAGCACAATTTCCTGCTCGGCAAGCGTAATGTCGCCCGCTATCACTTTGAGTATATACACACCGTCCGGCAAACCCAATAAAGGTAAAGCGAGCAAGTTCGTGTCAGTGGCATCTGTCAAGATAGCTCTGTCGGTACTACGGATGAGCTGCACAGTAATGGTTTCATTTTGGATATCGGGTGCCAATTTACTTTGATAGATATTGATGACTACGGCATTTCGACCTACCTGCAGAATATCGACTACGCCGCCGCCAAAAGTAGCCGCAGAACTTTCGATAACGCTTGTAGTAAGCAATAAACTCATTACGAAAATTTTACATATTTTTAGCATGATTAAAGTGTTTTTAAAAATTCAAAAATATCCCGTTCGTGTACAGGCATATGTGTAGCCTGCACCGTTCGGGGGTGTTGATAAAAATGAATGGGAGCTTGTTTAAGACGGGCTTAAACGAGGCTTAATCATTCGTGCTTTGCAATTTTTTATAATATTTAACTGCATTAAAAAAGTAGAGTGTATGTATTTTACATGAACTGAACGCCGTTCGCCCAAATGACGACCCAAGCCTGATTTTTTACCGATTTCCACACATTTTTCTCAAAAAAAAATAAAAACATATCTCCATGTCCACACCAACACCAAGTCAGAAAATTCAACAATATGTTGATAATCAGCAATTTGAAACGGCTTATAAAATACTCGTAGAGGAGCAAAAAAAATTATTTGAAGCGGTAGTAGGTAAGGAAGAACTTTTCAAGCGAAGTAAAGTATTGGCAGAGGCTTTTCTTGATTTAACCTATCCGATAGATGAACTCACGCTTGATGTAAAATTAGAGTTGGAATGTTGTCTGCGCGCAGAGGAAATACATGAGCGAGTTTGGGACAAGCCTGATGATTTATTAATAAGGATTTATAATTATAAAGGATATATATTTAATGCGCTATGTCAGACAGAAGAAGCCCGAAAGTGCTATGAGTTTATACTCTCGATATGCGACAAGTGTTCAAACCCCTATTGCGATAAAATGGAAGCCTATCATGGTATTGCCTTTGCTTATGAAGACGATGAAGAACTGGAGATGGCACTGCGATATTTCAAGCAGTCTGAAATATATCTCAATAAAGCGGCGATAGCCGCACCCGATACTCCTCTTGTATCTCAAGAGGGGTCATTGCATAATGCCTTTGCCACCACTTATGCAAGGATGCAACAATACGATAAGGCGATAAAACATTCACGTAAATCTATGGCTACTATAGGCGAGTCTCATCCTAATTATCCCTTTCCTGTCTTTAATCTTGCTAGAAATTTATACTTTAAAAAAGAATATCAAGCATCCATTGATATGCTTGAAACGATAAAAGAAAAGTATCAATGTAATACCAACCTGCTAAGTCGTTTTTCAATCGGTCTTGCAGATTCCTACAAGGAGTTGGGGCATCATGAAAAAGCAGAAAATATCCTCTTAGAAAGTGCTGATGTTTTTGAAAATACCAACATATGGCATGCCTATGTGCCGGCTATTTTTTCAAGACTTGCCGAATTATATCTTCAAAAAAACGATCATGCAAAAGCTGTTTTTTATATAGAAAAATCTTTACAAAATTGTAAATCACGGGCATTTTATTTTAGGTTGCTACTCATTCAATCTAAAATTCAACTTTCTCAAAATCAATACCTTAACACATTAAAAACTATACAAAAAGTCGATATTCTCGCCGACGAAATTCGCCGCAACCACAAAACTCAAGCCTCTCGTCTCCTCCTCGCCGAACAAGCCAAAGACCTATACGAACGCGGCGTAGAAACAGCTTTTTTTTTATACGAAAAAACAAATGACAAACAGTTTGTTCAATTAGCATTTCGCTATGCAGAAAAAAGCAAAGCCATCTTGTTGCTCATGGAAATCAAGCATCAAGACGGCATGTTGAGTGCAGAGATGCCATCGGAGGTTTTGAAGCAGGAAAAAGACATTTTGAGACAGTTGAATTACTTGGATAAAATGTTGGAAGGAGAACACAAACTACCGGAAGTGGCAGAAAAACGATTCAAAGAAGAACGCTTTGAATTGCAACGTGAGCATGAAATATTTATCCAAAAACTGGAACAAGATTACCCTGATTATTATCAACAAAAATATAATACCGAACCAACAAGTATTGCGGATTTGCAAGAAAGATTATCGGATAAGCGACTAATTATGAGCTATTTTGTAGGAGAAGAAAATACATATATTTTCCGAATCGGTAAGGAAAGAATTGATATGGAAAAGCTAGGGAAGACGATGACAATACGCGAGCAAGTTATGGAGTTTCGAGAGCTACTGGAAAAAAGGGTCACGATGCCACTATCTTTTGAACAACAAGCTACGGCATTATACGATATACTCCTAAAATCGACCTTAAAAAATAGCCAAACTGACCAACTGCTCATCGTACCTGATGATGTTTTGGCGCAGCTACCCTTCGAAGCATTGGTCACACAACGAATGGATAATAATTTGAATTTCAATGAATTAAATTATCTGCTGAACGATTATGAAGTGGTCTATCATTTTTCGGCAACCTTGTGGCATTACGGTTTGAAAAAATATGAAAGGCGGCAGCGCAGCCTGAGTTTTGTAGGCTTCGCGCCTATGTACGAAGGCGAGGTGCAACCCGAACAGGTGGAAAGGGGACAGTACGAAAGAGATCTTACATATCGGGATAAAGTGTGCCACAAACTCCCTTTTGCAAAGCAGAAAGTAGAACAGATTGCTGGTTTTTTTGAACAGAAAAAATTATGTGTAGATGCGGTGGCTACAAAGGATAATTTTGTGGCGTACTGCACTCAAGGGACTTACCTGCACATCGCAGCACATGGTTTTTACAGCAAAAAGAAAGATGAGGATTGCTATATCCAGTTTTCGCCTTCCGATAAAGATGATATTCGGCTGACTATCAATGATATAGCGTCGCTAAAAATCGACGCGCACTTGATTGTTTTGAGTTGTTGCAATACCGGACAGGGTCAATTTCGGAAGGGAGAAAGCGTCTTTGCCCTCAACCGAAGTTTTATGGCAGCAGGTGGGCAAAATATTATCTCAACGCTCTTCAAAGTACCCGATGCACTCGCCTGTGAACTTATGACAAATATGTACGAAAAACATTTGAACGAAAAAAGAAATGTTGCCCCTTCGCTACGTGCTGCAAAGTTGCAACTCATTGAAAAGGAGGGAATTACACCCAAGATGTGGTGCGGTTATCAGCTTGTAGGGAACTAAGAAATTTAACTCGGTTTTAGATTCTTTTGAATATAGAAACTAATTATATAATCTTCTGCTTCTTCGGGTCTAAATTCGGCATAATAAATACCGGGATGCATAGATGCGGTAGGCAATGCAAAATCCTCGGCACCAGCAGGGATTTTATGTTGTTGGATAGATTTTATTTTATTATCAAATATTTCAAAATCAACGACTTGCGTATTTTTTTCGCCTAAAATAAGCCTTAGTATTTTATTAGTATCATTGATGCTAATTTGTACTTGAGAAGTATCGGCTGCACGAGTGGGTTGCAGTTCGAGTTCAAGTTGAGGATTTGGTAGGAAAAAGTCTTTGAGTTGTTCGAGCGTATAGGTTATTTTTTCGCTTAAAGTGGGTTGGGATTCCATTTTTCTTTGCAATTTCGACCAAGTTTGTGCTTTTTTCGCGGCTACATCGGCTTCCATCTTTTCAAAGTTTTTTCCTGATTTTTCAAAATTAATTTGCACACCTTCCACATAAGTTCTGAATACTTCGGAGGCTTTGATCTGCCTTTGAATTTTCAAATGTAAATCGCCGGGCAATAAGCCTTGCAGAAACTCAACGATGAGTTTGGAGTCGTAAAAATTACTATATGAATTATTGTCAGTATTAGTCATTTATAAAATTATTTGCTCCTATTGCTTGATACATTTTTTGAGTTTTTTCATGATGGATGAACGCTTATTATTGATAGTTTGTAAAGCTTTACCTGATGCTTCCGCGAGTAGCTTATTTGCCTCCTGTCTGTCATGTCCATCTTGCATTAAATAACCGAATTGTGTAATGAGAATATATTCTTTTTCATCAAGACATCGCCTGATTTTGAGGTCGTGTTCTTTCTTTTCATCCTCTTCTAAAAATGCTGATTTCATAGATTCGGAAAGCGTATTTTCAGGAATTTCGTTTGATACAATTCTGTTATTTTTGCGGAGTATATCAATGATAGTATTTTTTATCACTGCGAAAATATAAGAACGAACATTGCCTTCAATATGTGATTTTTTTACCATTAATTTTTCCCAAATTTCAGCTACAATATCTGTAGCTTCTAATTGAATACCATTACATTTGCTTATCGCAAAATACAAAGTATCATCGTAAAGTGCCTTGTACACCTGCCCGAATGCAGCCATATCACCCGTAGCCACATATCTATTCCATGCTTCCAATAAATCCTTATCCTTCATAATGACGATTGACAGCGTATATTTTACCGAATCTATGAAAAAAATTACCAGACCAATCTACAAATCTAAGATATAATATTCAGAATATATGAAATTTGGGTTAAAAATTCACACCAAACACTCATAAATAAAATTCCCACTACGCTCAAAACCAATCTTCTCATACAATGCCTGTGCGTGAAGATTGTCGCTGCCTGTTTCGAGAATGACTTTTGCACGACCTGTCTTACGTGCATAGTCAAAGGTATGTCTTATCAAGGCTTCGCCAACGCCTTTTTTCCGAAAATACTGATGCACATACAAATCATTCAGCACCCAAATTCGCTGCATTCCGACAGAAGTAAAGGACGGATACAACTGCGTAAAACCCGCGTATTGGTCGTCTATTTTCATCACAAAAATAACACTCTCATTCAACGATAGGCGTTCGTGAATAAACGACTCGGCAGCCGCAGGGTCACTTTTTTGCCCATAAAAAATACGGTATAAATCAAATAGGTAGGAGAGTGGCGTGAGGTCGTCGAGGGTGGCGCGGTGGATTTGCATATTATTTAAGTTGAAGTACAAGATTAAGTTTAATAACCGTTAATTTTGCTTTGTTAATTAAAAATTTGTATTTTTGATGCAAATTTTAAATTAATGATAGTAGAATTTAGTATCGGTAATTTCAAATCTTTCAAAGAAATGGAGACTTTACGTTTTCAAGCAGCAAAGATAAAGTCAAAATATGAATTTGTAGATACAAATAATACATTTGTTGTATCGGATAAGTTGTCTCTGCTGAAAAGCAAGACAGTTTATGGGGCAAATGCAAGTGGTAAAACGAATCTTGTGAAGGCTTTTAAAGCCATGCTTTCCATTATCACTGAATCATTTAAAGATGATAAAATTATTGAAAAATATGTAGAGCCGTTTCGTTTATCAGAAGAAACGCTCAATGAACCGACCTTCTTTCAAATTAATTTTATCTACGAAAATGTACCATACAGATACGGCATGACGGTCAAAGCCGGCAAGGTAGTCGAAGAGTGGCTCTTTGGTAAGCCGGGCAAACGCGAGGTGTATTATTTTGTCAGAGAAGACATGACGGTGCAGGTGAATGAAAATAAATTTAAAGAAGCCTTGAAAATTTCAAATGTACCTAAAGACGAGATACCTATGTATAGCGACACTTCTTTATTTCTGACAGTTGCGGCGGCTTCGCAACGGAAATTAGCTAAATCTTTAATCAATTATTTAAAAAATCAAATAGAGATAATTTCCGGTTTGGATGATACACATCTGATGGATGTGGTGATGGATAAATTGGATGATGCGACATTCAAAAAACAACTTACCGAATTTGTATCGTCTGTCGATACAGGTATTATATCCATTGATAAAATTGAAGTTAGTGACATTTTTTTATCGGAAAATTCGAAACAAAAAAACGCTAATAGGAAAGCCGCTTTTATTCAAATAGAAAGAAAGGTTTATGATAATCAAAATAGCACAAATGGAAAAAGCACCCACTTTCTCCTTGATGAACACGAAGCGGAAGGAACGAAGAAAATGATAGCTTTGTTTCCCTTTATTCAAGAAGCATTGCAAGAGGGGAAATTGCTAATAATTGACGAATTTGATGCACGTATGCACCCACGAATTGTTCGTAAAATTGTGGAAATTTTCAATTCTAATGTTAATCCAAATAATGCACAACTCCTTGTTATTACGCACGATACAAACCTCATGCGTAGATTTTTGTTGAGACATGACCAAATTAGTTTTGTAGAAAAAAATAAATTAGGTGCTTCCCGAATTTACTCACTTGTAGAGTTTAAAGGTGTCCGTAATAATGTTTTTTTTAGAGATGATTATTTACTTGGAAGCTACGGTGCTGTACCATTTGTCAATCTTCTTGATAATGCGCTTGTCGAACAAAATACTTTGGAAAATGCCTAAAAAAACTAAGAACATCAAGTTCACCGACAAAAACAAATCGTGGAATAAACAACCAATGAAACGATACAATGAAGGTGAGCCAAACAAAACTTCCTTCTTAATTATATGTGAAGGGCAAAATACTGAACCTCAATATTTTAGGCAATTTCCTGTAAAGACAGCAGAGGTTACTTCTTATGGATTGGGTAGCTCCAGAACCAAACTTGTTGAAATGGTCATTGATTTAAAAACGGAGGATAAACAGCAAGAAGTTTGGGTCGTATTCGACATGGATATTCAGCGCGAAAATGCCGACAAAATCAAATCAGATTACGAAAACGCCATAGCACTTGCCGAAAGCAAAAATATCAAAGTCGCTTACTCCAACGATGCCTTCGAAATCTGGTTTTTATTGCATTATCAATATTTTGACAATCAATGGACAAGACACGAATATTATGATAAATTGAGTGAGTGGTGGGGCTGCAATTATGAAAAAATGGGAAAAAATATTGCCTTTGCACAGACCATTTACAAGCGACTCGAAGAAGATGAAAATGCTGACCAGGAAGAAGCTATACAAAGAGCCAACAAGTTATCGGAGCATCAAAAAGACTTGAAATATACAGAAAAAAATCCATCAACAAACGTACATCATTTAGTCAATGAATTGAATAAACATTTTTAATAATGGATAATGTACGACGTACAAGTAGTACGCGAGCATTATCCATCATACATTAATCACTTACACATTATGCCGAAAGTGCATAATATCTCCATCGCCCACCACATATTCCTTTCCTTCTACCGACATTTTACCAACATCGCGACAAGCAGATTCAGAACCAAGTTCAACATAATCATTATACTTAATCACCTCTGCACGAATGAATCCGCGTTCAAAATCCGAGTGAATGACGCCTGCTGCACCCGGTGCCTTTGTACCATTGATTATGGTCCATGCACGTACTTCTTTGACACCTGCCGTAAAGTACGTAATCAGATTCAACAAGCTATAACAAGCATGAATCACCTTATTGACACCCGGCTCTTTTAAGCCCATGTCAGAAAGAAACTCCATACGCTCCTCGTAGGTTTCGAGTTCGGCAATATCGGCTTCTATGCTCGCGCTAATCAACACGACTTCTGCATTCTCATCGGCAACGGCAGCCTTAAATTGCTCGGAATATTTATTACCTTCGATCACTGCTGCTTCATCAACATTGCAAGCATACAAAACAGGCTTGGCAGTAAGCAAGAAAAATTCGCGCAACATCGGGAGGTCATTCTCCTCGACAGCGAAGGTACGGGCAGGATTGCCACCTTCGATGTGCGTTTTTAGTCCTTCGGCAAACTCAAGAGCGTGTACGGCTGCCTTATCGTTGGTTTTAGCTTGTTTGCGCAGTTTTTCGAGCCGCTTTTCAAGCGTCTCCAAATCCTTTAATTGCAACTCCGTATCTATGACCTCCTTGTCGCCCACAGGATCGACACGACCATCAACATGCACCACATTATCATCATCAAAACAACGTACTACGTGTACAATCGCATCCACCTCGCGTATATTCGCAAGAAATTGATTACCAAGCCCTTCGCCCTGACTCGCGCCTTTTATCAAACCCGCTATATCCACGATTTCTACCGTTGTAGGCTGTACCTTTTGTGGATTGACGATTTCCGCCAATTTGGTCAACCTGTCATCGGGTACAGTGATGATACCGACATTCGGTTCTTTGGTCGCAAAGGGGTAATTGGCAGCCAAAGCTTTTGCATTAGTGAGTGCATTGAAAAGGGTAGATTTGCCGACATTTGGCAAGCCTACAATACCACATTTTAAAGCCATATTTTAGTTCATTTAGTTGACAAGGTTTATAGAGTTTATTTGGTTTATAAACCCTATAAACTAAATAAAACTTCACGAAACAAGGCGCAAAGATAAAATTTTTCATAGCTTTTTTTACTTTTGTGGTAAAAGTAAATGGTCGATAGCAGACAGTCTGTAAATTATAAAATATTAAAATTCATTTTTTCATAAAAAACTAACAACATGTTTAAATTCATTGGCTCTTTGACCAATCTAGTGGTGAGTATATTAGTTACTAGACTTTGGACGTATGACATTTTTTTTAACAAAAAAATACCATAAAGTGATGTTTTTAATTGTTTGATAATCAATGGTTTGAATGTATAAAATAAGCTACCTCTGCATAGTTTAAAATTTCTATTTTTCGCCCGTCTGGTCGGAAGGGGAGCTTCATAAACATCCAAAAAATAAATTATTTTATATGTTATTGATTGACAGTTAGTTTTTTATTAAAAAAATAAATGTCAACTCACGTCCAAAGTCTAGTTAGTTAGAGAAGACGAAAAAAATAATCTACCCGTCTGAATTGTTTTTTTTCTTATATGTTTCACTAAATCTTCCTTACGTAGCTCGGCTATGCGCGTCAAATTTAGTGAAAGAAAATAAATAACTTGTCCCATTATGCTTGTTCTTTTCCCTTCTAAAAAACACAAAAAATCGTTGTATAGTATCAGGAATTAAATAAACGTTACATCTTCGCGCCGTTATTTTTTTCATCCCTAAAGCAGTCATTACGGTATTCGCGGTCAGCCTGTGCAGAACACGTACCATTCGACTGCCAACTAAAAACTAAATTTAATAAAAATGAAGTACCTATATTTAATCAGACATGGGAAATCGAGTTGGAAGGACGATTCGATACAAGACCACGAAAGACCACTCAATCAACGGGGCCTGAACGACGCGCCTCTTATGGGCAATTTGTTGAAAAAAAAAGGTATACAACCGGATGTTATTGTGAGTAGTTTTGCAATACGAGCCTTGCGTACCGCAAAAATTATAGGGAAAGAGGTGGGATATTCCAAAGAAAATATTGAGGTGAAAAAGGAGGTTTATCTAGCTGATTTTCCGACTTTAATGAAAATCGTAAGCGAGTTGAAAGATGACCATAAAGTCGCTTTTTTATTCGGGCACAATCCGGGTTTTACTACTTTTACCAATACTTTTGCAGCAGAATATATCCCGAATGTCCCTACTTGTGGTATCGTTGAAATTGAATTGGACATCGAAAAGTGGAGTGACATTAGCGCGAATAAAGGGCGAGTCGTGAGTTTTGAATTTCCTAAAAAATATAAATGAAATTAGTCCATAGTTTAAAGTCCATAGACAATAAACAATAGTTGAATGCAAGGTCTTTTCTGGACTTTGGACATTGGGTAATTAGGGAACTGGGTAATTAGGTAAATTACTCATTATCAATAATTTACATTAATTTGCATTTTATTTTAAATTAATTTTATTACAATTTTTACTATGCTGATAAATAGCGAATTATGCTTTTGTTAGCCTAATTACCTAATTCCCCGATTACCTAATGTCCAAAGTCCAGGTCTTTTTCGCGTAGCGAAAAAACTATCAAGACTAACTATACGTGGTCTATGGTCTATGGATTTGAAACTAAAAAGCTGTTATTATGAACTACGTACATAGAGATTATAGTTGGCTGACCTTTAACTATCGGGTTTTGCAGGAGGCGAAAGACCCTAGTGTGCCGCTATTAGAGCGTTTGAAGTTTCTGGCGATATATTCTAACAATTTGGACGAATATTTTAAGGTGCGGGTAGCGTATCATCGCAGTTTGATTCGGCTGAAAAAGAAGGATAGGCGGATGGTAGAGTCCGATCCGCGGGAGTTGTTACGCAAGATTCATAAGACGGTCAATAAGCAACAGGAGGAATTTAGCCGTATTTTTGAGAAAGAAATTGTACCGGAATTGCGTACCAACGGTGTGTATATCTTGCGGCGAATGGATTTGGATGAAAAACAACGGGCGTTTGTCGAAGATTATTTCGATAATAATATGTTGCCCTACGTGCAGCCGATGCTGTTGGTCAAACAAAAAATTTCGCCTTTTCTCAATAATGCTGCCCTATATTTGGGGATTGAAATGGAGGAAGCCGAAGGTAGCGATAAGGGCAAAACACGTTATGCACTCGTTCAAATTCCTTCAAATCACCTGCCGCGATTTGTGGTCTTACCTTCGAGTAAGGGGCGGCACGAGTTGATTATTTTGGATGATATTGTGCGACATAGTATTTCGTTTTTATTTCCGGGGTATGTGATACGCGATACGTTTTCTATCAAACTGACGCGCGATGCAGAGCTGTATATTGACGATGAATATTCGGGCGATTTGTTGGAAAAAATAAAAGAAAGTATCCATAAACGCAATGTCGGTCCGGCTACGCGATTTGTGTATGACCGCACGATGCCGCAGCGGTTTCTGGAGTTTTTGATGGCAGTTTTTTCGTTGGATGAAGATGATTTATTGCCGGAAGGACGCTACCATAATAATTTCGATTTCTTTAGTTTTCCTGATTTTGGACTTCAGCAATTGAAATACACGCCGCTTCCGGTGCTGCCCAAAGCTTCGCTGGATAATGGGGCGTCTATTTTTGAAAATATCGAAAGAAAAGACCAGTTATTTCTCTTTCCTTATCATTCTTACGACTATACGGTTCGGTTTTTTGAAGAAGCGGCAAGCGACCCAGATGTGACACATATCAAAATCACGCAATATCGCGTAGCCTCCAAATCGCGCATCATGGATGCGCTGATAGCTGCTACCAAAGCCGGCAAACAAGTGACCGCATTTGTAGAAGTGAAGGCGCGATTTGACGAAGCGGCGAACCTGAAGTGGGGCGAGAAACTGGCAAAGGCAGGCGTGCGAGTACTGTATAGTTTTCCGGGCTTAAAAGTGCATTGCAAACTCGCTATGGTGACACGTATGACGGATAAAGGACAGCAAAATTATTGCTACTTGAGTACGGGAAATTTTCATGAAGGAACGGCAAAAGTATATAGTGACCACGGCTTGATGACGGCTGATGAACGATTGACGGGGGAGGTGGCGCGGATTTTTTCTTTTCTCGAAACGGTCAAACCGCCAAGCCACACTTTTGAACATCTGATGGTCGGGCAATTCAACTTGCGCTCTACGATTACGAAATTGATTGATAATGAAATCGCTCATGCAAAAGCAGGACGAAAAGCACGTATTACATTCAAAGTCAACAGTATAGAAGACCAAAAAGTTATCAATAAACTATACGAAGCAAGCGAAGCGGGCGTTAAAGTGAGAATCATTTGTCGCGGTTTGTGCTGTCTTGTGCCTGGTGTGAAAGGGCAAAGTTCCAATATTTCTGTCATTAGTATTGTAGATCGTTTTTTGGAACATACACGCATTTATTATTTTTTGAATAACAAAAACGAACATATTTATCTTTCTTCTGCCGACCTGATGACGCGCAACCTCAGCTACCGTATCGAAACCGCTTTTCCAATCTATGATGAATCGTTGCGGCAAGAAATGAAAGACTTTTTGAGGATTCAATTGAACGATAATACCAAGGCTCGCATCATCGACGGCAAACGAAATGATACTTACAAAACCGAACTTTCTGACTTTAATATGCGTTCACAGATTGAAATGTATTATTATCTGAAAAGAAAGGAGGAAAAAGAACGCAAAGAAGAGGAAGATCAACAAGGGTTTTGATATGAATTTCAATTAGTGCAAAATAATTCTGTCATAAAGTTTACTTTATTAAAAAAACAGATTAACTTTGTACTTTGAAAAATTGTTCGATTGCTTGATTGTTGAATTATTTTAATGTTTTTTGCTTCGCAAAAAAAATAACAATAAGATAATTTAACAATAAAACAATCATAAAATGGTCTCGTAGCTCAGCTGGATAGAGCAGGACACTTCTAATGTTCAGGTCGCAGGTTCGAGTCCTGCCGGGATCACTCAAATTTTATTTTTTAGATTTTAAGTAATTGAAGGTCAGCCGTTTAGGTTGACCTTTTCTTTTTTGTGGGGTACAGTTTTGGGGACACTTTCTTTGTTTTTATTGAAAATAACGGCAAGCACTTCATTTTGATTTTGATAGGGGCTTATCCTTGCGCGAAGAGTAAACGTAAATGTCAATACTTTTAACGTCACATTTTTGTTTATACCGTACTGTTTCAATACATTGCGTTTTGAACCATAATTTACACAAAAAAAGAGACAAACTATTATGTCCGATATTTCAATAGAAAGACTTGCCGAAAAGATTTACAATGAAAAAACGAGAGAATACTTCAAAGAAGTTCAAAGTAGTTATTTCAATGGCAACTTTAGGTCGGCAGTAGTTGTGTTGTATTCTGTTGTGATTTTTGACTTATTGTATAAAATGCGTGATTTACGTGACATATACAATGATGAAGGGGCAGAAAAGATTTTAGTCGAATTCGAAGAAAAACAAAAGCAGAACCCAAAAGACTCTAAGTGGGAGAGTGATTTATACACGAATATACACCAAAGAACTAAATTTTTATCTAATGGTGAACTTGCCAATATAAAATCACTACATGAACATAGGCATTTATCAGCTCATCCTGCATTATCCCATGATATTGAATTATACATGCCGAATAAAGATGTAGCAAGGGCGCATATCAGAAATATGTTAGAAGGTGTTTTAACCAAGCCACCTATTTTCTCAAAAAATATCTTTGTTAATTTGATTAAAGACATTAGTGAAAATGCCTCTAAATTACCTCCTAATGATTTGAAAAGATATGTAAACGATAAATATTTTCGTAATCTTTCAGACCCAATAATTAACGATATTTTCAAGCAGTTATGGAAATTTGTTTTTGTAAAAAAAGGGGCTAATATTGATAAAAACAGAGAGATTAACTTCAAAGTTTTAAAAATAATAATCCAACAAAACAAGTATAAAATACTGAATTATATACGACACAATCAAGTCTATTTTTCTACTGTTCCAACGAATAATGATTTGTTATTTTCACAATTAGTTAAATTTTTATGCGAATATCCTGACTTCTACGAAGCTTTTGATGAGTCGGCGAAAATACTTACACGAAATAAAATAAGGTCAAACCGAGAATATAGAATACGCTGTAACTTTCTACATGAAAAAATTGCCGATTACAGAAAAGAAGCAGAAAAAGCAATTTTTCCACTTGTTAGTAAAAGTGAAGGGAGGTATGAATTCGATAAAATCGTTAAAGATTACATCCAATTTCTAAAAGATAATGGGGAGAACTTCAACGGAATAGCTATTAAATATTTTAGGTTTAGCTCCAGTTATAACGAAGCAGATAGGAGATTTAGAACGTTTATTGAACCCTATTTAGGGAATTTTACAAATATGGAACTAACTAACATTGTGGAAAAATGGAGGGCAAATAGTGAAATTGAGGGTAGAGAACGTGCGGAAGCAGATTTTAATCTTGTCAAATCAGAGTTCGTAAAAAGAGGAGTTCCATTACCTGACAACAGTAAAACTAAAGCAAGCTAACCTCACAAAACTACGCTGCAACATTTTCAGCAAGCGGAGCAACAAGAACATAATAGGGCTTCTCAAACTCAATGTCATTTTTCATATTGACAACGCGAATGGCAAGCATAGATTTGAGAATAATTTTATCGGTGCATGCACGCAAGGTAGCATGTAGAAATTGAATAGCTTTGAGCATCGACATTTCATCTATCCACTCCGCTTGTACTTCTAATATGAAGGTACTTGGTAGTAATGGATTTATATAAGCTATGTGGAGAGGTCTGTTTAGTTCCTCCAGTCTGCCCAAAAAAGGCTGTAAACCTTCTTTAATTGTTAAAACTTTTCTTTTATCCATTGTAAAATTCCGTTTTGATTATCTTCGATAGCGGTCAATAACTCACTTGCATTGACCATATCGCAAGTTCCACATTTTTCGTACCTCAAATGTTCTGACCACCTTGATACTAATAACGACCAATAGCCGTAGAAAGTTTCATCCTCACTTTCGGCAACTTCTTTATAAAGCCCCGAATACAGCAATAAGTCCTCTAAATTATGAACTTTGAAAGGTCGGAGAACTCTGCTGTCAAATGTCACAAACAAGTCGTCCACGTCCAAAAGTTGCGCTATTTTGGCTTTCAACATCAACTCCACACTATACCCTGCAAGGTAAATACAGCCGTCATAAAGTTGATTGTCGAATAAAACTTTGGCTTCTTTTAGTCTGATTTCAGCTAATTTGATGATTTCGGTTACGTTATCCACTCTACAAATTTATGGTTTTTGAGTGAAAATACAAAGTGCATTCGTTGAGATTTATACGGTTAACGAAAATAAAAGAGGTTCGAGTCTTATCAGTATTCCTAAATCCTTGTAAATCAAATATTTGCAGGGCTTTTTTTATAGTTTTTAGTCGCAAATAAGTCGAAAGCCAATATGATCAATATGTTCTGTAATGCTTGTTTTAACTGCCTTCTTGACAGTGGACTCACAAAATTTATCATCATCAAACCATGAACCCCCACAAGTCATTCGATATTCTTCTGGTAGCTCCCTAAACCTATCTCCATTATACATATCTTGGCACCATTCCCATACATTGCCACTCATATCGTGAATACCGAGTTCATTGGGGGCTTTTTTGCCTACGGGGTTTGTGCCGTAGTTCGGATGGTCTTCACCTTTATTACAGCTATTTTCATGATACCAAGCTACCTTATCAATATCATTACTTCCTGCATATTTAAAACCCTTACTTTTCATACCGCCTATTGCGGCAAATTCCCATTTGTCTACAGTTGGCAAACGGAAGTTTTTGTCTGTTAATTCGTTGAGTTTTTCTATAAAATCTTGAACATCATCCCAGCGTACTTTTTCTACCGGATGCTTCTCGCTTCCTATAGATTTAAAGTTACTTGGATTATTACCTATCACTGCCGTCCATTGTTCTTGTGTGATAGGATATTTTGAAATTTTAAAATCTTTTATGTCTATAGAAGTTAGCTTATCATCTTCTTTGTTCTTTCTTTTAAGAGTGCCTCCCTTAACTGTAATCATGTCTTTAACGAGTTGTTGAATGGGTTCTGGTATGTTCATTTTATTTGTTTTGCGATGAATTGAAAAATTGATTAAAATAAAAAATATCCCCCAAGCACCTACTTCGCCCCGCGCCAGCGCAGGACTTCGGGACTCAAAAGGATATTTTTTAAATAACGACTTTTGAGTTAAAAAGGTTCTTTTCGGTGAAAAAAATATTTGCAATGTTGCCGAGTATATCGGAGCGATTGAGGCGTATTTTGAGCAAATGACACCCGAAATATCATATCAATGTAAAAAGAGGGTGGTTTTGTCGAAAATTGATAAAAGTTTCCCCGAATCTTTCCCCCGACTTAAAGACGAAAACGCTATTTCATTGATAATCAATGAGTTACAAGGTCGCATTTAAATCCTGCCGGAATCACTCAAAGCCTTGTAAGTCAAAGATTTGCAAGGCTTTTTTAGTCTATTCCAATAGTTTTATTATCGTGCAATTCAATCAAATCATCGCGGCGAGTACATCATAGGTCATATTTAAGAGCGCTTGTAGGTACGAGTTCATAGATATGCAGTCCAACTACCTGAGTATAATAATTACAATTATTTGAATACCAGCGACTTGTCCGTTTAGATGCCTCTCTTATCCCTCCGATAAATAAAAATCAGCTTTCTACAATTTTAAAAAAGTGTCCCCAAAACGAGAAATACTATATGGACATATCCCATATCTTTGTCGTAGAAATATTCACTAAAAAACACTATGAACAAAGCATTTGTACACACACAAATGCAAGTACCTGTAACACTTAAAAATAATTGGAAGCCCAATGGGTTTTAGGTTTGGTTTAGGGTGTTAATTATTAGCATTTTAAATTAAATCTAAACCTATACTTAAACTTAAAAAAATATGAGGGCGACTAGTTTATTAGCACAAAATTATCCTGTAAAGTTACATAACAAAATGGTTCATGTACATTTGGAAAGTATTTGTATACATGCAGATGCGGCACTTTTTTTGAGCGAAATGTTTGACCCAAGAAGTGCCTTTTACGCATTGTCTATTGCGTGGGATTTTAGCGAACAAATACCGACCATATACGGCAATCTACCCTTACAACTCTCTTATAAAGACACCCGTAAGTACGATGGCGTCCCTTTACTCGTATTTGAAGGGCATCATATCGTTGGTAGTTTGAATTTGGCTGTATTCGCTTACCAATACGACGGAAAACGACTACAACACAAGAAGTTTTTACAAAAAATAAATACACAAATTCAAGCTCTTTTTACTGAAAAAACAATAATATCAAAAGACAATATTGAGGCTTGTCAAACCAAACTTACAGAAAAACTTTATCTTTATATAGCCGATTCATTAGCATCTGAAAATATAAACGCAATCAATATATTCAAGGGCTTAATTGGTGTAGAAGCACTATCCAATCAGCAAAAATCTACGATAAAACATTACCACAAAATGGGAGAAATAAAACTCACCGTAAAAGTGTAATTAGATTTATTGTTTTTTCATCCCTAAATGGAAGTACAAGTTTAAGTTTAAATAAACAATTCGCTTTCAGTGAATTATGATAATTTAAAGTATCGCTTAGTTTAGTCTTTCCACTTATTGCTGTATTGTTTTCTGTTTTTCGCTACGCGAAAAGCACTACAACACTAAAGTACTACAACACCGCAATACCACAACACCACAATACTAAAACAATGAAAAATTCTTCGGCAATTTCAGACGCACACGGGCGAATAAAACGCCTTTTGATGGCATTGCCAAAATACGACGAAGGTACGGCACATATCATAAGTCTATTAGCAGATTTAGTGCGAAAGCTACCGCATTATACACATTTCGAGTTGTTTACATATGATGATGAACTAACGCAAGAAGTTGTAGAAAAGATATTGAAACGCGAATTGGCAGATTATTTTTTCTATTCAGATCATATGTTTGATAAGGAAGAATTGGTAAACCATGCAGACAAAAAATGCTGCATCATTAAGAATCCACACGACTACAATTTTTCGATTTGGGTGCAAGACCCTTTTATTGTTATTCAAGAAGAAGAATACGGCGGTAGAGGAGTGATTTTACTCGAACCACATGACGAAATATGCGGTTCAAATGACGATAAAATACCAAATACTTTTGAAGAATTAGCCTTATACGAGGCAAAAAATATTCCCTTGTCTTTTCATGGTGGCAATACGCTGGTCGCCGACGATTTTATGTTGGTAGGCGCATTTCATTTTAATGAAAGTAAAAAAATAATCGCAGAAAAACTGGATATAAATGACGATGAAAAATTGGAGCGGATTACAAAATATCACTTTACACATCATTTTGGTAAAGCCTTGAAAATCATACCCGTAGGGAATGATTTAAACTGTAAAAATAAACCACAAGATGCTCCTTCTTCAGAACCCTTTCCGCATATTGATTTGTATATTTCCTTGGCAGGCAGAGCGAAAAACGGTAAGTATCAACTATTGGTTGGCAAACCTGTAGCGGTGCTGATAAAAGATGAACCGCTTGCCGAATCTATGCGAGATTGTATCGTGCCGATAGTCGAAAATCTGGAGGCACAAGGTTTTCAAATCATTCGAAATCCGATGCCGCTTACACGCACAAAAGTCGAAAAAGGGAACACGTATTACTGTTTTTATAATAATGCTTTGATAGAAATTGACGGAGAAAGTAAACGCATATGGATGCCGACATTCGGGCATGGAGCATGGGAAAAACACCTACGAAAATACGATATTGAAAATCGAGAAATCTGGCACAAATTGGGATTTGAAGTGAGTGAACTAATTGACTTTCACCCATTTGTACAAGATAAAGCAGGCGTCAGATGTGTCACCAAATACATGGGACGAACAAGCATTTACCATTCACACTGCGAACAGGAAACACAAAAAACAAACTCAAAATCCCCCAAAGCAAGCATGAAGTTTCAAATATCTATATAACCACACTTTCTAACAACTCAACTAGTACCCATTATGAAGAAATTTAAATTAGGCAGGGGCAACTATGCTGTAAAACTTGACAAAAACGGCAAAAATCTCCTTGTCACAAAAGGCAAGGAAAAACACATTTTCAATTTCACCAGAGCACCGCTTGGTATTACGGTGCAAGGCAGCGAACTGCACATCGTAGATGCGCTGGACGATACGGCGCGAGATGTCAGATTCAGAGTCGATAACCATATGAACCTGACCATTGCGTCATTTTCATTTCCCGGTAGCGGTAAAGAACACGCACTCATAGTTGGTATTGATGATTTGCGTACAGGACGTACTATTAGTGCGGTTTCTGTTGATGGACACATCATTAATATATATCGAAGAAGCGGTTTCTTAGTGCTTAGTAAAGCCGCTTAAGGAGTTGACGAATTGTTGAATTGACGAATATTTTTTGCAAAGCAAAAAATATTCGTCAATTCAACAATTCAACAATTCAACCCCCTGCTTTCTTAGCTTTATAGCCTTCGGCGAGTAAGATGTCGATGACTTTTTCACGTTGATTGCCTTGTATGATGATTTCTCCATCTTTTACCGAGCCGCCTACGCCGCATTTACTTTTCAGCAACTTGCCCAGACCCTTCAAATCATCTAATGACCCAAAAAAACCTGTCACCAAAGTGACTTCCTTTCCGCGACGTTTTTTGCGGTCTATCAATACTTTAAGTGATTGTTTTTCAGGCGGAGCCGTCGCCCTTTCCTTATCCTGACCATCATCATATACGTAATCGGGGTCAGTAGAATAGAAATTTAACTTTTTTCGTTTTGCCATAAAAATGTACCAATGTATTGAAGTGTTAATGCCCACACGTCAGCACACCAACACGTCAGCACGTATTATTTAAAAAGTCCGCCAGAGTCCCCCGTAGGAGATAGGCGATATTCGACATTATTTCCATCTGCTGTGACTTCCTTCCACCACAAATGACGATGCTGCAAACGTGTCAAATCCCAAACTACCGTATCTACCCCCAAAGGCGCGATATTATCCTCATAAACCAACCTCAGCTGCTCCTTATCTGACTGAAATTCCCATTTGCCATCATACTGCACGAGATTACTACCAGTCAAAGTATCTATTTCGTTGAAATGCACCCAAGTCGAAAAATTGCCCTCATCATCAAAACCGATACTACTCTTACTAAAATCAACCGTTTGTTCATCTTCGCTATCTGTCACAAGACCAGTTGTAACATTCAGCCCATTTCGCAAAACGAGTTGATACTCCCAGCTATTGACTAAGCGTGCTTTTTTCGTTCTTATAGGAAAAATCAGTGGATTATCTTCATACTTTTTACAAGCAGAAAAACTTGATAATCCTACAATAAGAACCAATAAATATTTTAAATTAATGTTCATTCTTTATATTTTTTTGCAAAAATAACAAAAACCATGCTATTTAGTTCTACATTAAGACTTAGGGCGAACGAAAAGTCGTTTTCATAATCAGTACTACTTAGGGAAGAGGAAGAAAATAATCTACCCCAAATGAAGAAGTTATTTTTTTTCTTTCACTAAGTGAAACATATAAGAAAAAGAACAATTCAGACGGGTAGATTATTTTTTTCGTCTTCCCTTACGTTCAAACAACACCTACTATCCCTTACGCAAGGGACGAACAATCGCGAGGCAGAAAAACGAACAATCACGGGATCTGTAAAAGAACCAATTTTTTTATTTAAAAATTAACTAAGTACACTGTTTTATAAATTTATTTACATTTTTTGACGTTTATTTTGAAATGAATCGAATCAAAAATGACGCGAATACTCACTGTATTTAAGGATTTTTTGGTGAAGAGTCATTTTAAAAGAAATACTCAAAAAAGTAAATAAATTTGTGAAACAGTGTACTAAGTAGTGAGACAAAAATATCCTTACTTTTTGACGGTTTCTTTTTCCGCTATTTTTCCCTACAAAAATCCTTACGTAGCGTAGGCTATGTGCGGTTTTTGTAAGAAAAAATATCGAAAAAATAACCACGTCAAAATTGTAAGCCTATTTTTGTCCCACTACTTACCCCAAATGAAGCCGTTATTTTTTTATATGTTTGGCTAAATTTGACGCGCATAGCCGAGCTACGTAAGGAAAATTTAGTGAAAGAAATTAAATAAATTGTTCCATAATGCGCCGTAATTTTTTCTTCTAAAGAATTCAAAAAATCGTTGCATAGCCATAGCTACGGAACTATTTTTTGTGTTTTTTAGAAGGGAAAAGAACAAGCATAATGGGGCAAGTTATTTATTTTCTTTCACTTACATAATTAAGAGTTACGAGTTACGAGTTATTTTATTTCGCGCAGCGAAATAAAATAACTCGTAACCCACAACTCTTCAATAAAACAATTATGAAAAAAAATTATAGCACACTAATCGTGTGGGTCGTGCTTATTTTGATGACGGTTTCTGCTTGTATAGGTTTAAAGCAAAAAGACCCCTATGCACAACGCTACCTAACTGCGCTCAAAAACCTCATGGAAAGTGATAGGCGCATCAAAAGCGTTTATGCTGACAACGATACACTTGCTGCCAAAATAGAAAGCCGTATTGAACGTGTAGAACGCACTATCGACAGCCTCGAAATATATGTCCAGCAAGACAAACGCAAAAGATACCGCGATTATGAAACCTCTCTGGCTTCTGCCATAAAAATCATTACTGAAAAGCCCGACGAATCAATCCCCAGATTACTCGAAGAGCTTGAGCAAAGTAAAAAACTCGACGAAGCACTCATCGTAAAAGCCGACGAAGTCGAAGAAAAAGTGCAAGTAGAAGTAACCGAAGGCAAGCTTGACAGCACGGCATTTGAGAAAATAATTGATGTCACCACAGTCATTCGAGAAGAAACGGTCAAAGAACTCGAAGCCAAAGAAACCGCTATTGACGGACTCAAAACCGTATATGCTGACCCCAAACCCGGTCCAGTACAAACTCAAATCATCGAAAGTGCCTATCAGACGGTTACACGCATTCGTCAACAAGGCGGTAATGTACAACAGCGAAACCTCGAACAACTCAGCCTCGTGGTCAATGTCATCGAAGTCGAGCGATTCAAGCAATTCGAAGCTGCCGCTTTCTTTGGTCCGGGTGCCTACACCATCAAAGACAGCGATTTGCCCAAAGTCGAAGCCGCCTTTGAGCCACTCATCAACTCTATCGTCGATTTTGTCAGCCAATACCGCGACCGCGATATGACCCTCACCATCGTAGCCAAAGGCTATGCCGATGCTACCGCGATTTCCAAAACCAGTTCTTTGTACAGTGCGCTCCAACCCGAAACGGGCGTAGAAAACCCCAGTCGTGGAGAACTTAATCGCGCACTTTCTCGCTTACGCTCCGACGAGATGAGCAGCCACATGCGCAACCTACTCCTCCGCCGCGACCAAGAATTATTCTCCAATACCGGAAGCATCAGCATTGACATCGTATCGCAAGGCAAAGGAGAGGAATGTCCTTACATCAACAAATCTTGCGACAAAGCCAATGACCCCAACCGCCGCATCGTCACCTTCCACTGGCTCGTGACACCGAATAAATTGTAGTGATAAGGGAAGAGGAAGAAAATAATCTACCCCAAATGAAGAAGTTATTTATTTTCTTTCACTAAATTTGACGCGCATAGCCGAGCTACGTAAGGAAGATTTAGTGAAACATATAAGAAAAAGAACAATTCAGACGGGTAGATTATTTTTTTCGTCTTCCCTAAGTAGTAAGTCAAACTAATTATGATAAGTTCATTTGGCGAAATTTGTCCGATTACTTTGTTGGAGAACATCCAGCGTAGCTACGGCTATGCTGAATAACCTCCGCCTCGTACTCGAAAAAATTTCACTCAAAGCAACATATCATAATTAGATTGACTTACTACTAAGTAGTGGGACAAAAATAGGCTTACAATTTTGACGTGGTTATTTTTTCGATATTTTTTCTTATAAAAACCGCACATAGCCTACGCTACAGCCTGTCCCGTACTTGATTCGGGATAAGGATTTTTGTAGGGGGAAATAGCGGAAAAAGAAACCGTCAAAAAGTAAGTGAAAGAAAATAAATAATATGTGCCATTATACTCGTCTTTTTCCGTCTAAGAATCTTTTGAAATCCTTATCCCGAATCGGGGTTCGGGACAGGCTGTAGCTAAGGCTATGTGCGGCTTTCAAAAAATCCTTAGACGAAAAAAATACTTCGTATTATGGGACATCTTATTTAATTTCTTTCACTAAGGATATTTTTGTCTCACTACTTAATCACAAAAATACATTAATTTATTTAATAAAAAAAAACATGAGTGCATACAGCAGTTTACAACTTCAAAATAAAATCGCCCTAACGACCCTTGAAACTATTGCCAATCACCAAATTGGTAATAAACCACTGCCGATAGAACAATTTGACCTCACTCCGAGTGATATAAAAATTACTGCCGAAGGCGAAAAACTCGTTGTAAAAGCAGGCTTAAAAGGTGCCTTTTCGGGTAACATCACTATAAAAGCCATTCCAAAATACAACACCAAAACGAAAGACATTGATTTTAAAGATATGGAACTCAACCTTGATGGAAAGGGACTCAAAAGTCAAGGCATCGCTATGTTTGCCTCTGATAAAATTCTGGAAGAACTCCAAAAAGCCATTAAAATCCCCATCAAAATAATCGTTGAAAATATCAACGCACAAATTAAAAATAACGAAATACAACCCGGACTACTACTCAAAAGCTCCATCATCGACTACAACGTAGATGGCATCAGCATCAGCCCCAAATCACTTAATTTTCAATTGAATGCAGATGTCATCACTACCGTAGAGGTCAAAGATGAGAGTAAAGAGGCTTGAAAAACATCAACACACCAATTCATTAACACGTCAATTCGTCAGCACATGAAGCAATTCACACACCTAGATAATGCCGGCAATCCTTCGATGGTGGATGTTGGTAAAAAAACACCAACACATCGTACGGCACGGGCACAGAGCCTAATAGAAGTCGATGCGGCGATTATGGATCTATTGGAGAATGACGAAATACATACCAAAAAAGGACCTGTATTTCAGACGGCAATCGTAGCCGGCGTCATGGCAGCCAAAAAGACAGGCGAACTCATCCCGCTTTGCCACCCAATAGGTATGGACAATTGTCAAATTGATATTCATATTAATAGTGAAAAACAAATCGTAATCAATTGTACAGTAAGTGTTTATGCAAAAACAGGTATCGAAATGGAAGCCCTCACAGGCGCAAGCCTTGCAGCACTCACGATATACGATATGTGCAAAGCATTTTCGCATAATATCATCATCAAGGAAACAAAACTCATGGAAAAAACAGGCGGAAAAAATGACTTCTTAAGAACGTAACCCAGACATTCCTGTCTGGAAACACATCACATTTAGACCAGACAAGAATGTCTGGGTTACGCTTATGACACATCAAAAACATGCAAAACTCAAACGCCCCAAACTCGGCAATTTCGGTAGAAACGAATGGGGAATACTCGGTACGACCTGCAGTAATATTCAGCAATTGGCAAATGAAATTATCAGTCAGCTATCGCAAAAATACCAGCTCGCCTACGTAGATGCTGACCACAAAAGCCATGACGATACGGACACGGACGACCTGCCTAAAGCCATGATTTATACGGACAAAATCGGCTATCATCGCTTTGATTTTCAGGCGAATATGGAGTCCTATCATTTTAGGATGCACTTCAATGAGACGGACTTAATTCTCGTAAATGGCAATCACTTTACAACCCAAAAACAATTGGTATTTATTGATCCGAAAAAAGCGGAATCATTGAGTCGTAAATTGGAGCGACTAACTGATGTACAGGCATTTATACTAACGGATGACACAATAGATATTTATGATTTCCTAAAAGAATATTTGTCCGAACACAAGAAAATACCCGTTTTTCGCGCCAGCGAAACCAATAAAATTATTCATTTTTTACAGGAAAAAATAACACAAAATATACCGCCTTTAAAGGGCTTGATTCTCGCGGGCGGACGCAGCACACGCATGGGGCAAGACAAAGGCGCAATCAAGTATTTCGACAAGCCGCATCGCGAATGTATGCACGACCTCATCGCACCGTTTTGCCAATCGGTTCACCTTTCCTGCCGCGCCGAACAAGCCGATGAAATGGGCGATTTTTCACTCATTCTCGATACATTTTTGGGGCTTGGTCCGCACGGTGCGATACTGTCCGCTTTTAGGGAAGACCCGGATGCGGCTTGGTTGGTACTCGCTTGCGATTATCCTTTGATGAATGAAGAAACTATCCGGCAATTGGTGGACAGTCGCGATACTTCCTACGTAGCAACGGCGTTCAATAGTCCGCACAGTGAGTTTCCCGAACCGCTGATTACTGTTTGGGAACCAAAGAGTTATCCGATATTATTTCAATATTTGGCGCAAGGATATTCCTGTCCGCGCAAGGTGCTGATCAATTCGCGAGTGCATTTGATTGACGCTGCACAGCCAAAGGTTTTTCAAAATATTAACCATAAAAAGGAGTACGAAGAGATAATGAAAAGATTGAAATAGCCCGTAGCACGGTGCTTTTAGCTCGTATCTTGCGCACTACTGCGTACCTAATCCGGCACGGGCTGAAAGCACCGTGCTACGTATCGCACAAATGCGACTCATCGTGTTTGACCGTTTTTATTTATTATGAATGACGAAAAAATCAACATATTATTAAGCGATAAGCCCCTGATTACCAGTGATTGTATCGACTTTGTGAGTTTACCGAATTGCGGCGGCATCAATGTATTCATCGGCACAGTACGCAACCACACGAAGGGGCGCGCCGTGACACGCCTCGAATTTGAAGCCTATGCACCAATGGCGATTTCGGAAATGAGAAAATTAGCCGAGATAGCTTGTGAGCGCTGGAATGTGCAACGTATTGTCGTGCATCATCGTACGGGCGTGCTGGATATTGGCGAAATTCCGGTGATAATTGCGGTAGCTTGTCCGCATAGAAAAGCAGCTTTTGAGGCTTGTCAATTCGTAATAGACACCCTCAAACAAACTGTTCCAATTTGGAAAAAAGAAGTCTATGCCGATGGCGAAATTTGGGTCGCAGCGCACCCTTGATTTAATCGTTAATCGTTAATCGTTAATCGTTATTCGTTAATCGTTAATCGTTAATCGTTATTCGTTAATCGTTATTCGTTATTCGTTAATCGTTAATCGTTAATCGTTAATCGTTATTCGTTAATCGTTATTCGTTAATCGTTAATCGTTATTCGTTAATCATTAACCATTAATCATTAATCATTAATCATTAATCATTAATCATTAATCATTAATCATTTTGGTTCTTTGACAAATCCCGTGATTGTTTGTTTTTCTGTCTCGCGATTGTTCGTTCCTTGCGTAAGGGATAGTAGGTGTTGTTTGAACGTAACGTAGCGATAGCGGAGTGGAGAGAGTGCCGGATAGCCCGACCCACGACTGATAAGGAGGGGGATACGCCCAAATTTTCATTCACTTCACTGGATTTGTCAAAGAACCATCATTGATTATTATACATTAAATCAACGTTAATCTCCTCCAGCGACTTGCAGCCTGCGAGTGCCATGGTCAATTCAAAATCAGCCCTATAATTTTTAATCAACTCTTCTACGCCTTGCCTGCCTGCGAGTGCGAGTGCGTACACATAAGGTCTGCCGATACAAACGGCATTTGCGCCAAGCGCGAGGGCTTTAAAAGCATCCGAACCGCCGCGTATTCCGCTATCTATCAGGACGGGAATTTTACGATTAATGGCTTTCACTACGCCGGGTAGGGCTTCGATGGTGCTGATAGTGCCATCGACCTGTCTGCCGCCATGATTGGAGACGATAATGCCGTTGATACCGTAATCGAGTGCTTTGAGCGCATCGTCGGGATGAAGGATGCCTTTGAGTAAAATCGGCAGCGAAGTATGCTCGCGGAGAAAGGCGAGATTTTCCCAAGTAAGGGAGGGACGCGAGTATATATCGACAAACTTTCGGATGGATTTGAGGGGGACGCCAGAGGTCAGATTGCTTACAAAACGCCCAGGAAAACGCCATGCTAATTTGAATAGCACGGACATTGTGGTGGGGTTGATGTGGCGAGAGGCGCGTGTGGCGGCTTGCTCGTCTTTTTCTTCCAAAAGTCTTGTAAATACAGGGTCAGAGGTGTATTGGGCTATGCCTTTTCCATTGAGAAATGGGAGGTGGGCGATGTCGAGGTCTTGGTTGCGCCAACCGAGTAGGGTAGTGTCAAGGGTGACGACAATAGCCGAGCATCCACAGTCTTCGGCACGTTTGACGAGGCTGCCAACGAGTTCGTCAGATTTGCTCCAATACAATTGAAACCAACAGGGGCTATCTTCCAAAATGCGAGCGCAACTTTCCATCGAAATGGAGGCTTGATTGGAAAAAATCATGGGTGTTCCAGTGTTTTTGGCGGCTTGTGCAACGGCTCTATCGGCTTTGCGATGCGCCATTTCGAGTACGCCAATGGGCGCGAGTAAAAAGGGCGAAGGCAGCGATTGACCAAATAAATTTAGCGAAGTATCGCGCTCAGAAACATCGCGCAACATACGGGGTACGATTTTCCATTTTTCAAAATCTTTTCGGTTTGCTGCAATCGTATCTTCGCGCCCTGCACCACCTGCAATATAGGTGTAGGCTTCGGCAGAAAGTCGCTCTTTGGCAGCTTGGCGGAGCTTTTCATGCGTTGTCGGGATGAGGGGGCGGTGTCCACTCATGCCTCGAATGTATATGTTTTTCTGCCTATCTGTTGCGCTGAATTTCATTAAGAATGAATTGACGAGTTGACGAACTGATGAATTGATGTAATTCGCTGAAAGCGAATTTGTTTTCAAACTTAATTAGGTCTAAACGTACCATCGTCCCAGATTCGTTTTCCGATGTCGGGGCATTGATTGCTGGTTTGGAGGTGTCCGCAGTTGCGGGTGGGGAGTCCGGGGCGTACATTATAGGTGTCGTTGAGTGCCGAATTTGGGTTGAAATGCGCTCTAAATAATTGACCTTCAGAGAAGTATTGTCGTGTATTGCTTGCACTGTGCATGACATTGGTACGATTAAAATCGGAACGTGAATCGATGTGCAGTAAGCCAAAATTATGCCCTATTTCGTGCGAAAGTAATTCTGTACCTGCGCCCGAAGCCATCGCCACAAAGTCGCTTCCTATCGAACAGGCTTGCCCGCGCGACGTGCCGCCATCAACGGTTTCGACTATGTAAATATTGATTCTGCCCGGTTTACTGCCGATGTCATTCATCATATTGGTGCGTATTGAACAGGTAAAAGTGAGGTAGTTTGCGGCGTTGGGGTCATTGGTGGCGTCGATGATTTCGTAGTCTTCAAAACCAACACCCATACGTTCATTTTCCCAAATCATGGAAGTCGTCAATGACCAGTCAATCGCATTGGCACGATTGGTCGTAAATGGTGCGTGTAGTATCCAAACGGTCACAGGAATGAGCGTTTCATCGGGCATTGTGGCGGAGAGAATGTCCTTATCGGTCGTCCAGCTGATGTTTTGTCGCAGTGTTGGTGGACGGCGATTATTGAAAATTATCGCTTCGCCGGAACCACTTATTTCACTCAATTCGACATCCGAATCTATACTCACAAAGGCACTGTCGTTGATCGCGACGGACGCTATATTTCCATCAATCAATACGCCGATTTCTTCGCCGGATTGGGTGTTATTGATACGGATAATGTCAGGATTACCCGTAGCAGGAGGGGAGGAGTCATTGCCACAGCCATTGCAGGAGCAAAGCAATGAGAGCAGTACGAAGATTAGTAGGTTTGATAACTTCATTTTTATTAGTTTACTGGGTAATTGGGTAATTGGGTGAAAAGTAGTCGGCTCAACTCCATATTTTACGGGAATCGTATATGTATTAATTTTAACTTTGGGAGATATGCTTACTCGTCGGACATTTTGTAAATGTCCGACGACTTGTACTACCACCAAAACTATAATCAAGTAAGGGAAGAGGAAAAAAATAATCTACCCGTCTGAATTGTTCTTTTTCTTATATGTTTCACTTAGCCAAACGTATAAAAAAAATAACTTCTTCATTTGGGGTAGATTATTTTCTTCCTTTTCCCTAATTCCCCAATTCCCCAGTTACCTAATTTTCCAATCACCTTATTCCAGTTCAATCAACACTTGCCCTTTATCCACTGCATCGCCTTCTTTGACTTTGATGTGTTTGATTTTGCCGTTGCCGGGTGATTTGATGGCGTTTTCCATTTTCATGGCTTCGAGTATCAGTAAAATATCTCCTTTCGCGATTTCTTGCCCGGCTTCGATAGGAATTTTCAAAACTAAGCCTGGCATTGGAGCTTTTATATTGTCTATTTTTTGACTGTTCAAATTGCTGAAACCGAGTTTTTTGAGTAGTCTATCGTATTTGTCTTCGGCTTGAATGTCGTAGGTGTTGCCATTGACTTTGATGGTCAATGTCTTCGCTGCCGTATCTGCATGAACCAACTCGGCGCGGTATGATTTGTCATTCAGTAGTACGTGAAAACGACCTTGTTCGTACTCCTTGATGTCGTGCCGCAAGTCATTTTCTGCTAATTCAAATTCGTAAGTATCGTTTACGTAAAACCTGTACATAGTTATTAATGATTAATTATTAACGATTAATTATTAATAACCAACGACAATGTAATAATAAGTAATGTTTTTTCGCACAGCGAAAAAATGACATTAATCATTAATCATTTACCATTAATCATTAATTAAAAACCTTTGTTAGAAAATATAATTCAAAGATAGTGTAAAGTGTGTAAATGAGGAAGAAAGGCAGAACAAATAAATGTGTGGTGGGTTGGTATTGATAATAGTAGAAGAGGATGAAGATGAGTGAACTGATGATTTTGAGAAAATTGGAAAAGATGCCTACGCGGAAGTTGAGCATTGGATTATTGCGTGGTTTTACGAGCGATGTCATACTGTAAATGATGAGGCACAAAAAAATAAAAAAGCTCATGCACCACCACGTAAATTGACCATAATCAGCGACTTGTGGGATTTGAAGGAAAGCAAACATAATGCCCGCGACCAATATAGAAAAGCCAGTCAGTTGTGAAAAGAAAATACTTGGACGCATGATTTTATTGATACTTACTGTTTTATTGATATATGGTTTTACTGTTGTATTGTTCTATTATTTTATTGCTGTATTATTTTTTCGCGTAACGAAAACAGAAAGCAATACGACAGTAAAATAAGTAGTGGGACAAAAATAGGCTTAGTACACTGTTTCACAAATTTATTTACTTTTTTGAGTATTTCTTTTAAAATGACTCTTCACCAAAAAATCCTTAAATACAGTGAGTATTCGCGTCATTTTTGATTCGATTCATTTCAAAATAA
>Ga0209303_1000328_pt1 | contig 39708 bp, 30 predicted proteins | sample SidtaG_3_FD_187449 | JGI IMG/M metagenome (GOLD analysis project Ga0209303, IMG submission 187449) | Marine algal microbial communities from Sidmouth, United Kingdom - Sidmouth_Asex1 metaG (SPAdes) (version 2) | ecosystem: Host-associated > Algae > Red algae > Unclassified | place: Sidmouth...
TGACGTTTATTTTGAAATGAATCGAATCAAAAATGACGCGAATACTCACTGTATTTAAGGATTTTTTGGTGAAGAGTCATTTTAAAAGAAATACTCAAAAAAGTAAATAAATTTGTGAAACAGTGTATTTATTAGGTTTATAGCGTTTGTAACGAGCAAATAATAAGTTTACGATTTCGACGAGGTTATTTTGTCCTTAGTGAAAGAAATTAAATAAGAGATGAAAAGATAATAAACTTCATAAACCAAAAATAAGCTATGTTCAAGAAATCATTAAAAGATGCTCCTGAATTTGTTGCAGGTGATGCCACTAATTTGCGAGAAATTCTACATCCCCATAAAGACCCTGTAAAAATAGGATATAGCATTGCCCATGCCTACCTAAAACCCAACAAATCTTCCCTCCCTCATAGACTGAATGGCTCTGAAGTGTATCACATCACAGCCGGAACAGGTACTATTTATGTTGACAAAAATAAGCAACCCATACAACAAGGTGATACCATCTATGTACCGCCGGGCAGCCTACAATTTGTGAAAAATACAGGTGATAAAGACCTCATTTTCATTTGTATTGTAGAACCTGCATGGACACCAGAAAGTGAGTTTCTTTGATATTATCCTTTTACATATCACTGTCACATTTATTCATTTTTCTGCTTTCTTATAAAGAGTAGGATTGGATAATTTAAGGGAAGAGGAAGAAAATAATCTACCCCAAATGAAGAAGTTATTTTTTTTGTATGTTTGGTTAAATTTGACGCACATAGCCGAGCTACGTAAGGAAGATTTAGTGAAAGAAATTAAATAAATTGTTCCATAATGCGCCGTAATTTTTTCTTCTAAAGAATTCAAAAAATCGTTGCATAGCCATAGCTACGGAACTATTTTTTGTGTTTTTTAGAAGGGAAAAGAACAAGCATAATGGGGCAAGTTATTTATTTTCTTTCACTTAGTGAAAGAAATTAAATAAATTGTTCCATAATGCGCCGTAATTTTTTCTTGTAAAGAATTCAAAAAATCATTGCATAGCCATAGTTACGGAACTATTTTTTGTGTTTTTTAGAAGGGAAAAGAACAGGCATAATGGGACAAGTTATTTATTTTCTTTCACTTAGTGAAACATATAAGAAAAAGAACAATTCAGACGGGTAGATTATTTTTTTTGTCTTCCCTAATTTTTACAAATTATTTGAACAACTAAAACTATGTCAATAATTGCAAAACAAACCACCATCAAAAAAATGGAGGCTTTCGAATTGGGAGCATTTAATATTTCTGACCATCAAATTACATTTATCTTTGGCTCTCGTTATACCTTTGAAGATGAGCAAATCATTGAAAAAATACTCGCTTCATCCGCTGATAATCATGTACTTATGTGTTCTACTTCTGGTCAGATAGCCGATACACTGGTTTATGACGAAGAATTGGTATTGACCGGAATTTCTTTTGAACATACGGATATTAATATTGCAAAAACCAATATTACCGACACCAAAGACAGCTACGATATCGGCAAAAAATTAGCCACAGAATTGCAATCCGAAGGCTTGGTGCATGTATTGATTTTTTCTGATGGACACATTGCAAATGGTAGTGAACTCATCAAAGGATTTAACGAAATACTAATAAATAGCGTCAAGGTGACCGGTGGTATGGCAGGTGATGCCGCCAGATTTGAACGCACATTGGTCGGACACAATGGCACACCCGAACTCGGCAATATCGTCGCGATAGGTTTCTATAGCGAAAAACTCGAAGTTGCCTATGCGTATAGCGGCGGTTTTGACCCCTTTGGCCCCTACCGAAAAGTCACCAAATCCAAAAATAATGTCCTTTATGAATTGGATGGCAAAAACGCCTTGGATTTGTACAAAACCTATCTCGGCGATTTGGCTGCCGAACTTCCCGGCTCCGCCCTATTTTTTCCACTTTCCATCACACTACCCGGTAGCGATATTCCGCTCGTGCGAACAATACTTTCTGTAGATGAAGCCACAAATAGCATGACTTTTGCAGGAGATATACCCGAAGGATGTACAGCCCGACTCATGCGCTCAAATATCGAACATGTCGTAGATGCTGCCGAAAATGCCGCACAAAAATGCCTTGATACACATGCTGCTCAATCTTCGCCTCAATTCGCTATGCTAATCAGTTGTGTAGGACGAAAGTTGATTTTGGGAGAACGAATAGAGGAAGAAACCGAAGCCGTAAAAGATGTACTCGGCGATACGATAATGACCGGTTTTTATTCCTATGGCGAGATATGCCCTTCGAGTAAAGATGAGAACCAATACGCAGATTTGCACAACCAAACTATGACCATAACTACATTTTCAGAGCTATGAAAGATGAGAAACTCAACAAGCTTTTATTACGGCAAATCAAACGAAAATATGGCTCAATAGAAGATTTACCGGAGGAAATGCTTGCCCTTCTAAAAACAGTCAGTAAAACTTATGACCAATATGAGCGTGACGGGCAATTGCTCGGAAGAGCTATGGAACTCAGTTCGCAGGAGCTTACAGAGACTAACGCCCAATTATCTTCTCAGGCAGATGAGTTAAAAAGGTCTATCAGTGACTTACAACGCTTTGCCGCAGTCGCATCACACGACCTCAAAGAACCACTTCGTACCATCAATAGTTTTGTACAATTGATAGCAAGAAAGGAAAAAGATAGACTCTCCAAAGAAGGTCTTGAATACGCAGATTTTATCGTAGAAAGTGTCAGTAGAATGGCTGACCTACTAGATGGTTTGCTAAAATACTCGGTTATTGGTAAAGACAGAATGGAGTTCCAAAAGGTCAAACTCAACAAAATCATTAAAAATGTAAAGCAAAATCTTCATTTCAAACTCAATGAAAACCAAGGCACGGTCACCCACGAAAACCTTCCTGAAATCAGTGGTAATCCCGAACAAATCACACAATTATTTCAGAACCTAGTCGATAATTCGCTCAAATTTAAAAATTGCGTGCCACCCATTATCAGTATTCAAGTCAAGTCTTTCGACCACGATCCCAACTATCAACAAATCACCGTCAGCGACAATGGCATCGGCGTAAAAGAAGAATTTAAAGATAAAATCTTCGAAATTTTCAAGCGACTACATGGCACACAAGGTGGATACGAAGGTTCGGGCGTAGGCTTGGCAGTCTGCAAAAGAATCGTTGAACAACACAACGGAAAAATATGGGTCAATACCGACTACACCGACGGGTTTAGTGTAAGTTTTATCCTGCCGAAAAAAGTTTAAGTTCAAGTTTATTTTTTGCTTCGCAAAAAATAAATCCCTAACCAAAAATCACTCATTCAATCAAAAATCTAAGATTTCGTTTCAATCCAGCATATTTTGTTCGTTTTACGGCAGATTTTTTAAATACTTTCCTAAACACCTCCTCTGTAATTTCTTCCCAATCCTGCTTCGACATATCCAACAAGTCAGCATGTGGTTCAAACTTAGGTTCAGTATGTTGTGTAGCAAAACGATTCCACGGACACACCTGCTGACAAATATCACAACCAAACACCCAACCCTCCATTTTACCCTTAAATTCGTCGGGAATAGCATCCTTCAATTCAATCGTCAAATACGAAATACACTTGCTTCCATCCATCACATAACCCTGCGGCGAAATCGCCTCCGTCGGGCAGGCATCAATACAACGCGTACACGTTCCACAATAATCGCGTATTGGGTCATCCGTAGCCAGTTCGAGGTCAATAATCAGCTCCGCCAAAAAAAAATACGACCCCGCTTTCGGATGCAGCAACAAGGTATGTTTACCAACCCAACCGACACCACTTCGCCGCGCCCAGTCACGCTCCAACACAGGCGCACTATCCACAAAACACCGTCCGTTGACCTCGCCGACCTCCTCGCGTATATACGCCAGCAGCGATTTCAGCTTATCCTTAATCACCCAATGATAATCCCTTCCATAAGCATATTGGCTAATCTTGGGCGCATCGGCATCACTTTGCACCGCTTCCGAATGATAATTATAAGTCAGCGAAATCACCGACTTAGCACCATCCACCAACTTTCGCGGATCAGTACGCTTATCAAAATGATTTGCCATATAGCCCATCTTCCCATGCTTCCCCTGATTCAGCCACCCTTCCAGCCGTCGCGCCTCCTCATCCATCTGCTCCGCACGCGCCACCCCCATGTGCATAAAGCCCAACTCAAGTGCTTTATTTTCAATCAATTCGCGATATGTAGATGAATTATTAATAATAAATGATTAATGGTAAGTGAAAGAAAATAAAAAGTAATTTCAATAATACATAATATATTATCTTTTAGACTTTTCGGCAGTTTACACATCCGACATTTTTAAAATGTCAGACGATATATATTTATATTTTAATTAGTTCTTTGACAAATCCGGTGATCAGTATATTAATTAGGTATCAGGAATTAAATAAATGTACATTCTTCATGTCGTTATTTTTTCTTTAGACGAACCAAATTTGACGCGAATACTCACTGTATTTAAGGAAAATTTGGTGAAGTAGACTTTATTCTAAAATAGTTTGGATGAAAGAGGAAATAAATATTTTTTCGCTAATCAAGGCGGCTGAAATTGAGCTATGCCTTAGCATAGTGAATTTTCAGGCAACGCAGAGTAGTGGAAAAAGATTATTTACTCTATGCAAAATATTTTGGAATAAAGTCTAAGGGATGAAAAGATAATAAACGTTACATCTTCACGCCGTTATTTTTTCTTTACACGAGCCAAATTTGACGCGAATAACGGGTTATTTAAGGAGAATTTGGTAAAGTATAAAGGAAAAAGAACAAGTCAAGATGTAATGTTTATTGTTTTTTCATCCCTAATATAAAGAAAAAAGAACAAGTCGAGAATATACATTTATTTTGTTTCTGGTACTAGGGCGTGTCCCCCTCCTTATCAGTCGGGGGTCGGGCTATCCGGCACTCTCTCCATTCCGCTATCGCTACATTACGTTCAAACAACACCTCCTATCCCTCACGCAAAAAAAAACAAACGAACAGACGAAAAACGAATAAGGGATAAAAAAAGACGAGGACAATGGGACATCTTATTTAATTTCTTTCACTTACTCAACGCCTCTCGAATATGCGCCAAATGATGTTCCCCATGCCATGCGTAAATGGCAATATTTTCGCGTAGTGTAACCCGTTTACCGTGTTCGGGATGGATAAATTCGCGGTTGAGGTCGACTTCGCTGAGGCTGCGGAGTAGCACGCCCCATTTACGGTGCAATGCCTTCAACAAAGCCACCGAATCGCTGATGTCGTCGTCTTGTCCATCCGCCAATTTTGCCCAACGGTCTTCAAAATACGGGCGAATTTCGGGTATGTCTTCGGTCAGCGTGAATTTGAAACGAATCAAGCTGTTTATATGACTATCGGCGCAGTGATGCACGACTTGTTTAATCATCCAACCATCGGGACGATAGCGCAATTGTAGTTGCTCAACGGTCAAATCGCGCGTCAAATCGTCTAATTTTTCGGGGAATGATTCGATGTCGCTTATCCATTTTTCATGAATAGCATCGCCTATTTTTTTCCATTTATCGAATTTGCCGATGGGGTATTTGAGTTGGTCGTTTATCATTATTAATCCGCAATTTATCGGTCTACAGTCCGGCAGTCCAACGTGAAATAGCACCTTGCACAATAGATGGCAAGTTGTGGACTAGCAAACGGCAGACATATTTATTCAATCATTCAAAATTTATAATTTAGGGAAGAGGAAGAAAATAATCTACCCCAAATGAAGAAGTTATTTTTTTTATATGTTTCACTAAGTGAAACATATAAGAAAAAGAACAATTCAGACGGGTAGATTATTTTTTCCTCTTCCCTTACTCATTCAAAAACATTGTAGCATTGCATCATTATCGCATTGTAAGTAGTGAGACAAAAATATCCTTACTTTTTGACGGTTTCTTTTTCCGCTATTTTTCCCTACAAAATCCTTACGTAGCGTAGGCTATGTGCGGTTTTTGTAAGAAAAAATATCGAAAAAATAACCACGTCAAAATTGTAAGCCTATTTTTGTCCCACTACTTAGCATTAATACCCTGCTGCATGTCCATCCTTCCGCGACTCCGAAGCACCATAATATACTCTATTCACGGCATCCCATAGAATCGCTTGATAACCGCCAAAGCCGCCAATGGCTGTTGTGATTTTATGTCCTTTACGAGCGAGTGCGCGGATGGTTTCGTAACTATAAGCGGATTCGAGTTGGAGTGTGCCGCCACTGGTCATTTGCTCGCCTGTGGGTTGCGATGAGCCTGTGTGACGGATGCGCGGTGCATCGCCTGCCTCCTGTAGATTCATGCCAAAGTCGATGAGGTTGATGACGATTTGGGCGTGACCTTGCGGCTGCATCGCGCCACCCATCAAACCAAAGCTGATATAAGGCTTGCCATCCTTCGTGATAAAGGCGGGAATGATGGTATGAAACGGACGCTTGCGCGGCTCAATCACGTTAAAATGACCTTCTTCGAGCGCGAATAATTCACCTCTATCTTGCAACATAAAACCCAATCTCGGCGGCACCATACCCGAACCCATTCCGCGATAATTGCTCTGAATGAGGGACACCATATTACCATCTTTATCGGCGGTAGTGAGATAGATTGTGTTGCCTTTTTCAAGTTCTCCTGCGGCGTAATTGCGTCCAGCACGGTTGGGGTCAATGAGTTTTCTGCGCTCATCGGCGTAGCTTTTTGAGATGAGTTGTTCGACAGGAATATCGTTAAAATCCGTGTCGGCGTAGTATTTGGCGCGGTCTTCAAAGGCGAGTTTTTTAGCTTCCGTGAAATGGTGAACGTATTCGGGCGTCCCAAAACCCATCGCTTCGACATCGTAGCCTTCCATGATATTCAGGATTTGGAGGGCAGCGATTCCCTGACCGCTGGGCGGCAATTCCCAGACATCGTAACCGCGATAATTGGTCGAAACCGGCTCTACCCATTCCGATTCGTGCGCCGCAAAATCTTCATAAGTCATCACACCGCCTTGTTCTTGCAGAAAATCCGTTGTCGTGCGAGCTATGTCGCCTTTATAAAAAGCATCTGCGCCGCCGCGAGCGATTTTTTCGTAAGTATTTGCCAAAGCCGGATTTTTGAACACATCGCCCTTTTTCAAGCCTTCGCCATTGGGCATGTACGTGTCCGCGAAGTTGGGATAATCCTTGAATCGTCGTGCTGTCAGCGTTAGGTAATGCCCAATCAATTCCGTAACCGGAAAGCCATCTCGCGCATACGAAATCGCAGGTGCGAGGAGGTCAGGCATTTTCATTTTCCCGAACTTATCATGCAGTTCAAACCAACCATCTACGCAACCCGGTACACTTACAGGCAATGCGCCAAATGCAGGTATTTTGTCGATATTATTTTTCTTAAAATATTCTAAATCAAGGGCTTGCGGAGAGCGTCCGCTGGCGTTGAGTCCGTAGAGTTTCTGGTCTTTCGCACTCCAAACGATGGCAAATAAATCGCCGCCGATACCGCAGCCCGTCGGCTCCATCAAGCCCAAAGCGGCGTTGGCAGCAATGGCAGCGTCAATGGCATTTCCGCCTTGCTTGAGGACATCCAAGCCGATTTGTGTGGCAAGTGGATGGCTTGTCGCCACCATTCCATTTTGAGCGATGACTTCGCTGCGGGTCGCAAAGTTTTTTCCTGTGACTCTATCCGATTGGGCGTGCATAAAGGTGAAATTGAGCGTTATTAAAACATAAATAATTATATACTTTTTCATATTAAATTCGATTGAATGTTAGGCTTTCCAAAGATAAGAAATTTTGAAACATATTCGGAAAAATAACAGGCATTTTGAAAATGCTTGTTATTTGGTTGACCTTTGGGAATAGATAAAAAATATTGGCTCATGTAGGAAATTAGGTGAAATGGATGTAGGATGAATTTTAGTTATAATCACCTCGGAGTCTCGCTTTCCCAATAGAACATCTTCCATTGGAGAGTTTTTCCCACACGCTCCACCTGATACCCTACATGAGCCAAAATATTTTATATTGAGGATATAGTTTTTTTTACAAAAAATAAACATGGCGACTGAAGTCGCCTGTACGATATGAGCAAAAAATTAGCATTGTATATGCTGTTTTCATCTGTTTGTGAATGACGACAGAGGTGTTTTTACAGCAATTTCGTATTTTATAGCAGGTAAAGGCAGCCTTCGATTGGTGTATTTGATTGAATTTAGTAACGAGCAAATAATAAGTTTACGATTTCGACGAGGTTATTTTGTCCTTAGTTTTCTTCTTGAAAGTGGGAGTTTATCGGGATAAATGACTGTTTTCGAGGAGGAAAATAAGGGCAAAAGAAGCCGTCCAAATCGTGAAGTTATTATTTACTCGTTACTTAGTAACTTGCGTTTCGCTGATTTTTAAGTAAGAAAATAAATTTTATTAATTGATTATTAAATATTTATAAAATTAAAAAATAAACATAAATTTATTTAAGTGTGTCAAAAATCGGTGGTCGTTGCGATACCGATAAGATGCGTTAGCATCGACACCGTTTGTAGAAAAAGCAAACCCAAAGCTAATCAAGGTGCGTAGCACCGACACCGTTTGTACGCGCTAACGGTGTCGGTACTACGTACCTTAATTGGTTGTTCTTTAGACCTTGCTATAAACGGGGACGGTACTACCGTACCTTTAATGTCACCGATTTGTGACACACTAAATTTATTTAAGCTTTTATTTGGCTTCTATTTTGTTATTGATAATTTGAAGCATGATTTATCAAAAACCAGTTTAAACTTATAGGTATTTAATTATCAATACTTTATGAATTATTAATTTTTATTAAAAATACTAATTTCAAATACTTTTTTCTCACTTCAAAATCAGCGAAATCAAAGTTAGTAACGAGCAAATAATAAGTTTACGATTTCGACGAGGTTATTTTGTCCTTAGTTTTCTTCTTGAAAGCGGGAGTTTATCGGGATAAATGACTGTTTTCGAGGAGGAAAATAAGTGAAAGAAATTAAATAATTTACCTAATTAACCGAACTACCACAAACCCGCCACCTCGATTTGTCGAATAAACGCTCGACAAGCCTTATGCGGTTCGGCGGTTTTCATGAAGGTTTCACCAATTAAAAAGCCTTGAAAACCTGCTTCGCGTAGTTCCAAAATACTTGAGGGCTCGCTGATGCCACTCTCCGAAATACGCACCATATCTTGCGGTAAATACGGCAATATATCTATCGAATTTTGAAAATTGACTTCAAAGGTTTTTAGATTGCGATTATTAACGCCTACGACGTCTATGTGTTCGTTTATTTTCGGAATTTCGTGTTTAGAATGCAGTTCAAATAAGACTTCCAAACCCAATGATTTTGCGAACTTTGCAAGTCGTGCCACTTCTTTTCTTTCCAAACATTCTGCAATTAATAAAATCGCATCTGCGCCGATAGCTCGTGCTTCCAATATTTGGTATTCGCTGATAATGAAATCCTTACGCAGTATCGGGCAGAAGTTAAATTTACGTGCTTCTGTCAAGTCCGCATTTTTTCCGCCAAAGAAATGCTCATCTGTCAGCACCGACAAAGCCGATGCGCCCGCTTGCATGTAGCCGATGCTCACCTGCTCGACCGATGCGTGTGTATTGATGTCGCCCTTAGATGGTGAACGCCGTTTAAATTCGGCAATAATCCCCCATTTATCTTCTCGCAAAAGGTATTTTCGCAGCGACACTACAGGCGTTTCCATATAAATGCTTTGTTCCAATAATTTGATTGGCACTAAGCTCTCACGCTCCGCAATTTCCTTTTTTTTATGTTCAACTATTTTTTGTAATACTGTCATGGTTTTATATTTGATAGAACACGGTTTTTTTTTGCATGAATGGAACACAGATAATGCGGATTTTATTATCGTATAAGTTTAAATGTTTTTAATCGAATTGCAAAAAAATCCGCATCATCTGCTCAATCCGCCGAATCTGCGTTCCATTTTCACATTAAAAAAAATCCGCATCATCCACGTTCCATTTTCACGTTAAAAAAAATCCGCATCATCTGCTCAATCCGCCAAATCCGTGTTCCATTCTACGTTAATATTTTTTCAAAAACTGCTAAAGCCCGTCCACTCTCAATACTCTCCCGCGCCTCTGCCACGCAATCTACCAACGAAATTTCTGGCTTTATCGTATGTATCGCCAAACCTGCATTGGCAGTGACGACATTTTTTTGTGCTGCGGTGGCAACATCCTTTAAAACACTCGTAAAAATCGTCGCTGCATCTTCGGGTGTTTCGCCCCCGTAGAGCGATTTGGGCGCGAGTTTTTCCAGATTAAAATCGTTTGGTACAAGCATTTTTTCCGATAAATGAGTACGCACTTTTGCATTTCCCGTAAGGGAAATTTCATCGTAACCATCCGTCGCATACACTATCGTAAATTGCCGTCCTGTCTCCTGCATCACATATTGATACAAGCGCGAAAGCTCCATACTAAACGTCCCAAACAACTGATATTCAGGCTGTACCGGATTCACTAAAGGACCGAGCATATTAAAAAAAGTCTTCATGCCGAGTTGCTTGCGAATCGGTACGACGGCCTTCATCGCCGGGTGGAAAAGTGGTGCATGAAGAAAGCACAAACCCGCCTCATCCAACTGTCGTTTCAATATAGATTCATCATTTGTAAATTCGTAGCCGAGCTGCATTAATACATTCGACGAACCTACCGCCGACGACACGCCGTAGCTGCCATGTTTCGTCACTTTATAACCTGCCCCGGCAATTACTACCGCCGAAGTAGTGGAAATATTAAAAGTATTTTTGCCATCGCCACCCGTGCCTACGATGTCTAAAGTTTTCGCGTTGCCCAAGTCGATTTTGACGCACAATTCGAGTAGCGCATCACGGAATCCCTGCAACTCCGCCAATGCAATATCGCGCATCTGATATACGGTCATAAAACTCGCTACTTGCACGGGATTGTACCGCTCATTTGAAATGCTGATGAGCATAGTTTTGGCATCCTCGCGTGTGAGTGTTTCGTGATTATACAGGCGATTGAGTGTATTTTTCATTTTCGTATTTTGACGGTAGACGGCGATAAATTACACGCCGTTTGCTACCAACCGTAGTTTTCCACAATGTTCTAAAAAATTTCGTAGTATCTGCTTCCCTTCGGGCGTCATGACCGATTCAGGATGAAATTGGATGCCGTAGACTTCATATTCTTTATGTTTCATCGACATAATCGCGCCATTGGTATCTACCGAAGTCACCTCAAAACAATCGGGCAAATTATGCGTTTTTACCGCCCACGAATGATAGCGTCCAACCTGTATTTCTTCTGGTAGATTTTTGAACAGTACCGAATTTTCTGCTGTTACATTTACTGGAGTTTCTACGCCATGATATACTTCAGTAAGATTTTCCAACTCTCCCCCAAATGCCTCCGCTATCGCCTGATGCCCCAAACAAACGCCTAAAATCGGCTTCTTTCCGGCGTATCTTTTTATCAATTCGGGCATAATACCTGCGTCTTTCGGCACTCCCGGTCCGGGCGAAAGCACGACCACATCATAGTCCTCAACTCGCTTAATATCAATAGCATCATTGCGAATGACCTCTACTTTGTGACCAAGTATTTCCTGTATATATTGCACCAAATTATAGGTGAATGAATCGTAATTGTCTATTACTAAAATTTTCATAATCGTAGCACAGGCTTCCAGCCTGTTTTTTTATTTTTTCACAAAATAATGACCTATCCGCAAGTACAGGCTATAAGTATCAGGAATTAAATAAATGTACATTCTTCGCGTCGTTATTTTTTCTTTAGACGAACCAAATTTGACGCGAATACTCATTGTATTTAAGGAAAATTTGGTGAAGTGTAAAGGAAAAAGAACAAGTCGAGAATATACATTTATTAAAGCCCTGTTCCTAAGTAGTAAGTCAATCTAATTATGATATGTTGCTTTGAGTGAAATTTTTTCGAGTACGAGGCGGAGGTTATTCAGCATAGCCGTAGCTACGCTGGATGTTCTCCAACAAAGTAATCGGACAAATTTCGCCAAATGAACTTATCATAATTAGTTTGACTTACTACTTAGCTGCTTAGGGAAGAGGAAGAAAATAATCTACCCCAAATGCATTCTACTGAACAACAATTTTATTTAAACTGTATTTTATTAATTATTAGTTAGTTATGACGAAATTTAAAGAGAAAGCACAAACTATCTCCCCCTTTGGAGGGGGTTGGAGGGTGGAAAAACAGCCGAAAATCCTCTCCCCAGCCCCCTCCAAAGTAGGGGTGATTGGTTCTGAATTTCGCACAAATTTTATTTTGTTTGATAGCCCCGAAGGGGTGAACTTCACTAACTTGGGGTGTCAGCCCCAAGATAGAAATTCGAGGTATCACTTAGCCCTGAAAGGGCGAAATTTCAAGTTATATCGCCCTTTCAGGGCTGGCGAAGTAGATTTATTCCGAGCAATGGGCTGACACCCATTGTTATAATATGTCGTCCCGTTGGGACTTGTGACAAAATTATATTTCGATGAAAATGATTTCTCATTCAGAACCAATCACCCCTGCCTCCAAAGGGGTGAGATAGTTCGCGTTCTAATTTTGCAGGTAACATATTTATTTGATAATAAGTCAAATACAAATTATAAAAAATCATTGTTCAGTAGAATACATTTAGGGTAGATTATTTTCTTCCTCTTCCCTTAGTAGTAAGTCAAACTAATTATGATAAGTTCATTTGGCGAAATTTGTCCGATTACTTTGTTGGAGAACATCCAGCGTAGCTACGGCTATGCTGAATAACCTCCGCCTCGTACTCGAAAAAATTTCACTCAAAGCAACATATCATAATTAGATTGACTTACTACTAAGTACACTGTTTCACAAATTTATTTACTTTTTTGAGTATTTCTTTTAAAATGACTCTTCACCAAAAAATCCTTAAATACAGTGAGTATTCGCGTCATTTTTGATTCGATTCATTTCAAAATAAACGTCAAAAAATGTAAATAAATTTATAAAACAGTGTACTAAGGGATGAAAGATAATCAACTTCGTACGGATAAACGGGTTTTATTTCTAAGGAAACCCTATCTATCTATATTTTTTTAAAAAACTGGAAAAAATAAACGATAACTTACTGATTAGACTTTATTTAGGAATATTTTGTATGCATGGAATTTTGTATTTTTTCGATAATTGAGCCTCATTTTGAGCTGCATACCCTACGGTACGGAGCGAAAAATAGGAGAAGAGTATCGGAAAAAGACAATGTTAGCTGCATACAAAATATTTCTAAATAAAGTCTAATGTACGGTTTCTGATTAAATTAGTTGCATGAAACATTCCAGTCCTTTTTGATTTTCAAGAATATATTTTTCGTTGATGTTCGAGTAAAGTAGGGAATAGTCGCAAGGCAAATGTTTTTATGAAAATGAGAGTTTTAATACTCGAATATCCACTTCCGACAAAGGAATTTGCCTTACGACGCTCGCATAATTGCTTACCCTATTTCAATCGAACACTACCTATTTTTCAAGGATAATTTCAAAACCACAATAAGACTATAATATAAAAAAAATAATCATAAGTACCAAGACAAAATTAAGTTTAATTAAAATTTTGGGTTCTTTGACAAATTCAGTGGTGAATATATTAGCATCAGGAATTAAATAAATGTACATTCTTCGCGTCGTTATTTTTTCTTTAGACGAACCAAATTTGACGCGAATACTCACTACTTAGTCCTCTGCAAACTTTGCGCCCTCTACGTGACACACTTTTTTGAACACTATCTCCGAAACTTTGGGCAGAGACATGTTCAATGCTGAAACCGAAGGTACAAATCACGGTATTTTAGAAAACATAGAAATTAAAAACTAAATAATTAATTCATATTTTATTTTGTATGTATAATATTGGCATTATATTTACAACCAATTTATCAAAAACTATTAAGTGAAAGAAATTAAATAAATTGTTCCATAATACGCCGTAATTTTTTCTTCTAAGGTCGCACTGAAATATAGCCATTTTTTAATTAATTAAAATTATTTTGTAATTTATTTATTATTAAAAATGAATTATTTATAAATATTTTTTATTGTAAAATAATTTAAAAATATCCTTATTTCAGTAGAACCATCTTAAGTGAAAGAAAATAAATAACTTTTTCATTTGGAGTAGATTATTTTCTTCCTCTTCCCCTAACTTATTTTTTCTGCTTCAATAATTGCTTTTGTCAATGCACCCAATTTATTATTTACTTCTTGCAATTCGCTTTCGGGTATGCTGTGTACGACGATGCCCGCACCTGCCTGATACCGCAACATATTGTCCATACTCAAAAACGAACGAATGACAATTGCCTGATTCATTTCACCATTAAAATTAATATAACCCAATGCACCGCCGTAAAAACTGCGATTTTGGTTTTCATATTTATTAATGAGTTGAATGGCTTTATACTTGGGTGCACCCGAAAGTGTGCCTGCCGGAAAAGTGTCACCAAAAATCTGTATCGGATTCCCGCCTTCTTCAATTTTTCCTGTCACTTTTGAGACTAAATGAATGACGTGGCTATAGTAATGAATATCCTTTAGATTTTCTACCGTTACATCATACGCATGTCGTCCCAAATCGTTGCGAGCTAAATCGACGAGCATAATGTGTTCGGCATTTTCTTTAGGATCTTTTCGGAGGGCTTCTGCTCCTTCAAGGTCTTCTTCCAAATCGCCTGTACGCCTATACGTACCTGCTATCGGGTTGACGGTAGCGATGCCGTCTTTGATTACCATTTGCGACTCCGGCGATGAGCCAAAAATCCGATAATCACCATAATCAAAATAGAATAAATACGGTGAAGGGTTGATGGTTCGTAAGACACGATAAACGTTAAATTCGTCGCCCTTAAACTTCTGCGCAAATTGCCGTGACAGCACCAACTGAAATACATCGCCAATCTGACAATGATGTTTGCCGATACGAACTAATTCTTTAAATTCTTCATCCGTCAAATTACTCGTTTCCTTCCCTTCTGCCTTGAATGGATGTACAATAAACTTTTGACTTTTTATTAATGTAATCAACTCCTCTACACGTGATTCTTCGCCGGGCAGGAGGTTTTCCAAGACATACATTTCATCTTTGAAATGGTCGATTGCAATGACAAATTGGTATAAATGATAACGAATATCAGGCGTATCAAATTTGCGTTTTTCCTTGTCAAATTCAAGCGTATCAAAATACTGTACCCCATCAAAGCCCGTGTGTCCGAAAAAGCCATTAAAACCTTCGTATTCACCTGTATTAATCACTTCAAATTGGGCGGCGAATCGCTTCAAAGCCGTTGGAACTTGTTCTACTCCGCTGACTTTCGCCTCGTTTTCGTATACACCTTTTACGTATTCGGTCAGATGTGTCGCTTGCACTTGAAAGCTGCCAATCGTCTCCAATCCAATGAAGGACATGCAGTCTTTTTTGCTGCGAAAATCATTACTTTCGAGTAGCACGGGGTCGGTAAATTTGTCGCGCACTCGCAAGTAGAGCGTTACAGGTGTCACGAAATCAGACATTAATTTTGTGACGGTAGTTTTTAGTTGAATTTTCATAATAACCGTAGCGTAATGCCTCCGGCTTGCGCCGTATACTACCTGCACAAACGAGATATCGTCATTCGTTGGTACAAGCAAATGTGCTACGGGAACGCAAGCCGGAGGCATTACGCTACGTTCCACGAAAAAACGGCTTACCGGATGGTACCGACAAACCGTTTTTGAATATTTTGAATCACATATAAAGGGCAGTCACCTCATCCAATGGAAAAAGGAATGTGCCACCAATATGTATATGTAAATGTAAATTTTTGCATGATTTATTTTTTTATGGCAAATGTAATGGGCTTTTCGGAGACTTACAAATTTGTTGGAGAAAAAATTTTATCGAATGGTCAAAATACAGTAGTGGTCGCAAATTTTTGATTTTAAATAAGAAAAATTATTTAATTTGTTATTAATTGATTACTAAATAAAGTCTAATAATGAGATAAAATTTAAATTAATTTATCATTCAAAATTCATCATCTGACGGACACATTAGCTTGAATGCTCAAATATTCACTATCCGACACTATTAACTTGAATGACTACTTATTTGAACACTATTTTCTATTTTTGGATATACAATTTATCCGCTTTAATAGCCTGATTGCTTGTTATTATCAAAGTATAAATACCACTCGACATATCAGCAATATCCAAAGTAATATTTTGGTTACCTGTGGGTAGTGTTCCTAATTGTTTGGTCAATATTCTTTTTCCCAACACGTCATACATTTCGATGGTTACATTATCAATTAACTCCACCAAATCAAAAGAAATTTCAACCTTTTCGGAAGCGGGATTAGGAAAGATGCTTAAATCTTCGACAACTGTCAGTTCGTCAACACCACTGGCTAAATCATTTCTAAACGGCACAATTTCTTGGCTACCAAATTCGCCACCGACTGCCAATACATTTCCTTCATTGTCTTTGAGGCTATACGAGCCTTCACCGTAAATGCAACAAATGCCGTCATCATAACTGTCTTTGATGATAAAATTATAACAGCCTGTAGTCGGTAGCGTAATTGTTTCAGAAATAGTTTCATTACTGGAGTAGTCGCTGCCTGAAGCAATTTCGTTCCCCATATCATCAACGATAGACCACGATGTATCAGCACCGTAATCATCAGTAGTTAAATCCAAAGTAATAAATTCTGAGGTAGTATGGGTATTGATTGTTTCTCTGATGCTATCGTTTTCAATATATTCGTCTTCGGGAATAGTAATAGAGAAATAAATTGGCATCTCTGTATTAAAACTGGCTATTGGAGGGAGCTCAACTATCTCCTTTTCATAAGTATTCAAGTTTCCTTCCCACTCTAAAGAGGACAATACCGTTTCACCTTGCGACGCTGTAATGGTAGCAGATGATATTTCGCCGCTTGTACTCAAGTTTTGTATTTTTACAGATGGAACATAAGCTTCACTACAAAAATTAACATCTGATTCCAAACTAATTAGGCTAATATCAATAGGGTATTGAGCAAATGTACACTCAGAAGCAATATCATAATGTGAAACTCCATCCGCCTGACCGCTTTGTTGAATTAAGCGATCTGGACAGATGGTATAAATCGTAGGGTATCCTTGTATGTCGTAAACCTCTGTTATAGCATCTGAATCAATGATTGGGTGGGGAATACCATCTATCCAGTTGCCAATAGTAGTAGGCCCTGTACCCTCCAAATCTTCGTGCGTGGTACTACCATCACCCTCAACAAGAAACACCATGAGATCATCGGTGGTATTTGCAGAAACATTGGGCATACCAGCAGGGCCGTGCTCTGTGTATAGGTCTGCTAAAATACCTTGTTGGTGATAAATCCAACACTGATGAGACCAAGTAGCAGAAAAATCAATGATAACGGTATATCCTTGATCCAGATAGCTATATAGGTTATGTTCTGTTCCATTAATATCCGTCAAAGTCCAATCAGGTGCTATAGAACCGTCAGCCAGTTGTGCAAAACTGTTTAAGTAGAAAAACAAGGCAGTAATTGTTAAAAATATAATCTTTTTCATAAAGTAATTTTTCAATAAGCACATTGTCCGTTAGATTTTTTTTACAATTTTTAACGCTTATTCTGAAATTAATCGAACCAAAATGAGCACCCCAAATGCTCTTGGAATGAGGAGTTTCGGTAAAGAGTAATTTTAAAAATACTTAAAAAAGTAAAAAAGCTTGTTAGACAGTGTGATTATTTAAGCAAATAATAGACTTTATTTAGAAAAATTTTGTGTGCAGCTAAGGGAAGAGGAAAAAAATATTCCTAAATGAAGTCTATTAATAATGAGATAAAATTTAAATTAATTTATCATTCAAAATTCATCATCTGACGGACACATTAGCTTGAATGCCCAAATATTCACTTCCAATAAAGAAATTCGCTCTGCGACTTTTTGTATAACTCACTTTAGTAGTCATTCAAATTAATACTGTCGGGTAATTTGGCGAAATTTATCCGACACTATTAACTTGAATGACTACTTATTTGAACACTATTTTCTATTTTTGGATATACAATTTATCCGCTTTAATAGCCTGATTGCTTGTTATTATCAAAGTATAAATACCACTCGACATATCAGCAATATCCAAAGTAATATTTTGGTTACCTGTGGGTAGTGTTCCTAATTGTTTGGTCAATATTCTTTTTCCCAACACGTCATACATTTCGATGGTTACATTATCAATTAACTCCACCAAATCAAAAGAAATTTCAACCTTTTCGGAAGCGGGATTAGGAAAGATGCTTAAATCTTCGACAACTGTCAGTTCGTCAACACCACTGGCTAAATCATTTCCAAACAATACAACTTCTTGGCTACGAAATTCGCCACCGACTGCCAATACATTTCCTTCATGGTCTTTGAGGCTATACGAGCCTTCGCCAAAATTACAACAAATGCCGTCATTGTAACTGTCTTCGATGATAAAATCATAACAGCCTACAGTCGGTAGCGTAATTGTTTTAGAAATAGTTTCGTTATTGGAGTAGTTGTTGCCTGAAGCAATTTCGTTCCCCATATCATCAACGATAGACCACGATGTATCACTACCGTAATTATCAGTAGTTAAATCCAAAGTAATAAGTTCTGAAGTAATAAACCTATTAATTGTTTCACTGATGCTATTGTTTTCAGTGTATTCGTCTTCGGGAATAGTAATAGAGAAATCAACTGGTATCTCTGTACTAAAATTGGCTATTGAAGGGAGCTCAACTATCTCATTGTCATAAGTATCCAAGTTCCCTTCCCAATCTAAAGAGGACAATACCGTTCCACCTTGCGATGCTGTAATAGTAGCAGATGATATTTCGCCGCTTGTACTCAAGCTTTGTATTTTTACAGATGGAACATAAGCTTCACCACAAAAATCAACACCTGATTCCAAACTAATTAGGCTAATATCAATAGGGTATTGAGCAAATGTACACTCAGAAGCAATATCATAATGTTCAGATGCATTTATCTGACCGCTCTGTTGAATTGAGCGATCTGCACAGACGGTATAAATCGTAGGGTATCCTTGTATATCGTAAACGTCTGTTATAGCATCTGAATCAATGATTGGGTAGGGAGTACCATCTATCCAGTTGCCCAGAGTAGTAGGCCCTGTACCCTCCAAATCTTCCTGCGTGGTACTACCATCACCCTCAACAAAAAACACCATGAGATCATCGGTGGTATTTGCAGAAACATCGGGCATACCAGCAGGGCCATGCGCTGTGTATAGGTCTGCTAAATCATGTGTTTGGTGATAATCCCAACACGGATCACACCAAGTAGCAGAAAAATCAATGATAACGGCATATCCTTGATCCAGATAGCTATATAGGTTATGTTCTGTTCCATTAATATCCGTCAAAGTCCAATCAGGTGCTGTAGAACCGTCAGCCAGTTGTGAAAAACTGTTTAAGTAGAAAAACAAGGCAGTAATTGTTAAAAATATAATCTTTTTCATAAAGTAATTTTTCAATAAGCACATTGTCCGTTAGATTTTTTTTACAATTTTTAACGCTTATTCTGAAATTAATCGAACCAAAATGAGCACCCCAAATGCTCTTGGAATGAGGAGTTTCGGTAAAGAGTAATTTTAAAAATACTTAAAAAAGTAAAGAAGCTTGTTAGACAGTGTGATTATTTAAGTAAATAATAGACTTTATTTAGAAAAATTTTGTATGCAGCTAAGGGAAGACGAAAAAAATAATCTACCCGTCTGAATTGTTCTTTTTCTTATATGTTTCACTTAGTGAAAGAAAATAAATAACTTGCCCCATTATGCTTGTTCTTTTCCCTTCTAAAAAACACAAAAAATAGTTCCGTAGCTATGGCTATGCAACGATTTTTTGAATTCTTTAGAAGAAAAAATTACGGCGCATTTTGGAACAATTTATTTAATTTCTTTCACTAAATCTTCCTTACGTAGCTCGGCTATGCGCGTCAAATTTAGCCAAACATATAAAAAAAATAACTTCTTCATTTGGGGTAGATTATTTTCTTCCTCTTCCCTAACTTTGTCTTTTTCCGATACTCTTCTCCTATTTTCGCTCCGTACCGTAGGGTATGCAGCTCAAAATGAGGCTCGATTATCGAAAAAATACAAAATTCCATGCATACAAAATATTCCTAAATGAAGTCTATTAATAATGAGATAAAATTTAAATTAATTTATCATTCAAAATTCATCATCTGACGGACACATTAGCTTGAATGCTCAAATATTCACTATCCGACACTATTAACTTGAATGACTACTTATTTGAACACTATTTTCTATTTTTGGATATACAATTTATCCGCTTTAATAGCCTGATTGCTTGTTATTATCAAAGTATAAATACCACTCGACATATCAGCAATATCCAAAGTAATATTTTGGTTACCTGTGGGTAGTGTTCCTAATTGTTTGGTCAATATTCTTTTTCCCAACACGTCATACATTTCGATGGTTACATTATCAATTAACTCCACCAAATCAAAAGAAATTTCAACCTTTTCGGAAGCGGGATTAGGAAAGATGCTTAAATCTTCGACAACTGTCAGTTCGTCAACACCACTGGTTAAATCATTTCCAAACGATACAACTTCTTGGCTACCAAATTCGCCACCAGCTACCAATACATTTCCTTCATGGTCTTTGAGGCTATACGAGCCTTCGCCAAAATTACAACAAATGCCGTCATCGTAACTGTCTTCGATGATAAAATCATAACAGCCTACAGTCGGTAGCGTAATTGTTTTAGAAATAGTTTCATTACTGGAGTAGTCGCTGCCTGAAGCAATTTCGTTCCCCATATCATCAACAATAGACCACGATGTCTCATTACCGTAATTATCAGTAGTTAAATCCAAAGTAATAAGTTCTGAAGTAATAAACCTATTAATTGTTTCACTGATTCTATTGTTTTCAGTGTATTCGTCTTCGGGAATAGTAATAGAGAAATCAACTGGTATCTCTGTACTAAAATTGGCTATTGAAGGGAGCTCAACTATCTCATTGTCATAAGTATCCAAGTTCCCTTCCCAATCTAAAGAGGACAATACCGTTCCACCTTGCGATGCTGTAATAGTAGCAGATGATATTTCGCCGCTTGTACTCAAGCTTTGTATTTTTACAGATGGAACATAAGCTTCACCACAAAAATCAACACCTGATTCCAAACTAATTAGGCTAATATCAATAGGGTATTGAGCAAATGTACACTCAGAAGCAATATCATAATGTTCAGATGCATTTATCTGACCGCTCTGTTGAATTGAGCGATCTGCACAGACGGTATAAATCGTAGGGTATCCTTGTATATCGTAAACGTCTGTTATAGCATCTGAATCAATGATTGGGTAGGGAGTACCATCTATCCAGTTGCCCAGAGTACTACTCCCTGTACCCTCCAAATCTTCCTGCGTGGTACTACCATCACCCTCAACAAAAAACACCATGAGATCATCGGTGGTATTTGCAGAAACATTGGGCATACCAGCAGGGCCATGCGCTGTGTATAGGTCTGCTAAAGCATGGCCTTGGTGATAACTCCAACATGGAGCACACCAAGTAGCAGAAAAATCAATGATAACGGCATATCCTTGATCCAGATAGCTATATAGATTATGTTCTGTTCCGTTAATATCCGTCAAAGTCCAATCAGGTGCTGTAGAACCGTTAGCCAGTTGTGCAAAACTGTTTAAGTAGAAAAACAAGGCAGTAATTGTTAAAAATATAATCTTTTTCATAAAATAATTTTTCAATAAGCACGTTATCCATTAGATTTTTTTTACAATTTTTAACACTTATTCTAAAATTAATCGAACCAAAGTGAGTGCCCCGAGTGCTCTTGGAATGAGGAGTTTCGGTAAAGAGTAATTTTAAAAAATACTTAAAAAAGTAAAGAAGCTTGGTAGACAGTGTGATTATTTAAGTAAATAATAAAGTTATGACATAACAAACTCATTTTTGATTTCGTTTGCAACTTGTCTACTATAAGGCACAAAAAAGATGAATGCCCCCGTATAGAAATATTTTCTTTTTTTAAATAAGCAAAAAAAAATCACTCCTTATTCAATGTTTTCGCCAAATCAAGAATGGAGAATAGAGAATTGCTTTACGAACATAATTTTATAATTAACTTAATTTCAGATATTTGTAAAGTTTTTTTTATATAAATTGTTCTGATTTAATGTTGAAATTTCTATTTGACGAACACATTATTAGACTAAATTAAATCCTAAAAATTATTTTTTATTTTTTAAAATTCAATTCTATTTAAGTTTGCTTTTCTTATTTCGTTACCATCTGTACAAAGGCTTTACAACTTAAGTATCAGGAACAAAATAAATGTAAATTCTCGACTTGTTCTTTTTCCTTTATATTTCACTTAATTTTCAAAGTACACAGTCTCAAACGGATAGCCGCAAATCGCATTACATTGAATTTTGTCGGCTATTCTTTTTCTTTTTATTAAAAAATCCAATTACCTTTAAGGTTTGTGAGGTATTATGTTACGTAACACAGGCATTTCTGTCTGTGAGCGAGCAGGTACACATAGGAATATCTGTGTTATGAAATAACGAACTCGAATATGCGAAAATTACTGGAAGTTAATAATCTCAAAACCTATTTTACGACAGGCGAAGGTACGACCAAAGCCGTAGATGATGTCACTTTTGTGTTGAATCGTGGCGAAACGATAGGCATTGTAGGTGAGTCGGGGTCGGGCAAATCTGTGACCTCACTTTCTACGATGCGTTTGATTCCCAATCCGCCAGGCAAAATCGTTGGTGGTGAGATTTTATATTATGAAAAAGGAAAGAATGCAGCGGTGGATTTGGTAAAACTTTCGGAGCGCGAAATGCGACATTATCGCGGCAATGAATTGGCAATGATTTTTCAAGAGCCGATGACTTCGCTCAATCCGGTTTTTACTTGCGGTAATCAGGTGACGGAGGCAATTTTGTTGCATCAAAAAGTTTCTAAAACTCAGGCAAAGCAGCAAACCTTAGAGCTATTTGCAAAGGTACAATTGCCCGATCCGGAGCGAGTATTCAGCGCATTTCCGCACCAACTTTCAGGGGGGCAAAAGCAGCGTGTGATGATTGCGATGGCACTCTCTTGCAATCCCGATATTTTGATTGCAGATGAGCCGACGACCGCACTTGATGTGACCGTGCAAAAGACGATTTTGGAGCTAATGAATGACCTGCGCCGCGAGATTGATGCGTCGATTGTTTTCATCACACATGACTTGGGCGTTATTGCTGAAATAGCTGACCGCGTGATTGTTATGTATAAAGGAAAAATAGTAGAGCAGGGTAATGTTTACGATATTTTTTCTAATCCAAAGCATCCCTACACGAAAGGTTTGTTGGCATGTCGTCCGCCTTTGGATTATCGGATGCACAAGCTACCTGTGGTGAGCGATTTTATGGATGTAGAGATTGGTGCAGACGGTGAAAGAATCATTACAGAGAAAGAAAGTTCGATGGAAAAAGTCATCGAAGCTGCCAAAGTAAAACCCGAAGAATTGAAGGCGAGACACGATGAAATGTACGCCAAAAAACCACTTTTAACCGTCCGTAATTTGCAGACTTGGTTTCCGTCTAAAAAGGACTTTTTGGGCAGAGCAACTGACTATGTAAAGGCGGTGGATGATGTGAGTTTTGATGTGTATCCGGGCGAAACGCTGGGCTTGGTCGGTGAATCGGGTTGTGGAAAAACGACGCTCGGACGTACGCTTTTGCGTTTGCAAAAAGCACGCAGCGGTGAGGTGATTTTTGATGGAAATAATATCCTCGAAATGCCAAGAAAAGACCTTAAAGAACTCCGAAAAGATATGCAAATTATCTTTCAAGACCCTTATTCTTCGCTCAATCCACGTATGACTATCGGCAATGCGATTATGGAACCGATGAAGGTACACGGCGTACTCGAAAATGACGACGCCCGTCGCGCCCGTGTAGAGGAATTGCTCGAAACGGTGAGCCTCGAAGCGCGGCATTTTTCGCGCTATCCGCATGAGTTTTCGGGTGGACAAAGGCAGCGTATTTGTATCGCTCGCGCACTGGCTTTGAATCCGAAATTTATTGTTTGTGATGAATCAGTCTCGGCTTTGGATGTGTCGGTGCAGGCGCAGGTACTGAATTTATTGATTGATTTGCGACAGAAATTTGATTTTACTTATATCTTTATTTCGCACGATTTGTCGGTCGTAAAGTTTATGAGTGACCGTATGATTGTGATGAATCAAGGTAAAATCGAAGAAATGGGCAATGCCGACGAGATTTACGCAAATCCGAAAACGGAATATACACAAAAATTGATTTCAGCGATTCCGAAGGGGCGTATTGAAGACATTGCGGCGCGAATGACAGTGGTTTAAGGTAATACAGACATTCCTGTCTGTAGCTTCAATTCGGCACAGACAGAAATGTCTATGTTGCATAAAGCAACCTTTCAAAAACCATCTTGTCTTTAGTGTAGATTTGTATAATAAAATCATTATATTCAATTTTTACACTATGCGTATATCAATATTCGTTTTACTCCTTTCCTTGAGTTCTTGTTCTCAAAGTTACACACTTTTTGTACCACCCAATGACGTTTTGGACTTGCGTTATGAGTCCGAATTGACTGATGTTCGGCTTAGGAATAAATCCCTTCAATCCATCGAAGTTAAGATAAAAGATAACACGACAAAAGAAAGCACAGGCGGCTTTGGCATGGGTGCCGCAGCTAAAGTCAACGTTGAAATGAGTGAAAGAAATTAAATAACATGTGCCATTATACTCGTCTTTTTTCCGTCTAAGAATCCTTTGAAACCCTTATCCCGAATCGGGGTTCGGGACAGGCTGTGCTAAGGCTATGTGCGGCTTTCAAAAAATCCTTAGACAAAAAAAATACTTCGCATTATGGGACATCTTATTTAATTTCTTTCACTAAGTGAAAATCAATACCTTGATTTCATCAATAATTCATCAAAAAAAGTTCCGCTTAAAGTCTCGTTTACGGAAAAAGAGGTCGTAAAAACTGCTTCTACTAAAAAGTACATAAATTTCACATTGTCAAATACTTCTGCAAAGTCAATTCCACTCATCATACCCAATGTAATGAACCCAAATTTGTCGCCATTTTCGGATAGTGGCGTAGGTTTAGCTGTCGTACAAGAAGTGTTTTTCAAGCAAAATGGCAAACGCCGCCTCCTACTCAAAGTAGACGACACCATTAAAGAAGGCGACAAAATAGATGTCGCAAAATTGCTACAATCTCGACAAAAATCATTAGGTTTGTAAATGCTTGATATCCAAATCCTCCACCCCGACGAAACCGCTCCCCTAGCCGATTTACAATTGCAGTGGCAATCGCTATGCAGTGAAATTAATTTGACGAATCAAGCCGAAACGCTTTTTGCTGACCTTCAAAAACACTACACCAAGTCGTCGCGTATGTATCATAATTTTTCTCATGTACATACCATGCTTCGTATTTGTGAAGTATATAAATCGGAAGTCGAAAACTATAAAATTTTACAACTTGTCGTGTGGTATCACGACATTATCTATAAAGCTACACGCAAGGATAACGAAGTTAAAAGTGCCGAATACGCACTCGCCGCTTTAGCCGAATCCAGTTTATCATCACTTGAATTAGACCAACTTAGACAACTGATTATCAGTACAAAGTCGCATGATACTTTGCTAGATAATTTTGATAATCGCTTATTATTGGATATTGATTTGGGCATATTGGCTGCCTCGCGCGAGACGTACACGAGCTATACACAAGCGATACGCAAGGAGTACAAAATCTTCCCTGTTTCTTTGTATAAAAAAGGTCGGAAAAAAGTATTGAAACGCTTTTTAGAAAAGAAATGGATTTATTTTACGCCTGAATTTCAAGAGAAACACGAAGTAAATGCACGGGAAAATTTGGCTTGGGAAATGGAGGGCTTCGCTAAGTAGTGATGAATAATGAAGGCTCAACTCCATATTTTACTGGAATCGTATATGTATTAATTTGAGTGTGTAAAACATTAGGGGCAATTATATATATAAGGTGCAGCGCACTGTCCCCGTTTGTAGAAAGAAAGCTCCTCCCAAACTCATAAAGTGCGTTAGCACCGACTCCGTTTATACGCACTAACGGGGTCGGTAGTAACGCACCTTGATTAGCTTTGGGTTTGCTTTTTCTACAAACGGGGGCGATGCTAACGTATCTTATCGGTATCGCAACGATCACCGATTTGTGACACACTCTATTAATTTTAACTTTGGGAGAGCATAAATTAGAATAAAACATTCATTATCAACACTTTATAATGTTTTGTATTTCATTTTAAAGAATTATTATATTGTTTATAATGGTTCTTTGACAAATCCTGTAATTGTTCGTTTTTCTGCCTCGCGATTGTTCGTCCCTTGCGTAAGGGATAGTAGGTGTTGTTTGAACGTAAGGGAAGACGAAAAAATAATCTACCCGTCTGAATTGTTCTTTTTCTTATATGTTTCACTAATTCTCCAATTTTAAAAATTTCTTTTGATTTTTATATGAAAAAGAAGCATCCACATCTACAAACCCATGTTTGATTAAATGAGCGTTGAGAAAGGTTTTATTTTTTAAATATAAATAACAATAACGTTGGTTTTGCTCATCAAATTCGCGCTCATCAAAACGTAAATATACTTTTTGTTTGTCGGTTTTTAATCGGAGAAATTCGAGGGCTTCCGTTTGTTTCTCTTCATTCGTTTTAATACCGATTAATCGAATAATCGAATCGTCATTTAGGCGAATTAATTCAGGTGTGATAATTTCTTTTACGGAAAAGTAGGTTTCTCGCGCCTTGCTGTCCTTGTCAATTTTTGACCCGAATTGACGAGATTTCATATCAATTTTGGCATTCAAAATATGTGGGTCACTGAAAATATAAGGCAGCGTTTTTATTTTCTCACTAAAATCAATATCCAATTTTCCTTGCTCTACAAACTCGCTGGTAATTTCCTGTGAATCAGATTCTTCTACGTTTACTTTTTTCTTAATAAAAGGAATAAATTCAGGGTTAATTTCGTAACCGACGGAGTTTCTACCGAGCTTTTGGGCGGCAGTGGCGGTCGTTCCGCTTCCCATAAAGGGGTCGAGAACAGTATCGCCCGTATAGGCAAACATTTTTATCAACCTATGTGGCAATTCTTCGGGAAACATAGCGATATGTCCATCTTGTTTCGCACCGCGAAAACTCCAATGCCCGGCGAAATATTCGCGCCATTCTTCCTTCGTCATTCTCGAAGTTTCCTTTTGTTCGGGCGTGGGTTTGATGGGTTTACCAAGTTTTTTAAATAATAAAATAAATTCGTAGTCAATCGACAAAATACCATTGCGCGGCGTCGGAAAACTCCCCATTATACTCGCACCGCCTGTGGTGTTGGTCGTTGTTTTTTTCTGCCATATAATCGCGCCCATATAATCGAAACCCATACTCTCACAAAACTTAATAATCTCCGTCCGAATCGGAATCACTTTATAGCGTCCGTAGTAGGCAGCGCGGGCAAATTGGTCGCCGATATTGATGCATAAGCGACAGCCATTGGCGAGTACGCGATGGCACTCACTCCATACGAGGTTGAGGTGATTGATATAATTTTCATAACTATCGTTGAAGCCGATTTGGTCGGGCGTACCATAGTCTTTCAATTGCCAATACGGTGGCGAAGTGATGACGAGATGCGCCGATTTATCCGCCAATTCTTGCATGTGCCGGCTGTCTCCTCTGATGATTTTGTGATGTGTCACAGGTAAGTTTAAGTTGAAGTTTAAGACTAAGTTTAAAGACTAAAGTATAAGATTTGCCTTCGACAAATACTCAATTTAAACTTCAGCTTAAACTTAAACTTAAACTTATTTGAGTTTCGCTTTCAGCATAATGGGCTGATGGTCAGAAAATTGAAAATCTTGGTCAACTCCCTGTACTTCAACAACTTCTACATTGGGCGAAAGTAAATAGAAATCAATCAGGGTGGTAAATGTTTCGCCTTTTTTATAGCTATCTGTCAGCTTTCTATTCGTAGCAACATTGGTGTCATATGCCCAAGTCCAGCCGCGTGGCAGGTAGTCTTCTTTGATATTGACTTGGGTGTAGCCCTCCCCTGCTTCTATGGATTTGAACATATCAAACTTCACACCGGGCGGGCATTGATTCCAATCGCCACCAATGATGACATAATTATTTTTATTATACTCTGATTCAATATATTTTTTGAGATATTCCATTTGTTGCGCCTTCATCGTGCCATCGTCGTAAGCAGAATTATGCGTATTAATGACAACCAATTCTTGTCCCGAAGCCGTTGGGTAACGATGTACCGCAAAGCACCTATCGAGATGAAAAATACGGTCGGGCCAGCCATAACTGCCCGGAAATTGGTAGCGTGTCGCTTTGGTGGGCTGATAGCGAGAGTACGTGCCAAGTCCGCTATCCATTTTGCCCATGACACGCCAAAATTCGAGGACAGGCAGCGGCACTCGCGCCGATTTGTAATTCACGGCGAAGGTAGAAGCGTAATTTGGCAATTGCTCGGCATATTTCGCGTGGGTATTGGTGTGATAGCTGCGTTTGGACTTTCTATCGACTTCCTGAAAGAGATAAAAATCAGCTTTATTTTTTTGAATAAAATTCAACACACCTGCGAGGTTTTTTTCAACATTTTTGCGCGGAGCGCGAATCATTTTCCCCTTGGAGGTCAAAAATCCGCCCGAATCATAAAAGAAATTGGACTCTGCACCCAAGCCACTATAACCAACATTCCAGTTGGCAAAAGTCAGTACAGAATCGGTGATAATTTTCTCATCAGACGAGCTATCTAATTGTAATTCAATGACTTCATCGGGTTTAAAGTCGGTCAGTGTACCATATATCAAGGCAATGATAACGTAGAGCAGAAAGAGCAAAAGGGCAATTCCCAAATATTTCAAGACAAGCATAGTAGGTTTCATAAGCGTGAGTAGTGAGTGTAAGAGAGTTGAGAGTTGAGAGTTGAGAATATAAGAGTATAGAGTATGAGAGTGTAAGAGTGTAGAGAACCTTACTCTCTAACTCTACATTCTTTAACTCTCAACTCTCTAACTTTTTTCAAATAAACTTAACTGTTGTTTTGGCAAATGGGCTGAGGGCAGTGCCGGCTACTTTGGCTTCGGCTTCGATGCGGTATTCTGATTTCGCGCCGCGTGCAGTTTTGGCAATTTTTGCCAAGCTGCCTCTGATGCCGCCCCGGTCTGCCATAGCATCTATATTCGATTGTACTTTTTTGTAGGGCAATTCAAATTCTACAATGACATCTTCTTCAGGATATATCATAAAAGCATCATATATAATTATCTCGCCCAACAAAAATTCTTGCGTGCGTTTTTCCTTACGCCGCCCTTGGGTATATCTTTCAACGAGTTTGACGGTAATCGTAGAAATACGCTGTGTGTTCATAGTCGAAAATTCGATTTCTCCTTCTATTAAAGCTGCGCTTTTACTGATTTCTTCGGGAATGATGACCTGCATCTTGACACCTTCTATACCAAAAAATTGCTTAATTTTTCCGAACATAAGTATTAATGATTAATGATTAATGGTTAATGGTTAATGGTTAATTCGTGTGTACCGTCCGAAAATTGATGTGCAGAAAAATTGGATTCAGGGTCGGTTTTTTCTATCCAACGTAAGGCAATTTCATTCCCGTTTTGAGATAAATCATTGATTTCCAATATAAAATCCTCAATAAATGGAGCTACCGATTTGATGACTTTTAAAATTCGTCGGTAAATAATCGGATGTTTTTGTTTTAATAAGTATAAAACTGCGGGGAGATTTCTGCCGTCTGATTTTAATTGTTTATTATCCTCTACATCGCACGACCTTCTTAGTCGGGATTCTGAAGATGTGTCGTGAAAATGGTAAATTTGAATGCCTGAAAAGTATCTTTTTAAATATTCGTTTCTTCTGTAATTTGACGATTCATTTAATATTTCGCTTTCTTCAGAATCATGATAATAAAAATAATTATGTTCATCATTATCAACGGAAACATCAAATCCCGATGCCTCATGTTTAATAAACAATCCACCTGATTTTGTGGATGTTAATTCGAATATGTAAGCATTATTCCTCTCATTATTTGAAAAAATTAACTTACCTCTGATAATTTCCGTATGTTTTCTACCAAAATATAATAAATCATCTGCCTTACCTTCCTCCAATACAAATCTTTGCAATTGCTGATTAGAAATAGCCTTCAAAAGTTTGAAAAAAGAAATTAAATTACTCTTACCTGCACCATTCGCACCAATGAGAACATTGATAGGATGCAGTTCTATTTCCATATTTTGAATAGACTTATACCCTTTTGTTTGTAAGTATTCTATCATATTAATTCAAAGATAGTAACAATAAATGCAAATGAAAAATCATAGAGAATTTACTGGTTGGAAAACGCAGCGTAACGCCTCCGGCTTGCGTCCGCATACTACACGTAACGTAGAGAAAATTCATGAATTTTCTCTACGTTACGAAAACGCAAGCGAGACGCATTGCGCTACGGACGATTTGCAAAATCGTTTTACGTTCTGGCAAATAAAAAGGGCTGCAAAGTGCAGCCCTTGATTTTAATTGCTTTTTGGTTTAGGCTTTGGTGGCGCAGGTGGGTTATTACCGCGTCCTTTACCTGATTTGTTGCCCGTTCCACTTGGAGCGTTAGGCGGTTTTGGTCGTTTTGACATAGTATTTAATTTTTACATAAAATAATTTCATAATAAAAAAGCATCACCTTTATAAAATTTATCATAAAGGCGATACTTTTCACAAGCCACTAATTTGACTTCTTCTTATTCGGATTTAAATCAGCACCTCTTTTGCCGTGCTTTTTATCCCAAATAATGTTTGTACCTTTTGTGCCTGTGTTCGCATTATGAGCATCTGCCTTCGGATTAGGTTTACCTTTTCTTTTTGACATGATAAATTATTTTATAAAATGAACTCTACTCTATTATGGATTTTCGAGTATAACTCCATGTCGTTGCAACTGACAAGTGCAAAAGTGCATAAGAAAAGTAAACCGCACAACAGCCTGTACCTGAAAGGAAGGAATACAGGGATGAAAAGTCTAAATTTGGAGTTAAAAAGTCAAATTCATAATTCGTCTAACATATGTCGTAGAGAATCAACTTTGAGTTTTGGAATTTTTATACGTTTATCGTCTTCCATTACAACGAAATGTTCATATTGATATTTGTTTTTGTATATAGAACTTTCTTGAATAAGCTGCTCAATATAATGGCAATTGATGATTGCAGTATTTACACGGAAGAAATATTCATCTTCATATTCTGTAAGTTTACTAAAAACATCTTTGAGAGCAATATCGCGTTTAAGGTATATTTTTCGTTCATCAATTTTTGTTAATTCTGAGGGTGAACCGGATAACACATACATTATTTGAGAAGGACGAAGGCGAGCTATTCCACCTTTCACATCTAACTTAATTTTTTTCGTTTTTTCTCTCGGCGATGATTCTTCAATTGCCTGAATACCAAACCCTTCATCTCCTTCATCCACAAAATCTTCTTCCTCAAAAATAAAACGATCATCATCTTCTTCTTCTAAATTTTCGACTTCATCTTGCTCAATTTTTTCAGCAATAACTATCTCCTCATTAAAGGCAGCTACAAATTCTTGCTTTGCTTCCTCATCCGTCCAAATCCAAGCAAAACAACCCACGACTGCCAATACAATCGCAAGGCTGATATTTCGTAAAATATTAAAAAGTGTTTTAAAGAAAGTCCACATTTTGAGTATAATTTAATGGTGAAAAACGTTGCGAAAATACAAATAATATGAATTATACACGTACGTTTTTTCAGAAAGGTAACGAATCCGTTACCTTTAAAAACATCTCGATTGTGCAAGTAGTACGCAAACGCAAGCCGGAGGCATTACGCTACGTTATTCCACCTGCCCAAGCGTCTCCAAATACAAGCCTCGCACCTCTTTAATATGCTCCTTGATAGTCTCCACTTTCCAGTTGGACGTATCCACCGCTTCCAGTACAACTACTTCAATATGAGTCGCTTGCATCAAGCCGCTACCTCTTGGCATGGCATCGTGTGCATTTTTGATGACGATAGGCACGATAGGCACACCCGCTTGCATGGCGAGGTGAAATGCGCCTTTTTTGAACTTGCCGAGCTTGCGTGTGCGACTGCGTGTACCTTCGGGTGCAATGGCAACGCAGATACCACTTTTGAGGGCTTCGATGGCGGGTTCGAAGGCTTTGAGGGCTTTGTTTTTGTTGCTGCGGTCAATGAAAATCGCACCCATCGCTTTGAATAGCGGACCGAGTGGCGTGGAAGCGAGTTCTTTTTTGGCGATAGCGGTGAGGTCTCTTTTGACAATTTTAGAGAGGATAAACATATCGACATTGCTCTGGTGATTGAAGCAAACAACGGCAGGTCGGGCAACTTCCAGATTTTCGATACCGCGTACCGATACTTCCAAGCCCGCCATACGACAGCCCAAATCGCCAACGCTTTCGATGGTCGTGTTGATGCCTTTTCGTTGGGACATATTCATCGCGCCGACTGCCAGCCCTTTCATCGCCGCAGGATAAAAACTACCTATCGCGAGGACGGTTCGCATGCTGTTGACGAGTGGCGTGCCTACGGCGTGGTCAAAACGACGAATCTGCCAACTGTTCTCAAATGCCCGTTGCGAAAGTTCTTTGTCGGGATTAACGGCTTGCGGGTTTCCTACGATTTCCAGCAGCGGATAATCGTCGATAGAATCGGTATAAAAATAACTTTTCGAGAGGTCAATATTATGCTTTTCGGAAAACTCGCGCGCAGCGTTTGCCTTGCCTTCTGCCCAACACATTTCTTCGATTTCTCCTGTAAATTTTCCATTAACTACTTGCATTCGTGTACAAAAAACATTTTTTATACCTAAATCTCTCGCAATGGGATCGACCTGATACGGCGTAGCGGCAGAAATGATGGCTACCTTATGCCCTTTCGCTAAATGCGAATCCACCAAAGCCCGTGATTCGGGATAAATTGCACCAGCTAAGTATCGTAAATAGACATCTTCGCCCAGCTCTACAAAGTCCTTTTCTTTAAGTCCTTTTATGCCTTTTGCGGAGATATTGGTGAGCCTGCCAAAATCCCGATTGCCGGAGGCGTAGTACAATACAGCCGCAAATTGTGACAAGAACTCTCTCGGAGATGTTCTGCCGCTAAAGACACGCGAGCGCATGAATTGTTTGACCGAAAAATCATCAATCAAAGTACGGTCTAAATCGAAAAATGCAGCAATTTGCGAGCCTTCTTCAGCTTGTAAAACATCTATCGCGACATCTGCCAAAGCCGAGCCGGGTACGACCGACATTTCAAGCGGCACCGCTTGGTTTTCTTCTATCACAATCACTTCTTCTAAATTGTGTAGTTGCGACAAACGATTGTTGGTTGCTTTTAGAGTGTCAATGCAATCTTTGATTCCTTTTTGGTCTATTTTTCCATCTTCGCAAGGAGTTAATTGACGATTTTTTGCCAAGCGATAACCATTGATGAGAAAGGGCTTGGAGACGCTATCCAAACGACGGATTTTGCCTTGCCAATGCAGGTCTTTTCCTTTGAACAAACAGGCATCAATGAAGCCCTTTTCGGTAAATTCGTTTTCAACATCCCAACCTATTAAAGTTGTACAAACGACTTGATAGGCTTCGAGGTAAATTAATACGACAGATTCGGAAACAAACAAATTCTGTCGGCGAAGCAATGCCTTAATGTCGCCTTTCGGATTGCTGATAATGTCGCGCCATTTGGGGTCGAAGCGTTGTAACTCTTCTTCTATTTCGTTGGAGAAATTTTCTTTATTAGTATAAAAGAATTCAAATTTGAATAGGTCGCGCAGGCGCATGATTTCTGTCCAAAAATTGATGATACGGTCATTGGAAGTGTCATCGGCTATTTTGACCAAAGCCAACTCAATGAAGGCGCGATGGTACAGATGTCCCGACGACATATTGGCGTAATAATTGGCGGGTAAATACTCCGACGAAGCCAAGCAATATTGGGCGTGCAAGCCCGATTGGGTCTTTTCTACGATGCCGCCTTTTATCAGCAAATTTAAGGCTCTTTGAATACTTTTACCAATTGGTTTTCCTCTATCCAAGAGGACATCTTCGCGTCGTTTTTCGATAAAACGCATGAGTTTGGATACGCGAATTTCCATTTCTTTTTTGGTCAATGAAAAATGATTGAGCAAGAGGTGGCAAATGAGCGAAACCGTCGTGACAGGCGTAATGCGGTTGGCTTTGTGGATGACTTCAAAGGCAAATCGCGGTAAGGTATTTTTGTCGGCATAGCTATCTTCTTCCATGTCTGGGATGATTGCCTGATGCAAGCCGTCAGCATCCACAGGCTCGCCAAATCGAATGGCAGCTCGCCCGAATTGGTTGCCGAGTTTTTTGACATAGTTGGTAAACCATATCAGGTTTTCTGAGTTTTTTGCCTTGCCCTTTCCTTGCTCGGTCATCTCTTTTACGTCGGGAATGAGGTCGTAAACTATCGAGACGGGAATGTATTTTATTTCGCGTTTGCTGTTTCGCTCACCATCCATGATATACTTCAAAATACCCATTTGAGGCCATACGATTTTGCCTGTACGAGAGCGTGTACCTTCGATGTTCCAAGTGAAATGTTGCCCGTCATCTATGAGGAAAGCGATGAAGTGACGCAAGGCAGCTTTATAGACTTTATCGCTCTTAAAATCGCGTCGAATGAATATCAAACCCGCCGCTTTTCCGAGTTGTTTTAGTCCCAAAAACGCCATATTGTCGCCACCAAAAGCATACGGCACAGGCATCCCATAACGCACCAAGGTCAATGCTAAAATCATGGTATCGAGATAGGTTTTGTGGGTCATGATAAACGCCACGGAATGTTTACGCACCAATTTCATAAGGGCTTGAACGCCCTTTGGGTCAACGTCGATTTTATTTTCATAAGCCCGCGATACGATGTATTGAATGGTCTGTGCGCCGAGCATGGTCGCCACCGGATGTTGCTGTGCGTATAGTTCTGCGATGCAGTCCGCACCTTCTTTTTGTACTTCCAAAAAGCCGCGCCCTTCCGCCTCCGCAATCTCTTTTAAGACAGCTTGGAATTTTGAATCTTTTATTATTTTTTCCATGTGTGTATTCGTGATTTGTTGACGGGTTTATGCTTTTTTACACACCTAATTCGTCCGCAATTTCTGTATATTTATCAAGATAATCGGGGTTTGACCTATAATTCGCTCAACCAACAGCGTCAAATTCATCGAGGTGATTTCCTTTTTCATTGTATTTATCTCTAAGTGAAAGAAAATAAACAACTTGCCCCATTATACTTGTTCTTTTCCCTTCTAAAAAACACAAAAAATAGTTCCGTAGCTATGGCTATGTGCGGCTTTCAAAAAATACTTAGACAAAAAAAATACTTCGCATTATAGGACATCTTATTTAATTTCTTTCACTAAGTGAAAGAAAATAAATAAGATGTGCCATTATACTCGTCTTTTTTTCGTCTAAGAATCCTTTGAAATCCTTACGTAGCTAAGGCTATGTGCGGCTTTCAAAAAATCCTTAGACAAAAAAAATACTTCGCATTATGGGACATCTTATTTAATTTCTTTCACTTATTATCCAACAAAGAAGCTATGACAATGATAAAAACCAGCTCCCGAAACCAAATTGATCTGACTAATATTGCCGACAAACGGGCAGAGATAATGATTACGGCTAATGAATAACGGCTAACGAATACACGGCATCAATTTGTGATTCGGTTAAATTTTAGAATATTGGCTTTGCCTGATTCGGCTTCATTGCTGATATACAGGTTGCCGAAGGTATCAAAAACGATGCCCTCGGGCTGTCCAAATACTTTTTTTGATAAAAATTTGATAACCAATATCTTTCCTTTGTCGTTGAGTATTATTAACAATTTTCCACGACTCGAAAGGATGTAGTGTTCACCTGTAAGTGGGTCAATTGCGATGCCTGAGGGGCCAAATTCCTCGAGTCGGTGCTTATCCAAATCTACTGTAAAATGTTTGACCATATTATATAATCGCAATGATTCTGCATCCTTTACTAAGTCTATTTCAAATTTGACGGAGTCCATCATTTTCTGTTGTTCACAATCAAATTGAAATATTCTTATTAGACCTTTTTTTGATTCTGATTTGCTAGCAATTAGTAGTCGCTTGTTTTCATAAAATATCCCTTCGATATTATTTTTCTCCGACAATTCTGTATCATATTCTTTAATCTTTTCAGCAGATTCATCCTCAATAACTTTTATATTTCCATTGCTTTCAATGACATATATCAATCCATCACCATAGGTAATACCTTCATAGTCATCATCCTTACCAAAGTCTGTTTCTCCGACAATTTCTCCCTCTATGGTATCTATCTTAAATATAATCGCTTCTTCATCATTTACTGCCAATAGATGCCCGGTATTATCAAAACTCAATCCTGAAATCTCTTTCAATTCTTTAGGTAACTTATAAATTTTGGAAGGGTTATTTATGTCAAATTTATATTCGTACACCGTTGAAACCAAAGTTGCCTTCTCATCTTTACTTTTACAACTTATCGACAAAAATAGAACTAAAAAATAAAATATAATCTTTCTTGAATACATTGAATATTAACTAAAATTAAGGGATTTAATACACTGTTTTATAAATTTATTTACATTTTTTGACGTTTATTTTGAAATGAATCGAATCAAAAATGACGCGAATACTCACTGTATTTAAGGATTTTTTGGTGAAGAGTCATTTTAAAAGAAATACTCAAAAAAGTAAATAAATTTGTGAAACAGTGTATTTAAGTAGTGAGACAAAAATATCCTTACTTTTTGACGGTTTCTTTTTCCACTATTTAGTGAAAGAAAATAAATAACTTCTTCATTTAGGGTAGATTATTTTCTTCCTCTTCCCTTAGTGAATGTCCTTCATTCGGTGTCTAAATCTTTTGTTATCTTCTTTACGTTCTTTGTTTTTCTTTGATTCAATTTTATAACCTAAAAATAAACCTACTGTATGCTCAAAATCGGAAATATCGCTACTCAATTCATTTTCAAACCGATAAAAAGCAGCTATTTCCAAATCCTCAACTACTTCGAACTCCACCCCAAACGTTATTCGGTTTTTCTCCCATTCATCCTTATCACCGACTTCATAAAATAGTTCGTTTTCCAATGCCACTCCCCAATTGGAATTTAACTCATACCCCAAGCTAAATTTGAGTCGCCAAACCGTTTCTGTATCCTCATTCTCTTGTGCATAAAAATTATCCCGTTGCCACCGTGCCCGTACAGTCCATTCCAAATCAGTATCTCCAAAATATCTATCATAAGCCGCCCCAAACGTATAGCGATATTGGGGATCTTCTCCGGGTTCGATATAATGCCGATAAATTGTTTGTACCTTCAAATCCCACGGCAGTTCATAAGAGGTAGAAAGCTCAAACAAAGATTTGTCGTAATTGAAAATACCATCTGCAGTTCTAGATTCCCAACTTGTTTCAACCGACCAATCATCGTTAAATTCATATTCCAACTTTGTTCCTGTTCGAAAACCCCATTCAACGTCTCGCGTCTCATCCTCCTGTGCTATCAGCATCATTGGCATACAAAATAATAATGAATAAATAAAATATCTCATGCAATTATTGTTTTTTCATCTCTTAGTAAAAGAAATTAAATAAATTGTTCCATAATGCGCCGTAGTTTTTTCTTCTAAGGTTCTACTGAAATAAGGATATTTTTAAATTATTTTATAATAAAAAATATTTATAAATAATTCATTTTTAATAATAAATAAATTACAAAATAATTTTAATTAATTAAAAAATGGCTATATTTCAGTGTGACCTTCTAAAGAATTCAAAAAATCGTTGCATAGCATTGCTACGGAACTATTTTTTGTGTTTTTTAGAGGGAAAAGAACAAGTATAATGGGGCAAGTTATTTATTTTCTTTCACTTACTACTTTTTAAACGATAAAACTCATCGTGGACTCAAGTAAAACAAGTTATTTTATATTTGGTCAATTTAATTATTAACAAGGGCTTTTTCATCCCATAGGGATGAAGTTATTTGAGTGTGTAAAATATTAGGGGAACTTTAATTTGTTTCGATTTTGTCGTTGATAATTTGAAGCACTATTTATCAAAAATCAGTTTAAATTCATAATCAATTAATTGTCAATACTTTATGTATTATTGATTTTCATTAAAAATACTAATTTCAAATATTTTTTCTCACTTCAAAATCAGCGAAATCAAAGAAGTAACGATAAAACAATAACTTCCCGATTTGGACGGTTTCTTTTGCGCTTATTTTTCTCCTTGAAAACAGTTATTTATCCAGATAAACGCCTGTCTTCAAGAGAAAAACTAAGCACAAGATAACCTCGTCGAAATCGTGAACTTATTATTTTATGGTTACTAACCTTTCCAAAAATGCAAACTTATTAGTTTTCGTTTCCGAGCAAATTATTGAAATGCAAATATACTTTTATTGAGAAAAATAATCTATTTTACAACTTTTTTTTGATGAAAACTTTTTTTTATAAAATGAGAAATTAGCGAGTTTACTCTGATTTATAGAAAATTCTTGAACATTCGTTTTTCACGCTATCCCTTCCCCAGCTCTTTCCAAAGGGCAGGGCTGTTAAGTATCAGGAACAAAATAAATGTATATTAGACTTTATTTAGAAATATTTTGGATGCAGCTAACATTGTCTTTTTCCGATACTCTTCTCCTATTTTTCGCTCCTTACCGTAGGGTATGCAGCTCAAAATGAGGCTCGATTATCGAAAAAATACAAAATTCCATGCATATAAAATATTCCTAAATAAAGTCTATTCTCGACTTGTTCTTTTGTCTTTAAAACAAAACACAAGTCCCAACGGGACGGCATATATTAGCAATGGGTGTAAGCCCATTATCTCAAATAAATCTAATCGTCAGCCCTAAAGGGGCGAAATATCGCGCTATATCGCCCCTTTAGGGCTGACGAAAATATTATAATTCATAACATGGGGCGACCCACGCTGACGTATAACACCCACTTTGGAACTTGTAAACAACATAAAATTTGCTCGAAATTTAGAGCTTAACAGCCCCTCCAGAGGGGAGATTACCGCGAGTAGTTCTTCGCAAAACGAAGAATCTCGCCTTTTGGAGGGGGCTGGGGGAGGAACGCGCAACACACAAATCTTTAATTTCATTGCAAATGCAAAAATTGTCAAAGAACCAAAAAAATACTATATTTACATTTGTAGTTTGACATTAAGGGAAGACGAAAAAAAATAATCTACCCGTCTGAATTGTTCTTTTTCTTATATGTTTCACTAAATCTTCATTAGTGAAAGAAAATAAATAACTTGCCCCATTATGCTTGTTCTTTTCCCTTCTAAAAAACACAAAAAATAGTTCCGTAGCTATGGCTATGCAACGATTTTTTGAATTCTTTAGAAGAAAAAATTACGGCGCATT
>Ga0209303_1000330_pt1 | contig 39446 bp, 33 predicted proteins | sample SidtaG_3_FD_187449 | JGI IMG/M metagenome (GOLD analysis project Ga0209303, IMG submission 187449) | Marine algal microbial communities from Sidmouth, United Kingdom - Sidmouth_Asex1 metaG (SPAdes) (version 2) | ecosystem: Host-associated > Algae > Red algae > Unclassified | place: Sidmouth...
CGGTTTGAAGCCGGCCCCTGCAGGCAGACTCCGGAGGGCCACGATTCCTCCATCACTTCCGTAGCTTCTCGTACTTCACGGACGGCTCCTTGCCTTCCGATCCGCATTGCTGCGGCACACGCGAATACCCGCGCGTCTACGCCGTCGCTAACAGCTGGCATCCACCGCCGCATCGGAACTCGCTCAGCGCACGGTTCAGCGCTCGCTCAAGCGGCTGGTCGATCGTGCAAGTACCGCTTGCACAAACTCGCGGTCCGGCCAGGCCCGGGCGAATGTGGTGCATCGCACGACCAAGAAGCGCCGACGAGCGCGGTGAAGCGGTACGTGAGCACCGCTCAGATCAGGTCAGCGTCGATCGCCGCGAGTTCAGCCAGCGTGAGCGTGATTCCGCTATCCTGTGAGAGGCGGTTCGAGGCAGTGGGAATGGCGGTGTGGCGCCGTTCTTTCGGAGGCTGATGTAGGACCGTGCTTGACCTTGCGGGACTGACTCACGCAAACCTCACGCAGGGATTTCGCCGCAATGGTGTCGGGGCGCCTACCGCAGAAGACCTGGCACGGTCCGCAGCAGTCCGGCGGTCTCGATGAACCCGGTTTTCTCGAAACGCAGCAACAGCTCGTCACGCGTCAACTCGGGCCGCTGCAACCGGGTCCGCATCCGCGTGATCGCGTCGCCGGCAGCCGCATGGTCCAGGTCGATCGTATCCGCCAGGAACTGGTCGGTGGACAACACGCCGATGGAGAACCTGTCGAGCACCGCGGCAGGAAAGTCCCGGAGGTTCTCGGTCACGATCGTGGAAGCCTGACAGGTGATGGCAGCCGCCACGACGTGGGCATCGTTCGGGTCCGGCAATTCGGCGGTGAGGCTCTCGACGAGCGCCGACGCTACCGGCTCGACCATCGCCGGCTCGAAGGCTCGCTCCATGGCGGAAATGGAGCGTCGCGACTTGGTGCGCGCCTCCTCGGCCGGGTCGCCGCGCTTCTCGAACATGCCGCACAGGGCCCGCTCGGTCTCGTCGAGGATTGCTCGGGACCACCGGACCCTGAACAGTCCCGCCTCCGCGAGCGAAAGCTGTGCGTTTCTGCCGAGAACGTTGGTGAGAGAGCAGGCGTCGACGAGCGCGGTGAAGCGGTACGTGAGCACCGCTCAGATCAGGTCAGCGTCGATCGCCGCGAGCTCGGCCAGCGCCTCGTCACGCTCGCGCGCCTTGCTGTCCTTGTAATCGAAGAGATCCTTGGCCTTGACGCGCCGGTGCCTTCCGACCTTCTCGTGACGGATATCGCCGCGATCGAGCAGCTTCGTCAGATGGGGGCGTGACACGTTCAGCAGATCCGCTGCTTGCTGCGTCGACAGTTGCTTGTGGACCGGCACGAGCGTGACTGCATCGCCGTCTCCGATCACACGCAACATCTCCATGAGCAAGCCGGAGAGCGAGCGGTGCAGTGCGATGGTCGCCGGCTTACCGTCGTCCGCGACAACCTGCAGTCGGACCGACTCGTCGTCGTCGGAAGGGCCCGTGCGGACGCGTGCGGCGGCGAGCACCTGCCGGAGCTGGTTCGCGTTCGCCTTCTCGTCCTCGTGCGGCAACCTGCCGCTCAAGGACTGCGTGTCTCTCGCTGTCGTCGCCATCTCGGAATCCTTGGTCGGTGCTGATCATATGCGCGGGACATGCCAAACGCAATATTCGCAACGCTACTTGATAGCGGCAGGCTAGCCACCGGTCGGTGGTCAAATTTGTAGACCGGTCGACTGTCCTGGACGGCAGCGTCACCAGGAGCCGTGGACACGTGAGCTCGCGCCGGACTCCGCGTGTTCACCTACAGCGGAAAGCCCGTGAAGCGCATGCTCAACAGCGCGTGGATGCGCGCGCGGACGGACCTCGGGTTACCGCAGGTGCGCGTTCACGATTTAAAGCATACGTTCGGTCGGCGACTGCGAGCCGCAGGCGTGGGCTTCGAGGACCGACAGGATCTACTCGGACACCGGTCAACGCGAATTACGACGCACTACTCGGCTGCGGAACTGTCGCATCTTCTGAAAGCGGCAAACAGCGTAGGCACGGCAGAAGATGGCGGTGGGCGCCCCGAAATTGTCGTGGTACCACGCACAGTGGTCGATCAACGCTAGCGATCATTTGTTCGCTAGCCTTCTCGATCCGTGCTGGCGTCATCGGGCCGCTCGCCTAGAAGGAGCAGCGTTAACTGCAAGTCATGTTGGTCGGACGAAACGCTGTACTCGAGACACTCACGGCCGAACCAGACGTCCGCCGGCTGCTCGAGTGAACGCCATCCGGTGTCGGTACCACTTCGGCTCACCAGAGCTGCCTCCGGCATCGGAATGATCTCGGTCCGGGTTCTCAGAAAGGCCTGTTCGCGAAGCGCACGCCGGCTACTGCAGGCCCAGAGCATGAAATCGTCGCGGGACGCTATGAGCATGGCCGACACACTCGTGTACTCAAGCCAACGCAGCGACGCGGCCATGAACGACACGCCGTAGGCATCCGCACACTGCGACAAGTCGTCTGGCGTGGGCAAGTGCTCCTCCGCCAACCGCGCTCGGAAGTCGTCCAGCGGCATTAACCAGGTCGCCGCGAACTCGTTCGCTTCGCGCTCCCGTGCAGCCTCTCCCTGGCTGCGATCCGACATGTCCCGCAAGGAACATGCGAAGGGTGAACGCCCGGGATCGCGATGCATCAGGTAGTGACCAAACTCGTGAGCCAACGTGAAGCGTATACGCCCTGACGATGTCACTGTGTCGTTGTAGAGGATCCGCCAACCCTTACCTCTGCGGGGAGCGAGCATGCCCTCGAACCCATCGAGCGCGGCGGGCACGATCTCGACGATCGGATCGTCAGCGCAGCGATTGCGTGACACCTCGAAGGCCGCCTCCTCCACGTTGACCGGGAACCGCTCGGCGCCGAGCGCAAGGCGCATCACGTGCGAGAGCTGGTTCGCTAACGCCTTCGGACCTGATCCCACGATCTACGCGTCGCCATCCAGGAGCTTGAGCATCGCGCGCAATTTCTCTTTCGTCTCCGGCGGCAAATTCGCGTACTCGCGGTAGAACGCCTCGTCCTCGGCATTGGCCTCACTCAACTGCCCGCCTTCATCCAGCAAGTAGTCTGCGGTCACGCCGAGTGCGGCGGCAAGCGCGGCGATCTTCTCACCCGAGGGGCGTGGCGGATCGCGATTCTCAAGCTCCCACACGTACGACTTGCTCGAGCCCGCACGCTCCGCCAATCCGGCCAGGGTTAGTCCCTTTTTCTTCCGAAGTGTCCTGATCTTGCCACCCATCGTCTCCGTCATTCGCTTGGTCCCTGTCAACGAAGTTCAGAGTAGGAGAATACGAAGGCCTTGAAAAGCGAACAGACGATCACCATCCTAGAGTTCGGAGTAGACGTACTTTACGTTCTCTATTTGTTTCGCACTTTCGGCTCGAGCGCGACGCGACCGCGCCGACCCAACCGAGGATTCGTTCGATGACGCAACCAGCCCAGCGTGACCATGGTGATCCCGCCCCTACGCCGCTCGACGAGATTCTGGTCTCGAGGCCAGTAGAGCGTGCGCTCCTCGAAATAGCCGTTTCGCTACAAGTCGCTGACAGTCGCTACGAGGCGGCGAACCGAGCCTACCGATCGGTAGGCGAATGGCTGCAACGACCGGCTTCAACACTGCAGGACCTCGAACCCGAGGTAACGCTTCAAGGCTCGTTTCGACACGGCACCACGACCTCCCCGATCAGCCAAGAGGACGACCACGATGTCGATCTGGTTTGCTGCGTGAACCTCGGCAAGTCGTATTGCTCGCAAGAGGAGCTCAAGCGCTTGCTCGGCGTCGAGCTGGACGCCTACGCCAGGGCACACAGCATGAGCGGCCCTGAGGAGGGCAACCGATGCTGGACATTGATCTACGCCGATGGAGCTCGATTCCACCTCGACTGTCTCCCTGCGATACCGGACGCCAACGCTGCTCGCGCCTTGCGCGCCGCTCGTGGACTCAGTGCAGACGACGCCAACACGACGATCGCGATCACCGATCGGCGCCATCCCTTCTACTCGACGCCGAGCTCCGACTGGCTACAGAGCAACCCCGAGGGCTACGCGACGTGGTTCCACGCGCGCATGGTTCGAGTGTACGAGGCTCGTCGCGAGGCACTCGCGCTCGAGAGCCGGGCGACGGTAGAGGACATCCCCCGATACCGAATCCGGACTCCGCTTCAGATGGCGGTTCAGATCCTCAAGCGACATCGTGACGTGTTCTTCGGCGAGGACGGCGAGCACAAACCGATATCTATCATCCTGACCACGCTCGCCGCGCACGCGTACGACGAACAGACGACGTTGCCGGCGGCGCTTCTAGCCATTGTCGAACACATGACGGACTACATCGAGCATCGCGACGGCATCGACATCATCCTCAACCCAAGCCAGCCTACCGAGAACTTTGCTGATCGCTGGGCGCTCGAACCCGTCCGCAAAGACGCGTTCTACCAGTGGCATGATGCCATCACAGCAGATGTACGCCGACTGCTCGTTCTCGAGCGCCGTGAGGATATCGATTCGCTCGTGCGAGAGCTATTCGGACGGAGCGTCTCCCGACGGATCGACGAGAATCGGCGAGACCATAGCCAAACCGGGGACCTTCGTGGTTGGGCACGACGATTCAATCCTCGCCATCGTCAAGCGCCGACGTGGCCCTTGGCGAAAGCCGGTGAAGTACAGATCGCGAAGATCACCGTTGCGCGAGACAAATTTCGTCACAGGACCTACCGCAGTGGCGGATCACCGATTCCGAAGAAGTCACGACTGAGCTTCGAGGCGACGACGACGGTAGCGTTGCCCTACGACGTCTACTGGCAGGTGGTCAACATGGGTCGGGAAGCGGCGGATCGAAGCCAGCTGCGGGGAGGATTCGACGGCAACGGAAGCGGCCGCGGCGGGCTTAGGCGCGCGGAGAGCGCCGAGTTCACCGGAATTCACACGATCGAATGCTTCATCGTCAAGGATGGGTTGCTCGCTGCCCGTAGTGGGCGAACGGACGTGAATATTCGATGAGCGGCGACTGGCTCGGTCTGATTGAGCGCATTGCTCAACTGATCTGGCGTCGAAAGACCTTGCCGGCGATCCTGCTCAGCGCTGGAGTGGCCTGTCTCGTCGGGTCAGCCGGTGGCGTCGACTTTCTCGTGAAACTGGTTGCCTCCGGCAACGCGGCTCGCGGCGTGGCAACGATCGGATCGGCCGATGTTCCTTCCTACATTCGGCCCACGCTCTTCGTAATCGGAATCGCCTTGGTGTTGGTAGCGGTGGTCACGGGGCTCGTGAACTGGAGGGCGGAACGTGCGCAGGCCGCGCGGGCCCTACTCGTAACGATCGAGCTACGAGGCCTCAGACTCGGCAACGATGCGACGCTCGAGAAGGCGAAATGTCTTCCACCGATCGCTCGACGCGCCCCCCACGTGATCGATATCCGTAGCCGAATTCGAGATGGTCAGGTTCATGACCCGGAGGGCGCGCTCGAGGAAGTCGACAGTCGCCTGCGACTGATCCCGGGAGAGCTGGCAAGCCGCGCGAACGACGACGTCGCCGTTGTCTTCGGCGGACTCGCCCCGGTCCCGATGACGTTTCTCGCCGGCGTGCATCTCGATGACGAAGGATCGGTCGAGAGGCTGGACTGGAGTCGTAGCAGCGAAGCTTGGCGAACCCTTGATGAAGATGACGACGGTGATCGGTTTGCCATCGCCGAGCACGAGGCGCGCGACGGGACCCGCGAGTTGATCCTCTGTGTGTCGGTGTCCTATCCGATCGATGTCTTCGCGGCACGCGCGGCCTTGCCAGACGCGGCCTTGATCGAGATGCGGCTGAGTGATCCACACGTCGAGAATCACTGGTCCCGGGACAAACAGCGCGCGCTCGCTCGCCAGTTTCTCGAGGTGCTCACAAAGAACTCTCACGTTCACCGCGTTCACCTCCATCTCGCCGCCCAGGCCAGCGTCGCGTTTCTATTCGGACAGCGCTACGATAAGCGCAATCTGCCCCCCGTTCTGGTCTACCAGTACGAACGTGGTAGAACACATCCCTACCCGTGGTCCGTCCAAATGCCCGTCGCCGGAGCGACACGAGCTCGCGTAGTGAGGAGGCAGGAATCAGGCACCTAGGCTCGAGATGGAAGATGCGTCAGATGTGGTTGACTCCGACTCCAAGTCACCCGCGGATGCTCAGATCACCAAGCGCGATCTCAGTAGTCGCGCGAGCGCCACAGCCATTGCCACGACGCCGCCATCAGCGTCGAAATTCTGCCACCAAGCCATGCAGGCGATGTTCGTCGCTCTTCCCTTCACCTCAGCAAGTCTCGGTGTCAATGTCGGAATACTCGCGCCGCGAAGGAAAGGCAGGGCGGTTCATTCCGAACGTCGATGTCGTGTGAGAATGGAGCCCATGCGGCGCGCTCGTTCCAGGCGTTTGTGACCGAAGCGCGGTCGTTTGTTCGAGCGCGAAGCGCCTCGCTGGAACTCTGGCGAACCGAACGCATTCTCCTGCCATGCCGCCAAATCCCACCGAAAGCGAAACCTGCAGAGAACTGATCCTCCCCGCGCTCCAGGCCGCCGGCTGGGCCGATGACCAGATCGTTGAGGAGTTCCGCATCACGGACGGGCGGATCCTGCCTTTCGGTCGCCGTCACCGCCGCGACGCACCGCTGCGGGCCGACTACGTGCTCGAGATAGACGGTGTTCCCGTGGCGATCGTCGAGGCCAAGCGGACTCGACGAAGCGCCGCCGACGGCATCGGTCAGGCGAAGGTCTACGCGCAGCTTCTCGATGTCCCCCTGGCTTACTCCTCCAACGGCCGCGTGACCGTACGCATCGACACGGCGAACGGGAAGGAGGACTACAACGTCTCGTTCCCGACGCCCGCCGAGGCGTGGGAGCACTTCAGAATTGCGAAGGGCCTGACCGATCGAACGGTGCAGGCGTACATCGAGCCGTTCAACCGCGAGCTTCGACTTTCGAGCGGCAAGGTCAAGGAACCACGCTACTACCAGCGAACCGCGGTCAATCGCACCGTCGAGCGATTGCTCGCCGGCGACAAGCGACTGCTCGTGGTAATGGCCACCGGCACCGGCAAGTCGTTCCTGGCAATGCAGATCGCCTGGAAGCTGCAGAAGACCCCGTTCGTCGCCGGGCGGACGCCCCGCATCCTCTACCTCGCCGACCGCAACATCCTGGTCGACCAGCCTCGACTGCGCGAGTTCGTGCCGGTATTCGGGGAGAACGCGATCCACAAGTTCGCGGGCTCGATGAAGACCGGGCGCGACATCTACTTCGGGCTCTACCAGAACCTCGGCGCAGGGCAAGAGAACTGGTATCGCGAGTATCCGGCCGACTACTTCGACGCGATCGTCGTCGACGAGTGCCATCGCGGCACGTCGACCAACGACTCCACCTGGCGACAACTTCTCGAGTATTTTGAGCCTGCCGCACAGATCGGTCTCACCGCTACCCCGGTCGCGAACGAAGGCGCCGACACCTACCGTCACTTCGGCGATCCCATCTTCGAGTACTCGCTCGCCCAGGGAATCGACGACGGATTTCTCGCGCCCTACGCCGTGCGACGCGTGGTGCTGAGCGCCGACGCCTTCGGCTACTCGCCCGGCGAAGGGGAGCTCGACCTGTTCGGCAACGAGGTTCCCGATGGTCTCTACGAAAGCCCCCAGTTCGAGCGGGTCGTGGCGATGCTCTCGCGCACCGAGACCGCGGCCAGACACCTGACGGACTACCTCAGGAGTCACGATCGTCACGCCAAGACCATCATCTTCTGCGTCAACTCCGATCACGCCGACGCCATGCGTCGCGCGATGCACAACGCCAATTCCGACATCACCGCCGACGATCCCGACTACGTGGTGCGCATCGTGTCGGCCGAGTACGAGAGCGATCGTCTCCTCGCAAACTTCTCGGACCCCGAACGACAGTCCCCGACGATCGCCACGACCTCGCAACTGCTGTCAACCGGCGTCGACATTCCCTCGGTGCGCAACATCGTGCTGTTCCGGCCGATCGGTTCGATGGCCCTCTTCAAGCAGGTCATCGGCCGCGGCACGAGACTCGACCCGGACACCGACAAGTGGCAGTTCGAGATCATCGACTACTGCGGCGCCACCCGACTGTTCGAGGATCCGGAGTTCGACGGACCGCCGCTGGTGGAAACCGAGGAAGAGATCGACGGCAAGGGCGAGGTGATCGAATCGGAGAACGCCGTCAACGAGCCCGCCGTCGACATGCCCGAGGACGAGCTCGACGAAGCCGATCTCGACGACAAGGACGAAGTGAAGAAGTTCTACATCGATGACGAGCCCGTCTGGGTCGTCGCCGAAGGCGTCTTCCGTCTGGATCCGAACACCCAGAAGCCGCGCCTCGTCCAGTACCGATCCTTCGTGGCCGACGCCGTGCGGGAACTGGTGCCCACGTCGACCGAGCTTCGCGAACGTTGGGGTACGAGCGCCACGCGCGAGGGCGTAATCGACGCGCTCGCGGCGCGCGGCATCGACCTTGACGAGGCGATCGAGCACACGGGGCTCCACGACGCCGATCCTCTCGACCTTCTCGTACACCTCGCCTGGAACGAGCCGCTCGCCACGCGGTTCGATCGCGTGCGACGGATTCGAGCGGAGAGCGCGGCCTTCTTCGAGCGGTTCGGACCCGATGCTCGTGCGGTGCTCGAGGAGTTGCTGGACAAGTACGCCGCCTTCGGTCCAGGCGAACTCGCGCCTGCCTCGCTGCGGGTACCGCCGTTGTCGGCGATGGGCTCGCCGGTCGAGCTGGCCGGCCGGTTCGGCGGATCCGAGGCACTGAGCGAGGCGATCGTCGCGTTGCGAGACGAGTTGTACGTCACCCGCATCGCTGCGTGAAACTAAAGTTTTGATAGACTTTCTGTAGTCTGAAACTACAGTTTTCGTATAGACTGGGGCTCGATGCCCGGAGATCGCCAAGCGCTGCGCCAGAACCTCTATCGCCGAGCCGCGAGCCAGGCGGGCTACTTCACCGCGGCTCAAGCAATCGATATCGGCTACTCGTACCAGGCGCAGAAGCACCACGTCGATCACGGCAACTGGCTCCGGATCGATCGGGGCCTGTTCCGCATTCCCGAGTGGCCGTCGGGCGTGAACGACACGCTGGTGCGCTGGATGCTGTGGTCGAAGCACCGCGCCGTCGTGTCGCACGATTCGGCCGCCGCCGCCCACGTCCTCGGGGTCGCGAACCCGGCCAGGGTTCACCTCACGGTGCCGCCGGAGTTCCGCATGGCCGACCCGGCGGTGGTGCTCCATCACCGGGTGCTGCCCGAGACCGATCTCACCGTGCTCGACGGCGCGTCGATCACTTCGGTGCCGAGAACCGTCCTCGACATCGTCGAGTCGCACGTCGACGAGGAGCTGATCGAGAGCGTCGTCGCCGATGCCCTAACGACGGGTGCCGTCACCAAGGCGCGACTCGAGCGCCGTTTCCACGAACTCAGCGATGCCGCCAGGGCACGTGCCGAGCGCGTCTTCTCGGCGATCGGCTCGTGAAGTACAAGGACCCCGAAGCCTTCCGCACCGCCCTGGAAGCGCGGCTGCGACAGCCGTCCGATGCCGTGGGCGACCTGTCGCGCCGTCGCCGCACGGTCGCGTTCGATCGACTGCTGGCGCGCTTGGCCGTGGCCGGGCACGACGCCTGGCTTCTCAAGGGCGGCGCTGCCCTCGAGTTCCGGATGCCCGAACGCGCCCGGGCCACGCGGGACGTCGACCTGGCACTGACTGACGGACACGACCCGGCGGACCTGCTCCTCGACGATCTCGCGGACGATCCTTTCGACGATTGGTTCTCCTTCCGGGTGACGCGCAGGCGCGAACTCTCGGAAGCGCCCGATCGGGGTGCGGTGATCCGACTATCCATGGATGCGGCAATCGGCGGCCGGACGTTCGAACGCTTCGTCGTCGATATCGCGACCGGTCACGACGTACCGGGAACGACGGAACGAGTGGAGCTCGGCCGCCTGCTCGGCTTCGCGGGCATACCGGTGGTGAAGATGGCGGTCATCGACCTGCGCACGCACTGGGCAGAGAAGCTGAGCGCCTATCTGCGTCGCTACGACGACCGCCCGAACACGCGGTTCAAGGACCTCGTCGACCTCGTCCTGCTGATCGAGAACGGGCTCGAGCCCGACGATCGTCTTCGTCTCGCCGTCGAGACCACCTTCACCCGTCGCGGGCAGCCGTTGCCGGGTCCCGACCTTCCCTCGATGGCTGATGCCTGGGCGGTAACGTTCGCCGGAATGGCAACCGAGCTCGACCTCGTCACCGCGGTCGCCGCCGACGCGCACACCCTCGTCGAGGACTTCTGGCGACGCGCCCTGAGTACCGGCGACGCCCCACGCGGAGCGGACGCTCCCCGTCACACGAACTGAGACCAGCGGATACCGTGGCACGCAAGAAGAAGGAACAGGCACCGCCGACACCCCAGGTGCGGCTGCGCTCGGTCATCGACTCGGCCCGCAAGACGATGCGCAAGGATGCCGGCCTCAACGGTGACCTCGACCGCATCCCCCAGCTCGCGTGGCTGCTGTTCCTCAAGGCGTTCGACGGCCTGGAGATGGAACGGGAGATCGTCGAGAGTGACTACCGGCCCGCCATCGAGGCGCCGTACCGGTGGCGCGACTGGGCGGCCGACCGGATCGGCGGACGCACCGGCGACGACCTGCTCGGGTTCGTCAACGACGAGCTGTTCCCCTACTTGCGCGAGCTGAAGGGCGACACCGACCGCGACCCGCGCGACGTGCTCGCGACGGTGTTCAAGGAGACCTACAACCGCATGGTGTCGGGTTACCTGCTGTCGGACGTGATCGAGCAGGTGAACAAGGTCGACTTCACCTCGTCGGAAGACATCCACACGATGGCGCTCCTCTACGAGTCCATGCTCCGGGAGATGCGCGACGCGGCCGGCGATTCCGGCGAGTTCTACACCCCGCGCCCGGCCATTCGCTTCATCGTGCAGATGATCGATCCGCAGCTCGGCGAGATCGTCCTCGATCCGGCCTGCGGCACGGGCGGCTTCCTCGTCGAGGCCCTCGATCACCTTCAGCCGCAGGTGTCGACGGTCGCCGAGCACGAGGCACTCGCGGGGAACCTGCGCGGCGTCGAGAAGAAATCGCTGCCGTACCTGCTCGGCACCATGAACCTGCTCCTGCACGGCTTGGCCCGGCCCAACCTTGTCAGGGGTAACGCTCTTGCCCGCCCGCTGACCGAGATCAAGCGGGCGGAGAAGGTCCACGTGATCCTGACCAACCCGCCATTCGGCGGCGAGGAGGAGAAGTCGATCCTGAGCAACTTCCCCGCCGGCATCCAGACCGCCGAGACGGCCTGGCTGTTCATGCAGCTGGTGCAGCGCATGCTGGCCGACGGCGGACGCTGTGCCGTCGTGGTGCCCAACGGCGTGCTGTTCGCCGACGGGGCCGGTGCACGGATCAAGGAGGAACTCCTGAAGGGCTGCAACCTGCACACCGTAGTGCGGCTGGGCTCGGGCGTGTTCGCGCCCTACACCGACATTCCGTCGAACCTGCTGTTCTTCGAGAAGACCGGACCCACGAAAGAGATCTGGTTTCACGAGATTCCCACGCCGGAGGACCGCAAGAAATATTCAAAGACGCGCCCGATGCGCTTCGAGGAGTTCGCCGGTTGCATCGAATGGTGGGGAGGGACGAACCGTGAAGGACGGGCCGAAACGGATCGTTCGTGGCGGGTCGACGTCTCGGGTGTCGCGGACGCGAACTGGAACCTCGATCTCAAGAACCCGAACCGTCCCGACGAGCTCACGCACCGCCCGCCGGCGGAGCTGATCGCCGAGCTGATGGCGACCGAGCGGGAGATCATGGGGTTCTTAGAGGAGCTGGAGAGCGAGTTCGGGAGCACCACATGAAACGGGTGAAAGTCGGCGACGTCCTCGAACTGCAGCGTCGGCCCGTTCGGATCGACCCCGAGTCGGAGTACGGACTTGTCGGCGTCTACTCGTTCGGAAAGGGAATCTTCCACCGAACGCCGCAGCTCGGGATCGAGCTCGGTGACTACAAGTTCTCTTCCGTGCAACCCGGCGATCTCGTCCTGAGCAACATCCAGGCTTGGGAAGGCGCGATTGCCTTCGCCACGGAAACGGATCGGAACACCGTCGGAACGCAACGATTCCTCAGCTACACCGCGCGCGACCCGGACGTGATCGACACGAACTGGGCTCGATACTACTTTTTGAGTCCCGCGGGCTTCCCGCATATCCAAAAGGCGGCTCCAGGATCGGTCACTCGAAATCGAACGCTTTCGCGCTCGAGATTCGAAGCTATTGAGATGGATCTGCCCGGCATAGATGAACAACGCAAAATCGCGAGCTACTTGGACAGAGTCTCGAGACTGACTGACAGCACCTCAAGGCGAGTCGCGGAATCCCCTCCGCAACTCTATGCTTTTGCGGAAGCTGCCATCCAATCCGTGCTTGAGACGGGACTTCGCGCTGGCTGGACTCGTACAGCTTTGGGAAGCGTGGCGGAGATCAATCCTCGCCGGGCCAAAGTCGATCCTGAGGATGAGGTTGCATTCGTTCCGATGCGAGCTCTCGATGATGTGACCGGCCGCATCACCGGCGCAGAAACGAAGTCAGCTGACGAAGCAGGCAAAGGCTACAAGCAGTTCCGACGCGGTGACGTAATCTTCGCTCGAATCACGCCATGCATGCAGAACGGCAAAAGCGCCGTTATCTCCAAAGACTTGCCGAACGTCGGCTTCGGATCGACAGAGTTTCATGTGATTCGACCGGGCGAAAGCGTTCTCGCGGAATGGGTACACGCCATCGTGAGAACACGCGATTTCAAGCTGGCCGCAGCGGAACGTTTTACGGGCACCGCAGGTCAGCAGCGCGTACCGGCGTCATTCCTCGAAGACGTACAGATCCCTCTACCACCAACCAAAGAAGCTCAGCTCCAGGCACTGGAACACATCGGTCGTATCAGTACCTGCGCCCTAGAGCTAAGGCGCCTGAGCAAACACCGTGTCGCGCTCACGTCGGCGGTGCTGCCGTCCGCCCTCAACCGAGCGTTCGCCGGACTCGCCTGAAGAGAGCAAGGAACCGACCGTCAGAGCCCACTCAGGAACGGCTCCAGCGCCTCGTGCAATCGCCCGAGGGCGTCGGCGGTGCGGTCCATTCATTCCTTGCGTTCACGCTCGTCGGTACGCCATCCGGCACCGTCGCCGAGCTCGTATCGAATGAAGCAGGCGCGCGCCTCCTCGGCGTCGTCCCACAGCAGCGGAGCGCCGAACGCGGCCTCGATCGCCTCCGAATCGCTCTTCAAGCGGGTGAATATTTCCACGTTCTCCTCGGCATCGATGCCGTCGATCCGCAGCTGCACGCGGCAGGTCTCCGCCATGACCCAGACCTGGAATGACCAGCTGCCGCTGCTCGTGTTCACGTACGGACCGGTACGGGGGCCGATCGAGCGGAGCACGGAAGTCCGCTGGTTCGCGATCGGCAGGAACGCGGTCCAGAACGCGAGGTTCGCCTCCTGACGCTGGTTCTGCGCGGCGGATCGTGCGGCGTTCGCCGTCGTCGCGATCTTCCATTCGTTCGGCCCGGCGATCAGGCGGAACCGGAAGCCTGGTGCGGAGTCGCCGATCCGGAACGCCTCGACCACCGCAAGGAAGACACGGATGCCGGCGTCCCCGAACGCTTCGGCGTAGCGGTTCCATTCGTCGGCCACGGCGATGAACTCCTCGCGGTGATCCTCAGCGATGACGATGACCGCGCGACATCGCAGCGCCACGGCGTAGGCCAGTGCGCGGGTCAGGTGGTCGTGATCGGCCGATCCGTACTGGTTCTCGATCGCCCACCGATCGCCGTTCACGTCCAGCGCCAGGAGATCGAGCGAACGCCCGCCGGTGGCCGACACTTCGACCGCGTCCAGCGCGAGGTCCCCGACGCCGAGATGGGTGCCCAGCACCTCCAGGTGGTCGGCGAGCCAGGGCGTGAAGTCGCGAGCCTCTCCCGCTCAGACTGAGCGGATGTCAACGCGCGTGAGTTCGAGAGGTCGGTTCATGACATTAGGATTCCGTTTCGGCTCGCTCGGCCGCTTCGCGCTCAACGTGTCGTTCCAGCAGCATCGCGCACGTCGAGAAATGGTTGCAGCGTCGCCACGCCGACAGGTCGCCGATCAAGTAGAGGCGTCGCTTCGCACGGCTGACGGCCACGTTCAAGAGGTTCGGCGTGCTCGCCGCCCATTCGCGCGCGCCGGCACTCGCCGGATCGCTGCCGAGCACGAGCACGACGATGTCCGCCTCCTTGCCCTGCGTCGTGTGCACGGTGCCGGCGCGGATGCCGGAGTGGCGAGCGGCGATGTCGCGCAACCGATCGACAACGGCGCGGAAGGGGGAGACCAGGAAGATCTCGGTCGGATCGGCGCCGAACGCGATGAGCCGTTCCAGCAATCGGGACGTCATCTCGCCCTCGGCTTCGATCCAGTGACCTTCGTTGGTCACGCTCCGGACGTCGACCCATCCGCTCGCCGGCCAAGGCTCCGGCGCCCGCATCGGCGTGCCGTCCACCATCATGCCGTCGTAGGCGATAGCGTTGCAGATGTCGACCATCGGCGCGTCGCAACGGCGATGGACGCGCAACGGGGAGCCGACCCAGACGGCCTGCTCGCCACTCGCGACATAGGTTCCCCGGCGGGCAACGCGATCGGCCAGGCGCTGAGTGGACGTCAGGCCCGGCGTCCAGAGACCGTCCACATCGTGATGACGCCTGAGTGCATCTTGCGCCTTCAGCGGAATGGTCACGATCGGTTCGAGCTGCAGAGGATCGCCGACGACGACAGCACGGCGCGCCCGCCACAACGCGCCGGCCGCCTCCTGCGGCGGTGCTTGGCCGGCTTCGTCGACCAGCACCCAGCCGAGCGATCCGGGGCCGAGCTGAGGGAACAGCCGCGCGAACGAGGCGAACGTGGTCGAGACGACCGGTACGACGAAGAACAGCGCTCGCCACGCATCGGCCACCGCCCCGCTCGGAGCCTCGTCCGGCACGCTGCCGTCGAGCAGGTCCATCGCGGCACGCAAGCTCTGCTGCATCCGTACCGCGTTGGCGCGCAGGAAGGCGCGGTGCAATGCGAGTGCCGCGACGAACACGTGCTGACGGGCGGCGTTCCACGCGTCGTCCGCCCAGGGCGCGGAGAGCTCGCGCATCGTGTCGTCATGCCACTCTTCGGCGTCCGGATCCGGCGGATCGATGCCGAGAGCCGCGGCCGCGAGCGTCTGATCGGCGACCTTGTCCGCGAGCTCGTTCGTCAGTGCGTCGAGCTGTTCGCGCGCGTCCCAGCTCGCGAGTTCGCAAAGGGTCTGCTCCTCTGCCCTCAACGATCGTTCGTCGGTGGCCAAGGCCAGTTCACGCTCGTCGGCTTCGATTCCCGACGCGAGCGCCGCGTCCTTCGCTCGCCACTCCCGAAACGCTCGAGCGAACGTGAACAGGATCTCGATCAGTCCCGGCCGGAAGCGACGGTGGTCGAGCCGGCGAGACTCGAGCACCTTCAATGCGTCGTGAGCGCGCGCTTCCTTGAGCTTCGCCTCCGCCGACGCGGTTTCTGCACGCATCAGCTGAGTGTCGAGGCTGTCGCAGCGAGTCCGGGCAACCTTCACCTCTTCGGCAAGCGCACGCAGCCGTACTCCCCGTACGTACACCCGCTGTCGCTCGTCGCGAAGACGGTCCGTCTCGGCGACAGCCGCCTCGAACGCCTCGACGGCACCACGCCAATCGACTGCCTCCCCGCAATAGCGATCGAGAAGCGACTGCATGCCGGGCAACGGCGGTGCGTCCTCCTCGTCCACATCCCGATCGAACCAGAAACGGCTCCGGAATTCGGCACGGTTGCTCCGGTTGCCGAGCTTCGCGGCCATCAGGCCCCATGCCTCCTTGCCGAGCACGTGCGAGGCCAACTCCTGGAAGTGATCCGCGCCATCGAGCGCAGCCGGGGCAATGGCGTCGATACCCGGGATCTCGAGCGTCACGTTCTCGACCGCCCCGTTGTTGCTCGACGCGATGACGATCTCGTGTCCGTGGAACGGCCTCGTCCAGTGACAGATCGTTCGCCGGTAACGTCCGGCCATCCATCCGGCGGAACCGTCGAAGGCGTCTTCGGCCGATTCGAGCGCGGCGAGCCGCTTCGCCCGCTCGACGACGACGTTCGCGATCAGATCTCGGAGCAGCGTCGTCTTGCCCGTACCGGGAGGACCGTTGACCGCCGCGATACCGGCGCCGTCGCCCAGCGAACGCACGACGGTGTTGACGGCGAACTGTTGGCTGGCGACGAGCGGGTAGCCGTTGCGCTCGGGCCAGCGCGCCGTCGGAAACGCCGCCGGCGCAAGTGCCTCGAACAACGTCCCGGGTGAGAGGCGCACGTCGATCCGCGAGCCGAGGTCCAGATTCTCCGTTGCCGTCAGGTAGCTCGCGAGCGCCGCGCCCGGATCGTCGATCTCGACCGCGTCGGCAACACGATCGAGATCGTCGACGAAGAAGCTGTTGAGAAGTACCGGTTCGTTCTTCGCCGCGTCGCGCCGTTCACCCACTTGCCTGCAGCGCACGCGCAACATCGGTTTCGCGACGAGCGTCCCGATGTCGAGGCGGGCGATGCATCCCTGCACTTCCCGGACGAGATCCTCATGATCGAGCGGACGTTCCGGCGGTTCGGCCGCGCCGGCGCTCTTCTCGTCGACCTCCGGGACCGCCTCGTCCGGACCTTCGTTGCCGTCCGGCTTGACGTTCGCACCATCCGGAACGAACGGACACTCTCCGTCGCCCCGCAGTGCATGACGGTGTTCGAAGTCGAGTCTCGCCGATTTCTCGGCCGCGGCGAACCCGGTCAACCAGTTCGGGTCTTCGGGGCCGGGGTGCAGCGTCCGAGCGAGCGCCCAGCCGAGACTCGAGAGCGCGAACGTGTCGAGAAGCGGTCGACCGCTCTCGCCGACCTCGAAGGCGAACAGGCAGTGCGCTGTGTCACCGGGTCGATCGAAGACGTCGGGATCGGCTCCGAAGCGCTCCTCCAGCAAGTCACGCACCGTGTCGGACCGGAAGAGTCCGCCGTAGACGATGTGCCTCCGGACGTAGCCGGGACGTTTCGGGCGGGCAGTCAGCGAATGAGCGGGCTGCCAGGGCAAGGGCTCCGATGCCTGGACCCGAAAGACAGGCTCACGCCGGTTGCTCGGATCGGCGGGCGGCACGCTCTGCGCGGAGAACAGCTCGATCGAGCGCCAGTACGCCAGGATTCGGGCACGGGCGGTAGTTCGTGCCATTCGGCAGACAAGACGGAGGGAGTTTACTCCGGACTCTACAGCTCGGCAGACCGTCACTGCCAGCGTCGTCCGCCTTCACCATCGATCTTACTCGCCATCGTCACCTAGTCGTCAGGAACTCTGCCGAACGTGTACGTTGCAATCACCATGATCGTCCGGTAGGGATCATCGATCGATCCGATTCGATCACAAGACGCGGTGCAACCGCGCTCGAGCGGACGGGAGAGGGTCGAGCACATCGACCGGTAGTCAGTCGCGACCATGCCGACCGACGACCATCCTGTCGCAGAACGTGACCAGCCGCCCGATGCCATCGTTCTATATCGGCCGACTCCCGCAAAACTCACGCACAGCCGAAACGACAACTTGGCGGAAAGCGGCTAAGTACCTGACAGATATGGTGGCCGGGGACAGAATCGAACTGCCGACACGGGGATTTTCAATCCCCTGCTCTACCAACTGAGCTACCCGGCCATCGGGTCTTCGCGCTGCGTCCGGACGGCGTCGGGCCCGTCGGGAGCGCGTATTAGACCGGGTGGACCCCATCGCGTCAACCGCCGACGACGATCGAATCGTCACCCCGGGCCGACGCGGCTTCCGGCCGCGTCCCCTACCGTCGTCGACAGGCCGCGTGCGACACTCGCGGCATGGCCGCGACCACGCACACCTGGACCTTCCGCCGCCGCTTTCGCGAGCGCGCGTTCGGCTGGAAGTCGCAGCCGGCCGTCCAGCGTGTCAAGGAAGCGGTCGCCGAGATTCGCAAGGTCGCCCGGGCCGACCCGCTGCTCGCGGGCGAGGGGGCGGTCCTGTTCCTGGAGAAGGTGTCGCCGGCCCTCGAGCAGGTCGACAGCTCGTCCGGCTCGATCGGCAACGCGGTCAACAAGGCGGTGGACGCGCTCGTCGCGATGATCGCGAAGGCACCGGCCGACGACGCGACGCGCGAGCGCTGGCTCGAGCGGCTGTGGGAGGCCGTTCAAGACGACAGGATCCCGTACATAGAGCGGCTCGGCGATCGATGGGGCGAAGTGTGCGTCACCGCGGAGCTGGCCTCGCGGTGGGCCGATCGGCTGCTCGGCATCACCCGGCGGGCGTGGAGCGACGACCCGGCCGCGTGCGGTCACTTCGCCGGCACCACGGCCTGTCTGAGTGCGCTGCTCGCCGCAGGGCGTCACGACGAGCTGCTGGAGCTGCTCGAGCGGGCGCCGTCCGGCAGCTGGCACTACCGCTGCTACGGCGCGAGGGCGCTGGCGGCGATCGGCAAGGCCGACGAGGCGGTGCGCTACGCGGAGGCCGGGCGCGCGCTCAACGATTCGCCGACGGCCATCGCGCGTGAGTGCGAGGAGATCCTGCTTTCGGACGGGCAACGCGACGCGGCGTACGCCCGCTTCGCGCTGCTGGCGAATCGTGCCGGCACCCGCTCGGCCTGGTTCCGGGCCGTCGCGAAGAAGTACCCGGAGCGCGACGTCGACGCGGTCCTCGACGACCTGATCGCGTACACGCCCGGCGAGGAGGGCAAGTGGTTCGCGGCGGCGAAGGACGCGAAGCGCTTCGGCAAGGCCATCGCGCTGGCCCGCTCCACCCCTTGCGATCCGCTGACGCTCACGCGCGCCGCCCGGGACTTCACGGAGGCGAACCCCGCGTTCGCGATCGAGGCGGGCTGCATCGCGCTGTTCTGGCTGGCCCGCGGTCACGGTTACGAGCTCACGTCGGCAGACGTGCTCGAGGCGCACCGGCACACGATGGCGGCCGCCGCCCATGCGGGACGGACCGACGAGATTCGGGCGCGATTTCACGAGCTCGTCTTGATGGACTGGGTGGCGCATTCCTCGATGAAGCGTGCGCTCGAACGTGCGCTCACGTGACGACGTCGCGTCTCGGCAAGCGGCTTCGAATGCAAGGCCACCCGCGTCGAGCGCGATCGCCGATCGACACGATGAAGCTGAACGACGTCCTGCCTTGCTGAACGCTACCCACTGCCCGGAAGTCCGTCGAGCTGCCGCGCGAGCTCGACGAGCCCGATCGCCTCGACCCCCTCCCCCTTCGGGTACCGGTCCTGCCCCGGGTAGACGACGAACGCGGCATCCGGACGGACGTCCTTCAGAGCGGAGTGAAACCCCTTCGACACCGTCGGCGCCGAGCTGCGCTTCACCTCGATCGCCCAGCGCCTGTCGCCCGGCAGGTCGAGCACCAGGTCGATCTCGTTGCCGGTGGACGTGCGGTAGTAGCTCGCCTCGGTCCGCGAGGGCGCGGCACGCAACAGGTTCTCGATGACGTGCCCTTCCCAGCTGGCACCGACGATCGGATGGCCGAGCAGGTCGTCGAGATTGTCGAGGCGCAGGAGCGTGTGCACGAGACCGCTATCACGGACGTAGGTCTTGGGCATCTTGACCAGTCGCTTGCCGACGTTCGCCCGCAGGGACGGCAACCGGCGCACGAGCAGCAGGTCGACCATCAGGTCGAGGTAGGTCGCGACGGTCTTCGGGTCGACGCCCAGGCCGCGGCCGATCTCGGCGGCGTTCATCGGCGTCCCCTGCAGGTGGGCCAGCATCGTCCAGAAGCGCCGGAGGGTCTCGGCGGGTACCCGCGGGCCGAGGCTCGGGATGTCCCGCTCGAGGTAGGTCGTGATGAAGTTCGCCCGCCAGTCGGCGCTGGCATCGTCGTCGGGAGCGAGCAGGCTTCGCGGGAAACCGCCTCGGGTCCAGAGCTCGGAAGGGTCGGCGACCTCGGTCTCGAGCACGTCGAGCGGGCAGAGCTCGAGATGAGCGATGCGACCGGCGAGGCTCTCGCTCGATTGCTTCAGCAGATCGATCGACGCGGAGCCCAGTAGCAGGAAGTGGCCGTTCCGGCGCTCGTCGATGATCCGCTCGTCGATCAGGCTCCGGAGCACGGTGAAGAGCTCCGGTGCCCGCTGCACCTCGTCGATGATCACCAGCCGGTCGTCCCGCGAGCGCAGGTATCCGGCCGGGTCCGAGAGCTTCGCCAGGTCGCTCGGGTTCTCGAGATCGAGGTACTCGACCGGCCTGCCTTCGACAGAGGGCGCGATGCGCGTTCTGGCGAGCGTGGTCTTGCCGACCTGGCGCGGCCCGAGCAACGCGACGGCGGGATAGCGCGACAGGGCACGCACGACGTGGTCTGACAGGCGGCGGAGTAGCATCATGCAATTATGGAGCGGGACTCCCGATTTGCAAGAATCATCCGAGAGCCCTTCTGTGCGTGGCTCTCAGGTCTCACGGCCGGAGCGAAATCCGTGCAAATGCGCAACTCAATGGTCGACTTGCGTGGATTACGGACGGGAAGCGCCGGATGGCCAACCACCGGCAAGACGACGTTCAGTCGGTCCTCACCCCTCCCGAGCGAGCCCCTCCAGCCGCCCGAGCTCCTCTTCCATCCCGTCCTCCGGAAACGTCACCCCGGCCCGGCCGTACCAGTACCTCGCGTTCGAGAGATCCCCCTCCACCCGATGCAGGTACCCGTGAATCCGGCACGAGAGCGAATCATCGTGCTCCTGGGCAATGCGGTGAGCGTCGTCCCACCGATCCTCGCGGGCAAAGGCCATGGCATGCTCGTGATGTTCCGCCATCGCCTCGTCTCCGACCCTATGAACAGCGGTTCAAGGAAACCCGTCACTCACTCGGCGGCACGTACCCCGAGATCGTCGTCTCCTCGTCGGTGAAGAGGAACTTCTCCATCTCCTCCTCGAGGAACTTGCGGGCCTTCGGGTCGACCGGCGTCAGGCGGTACTCGTTGATGAGCATCGTCTGGTGGTTGACCCAGTTCTGCCAGGCCTCCTTGGAGATGTTCAGGTAGATGCGCTTGCCGAGGTCTCCCGGGTAGGTCGGACGGTCGAGGCCTTCGGCCTCCTTGTCGAGCTTGACGCACTGCACCATGCGGGTCACAGCAGTTCTCCGGTCAGACTGTCGAGGATGCGCGCGACGGGGGCGGGGAGGCCTCCGGGCGGCGGTCCGCCGTTATACCAGACGAGCCGGTCGCCCTCCAGGACGCCGGTGGCGTCGTAGCGGACCGGCAGGGCGTGCACGTCGATGTCGAGGTGGTAGTGACTGAACGTGTGGCGGAGGCGTGCGGCGCTCTCGCCCTCGCCGGTCGCCTCGAGGCCGAAATCGGCGAGGCGGGCGGGCAGATCCTCGAGGCGCTCCAGCTCGGGCAGGCTCCAGAGGCCGCCCCAGATGCCGCTCGCCGGGCGCCGCTCGAGCAGCAGCGCCCCGTTCGAGCTGCGGGCCGCGATCAGGTACGTCGCGCGGACGGGCGTCGTCTTCGAGGGCTTCTTGCCGGGGTAGCGCACGGGGTCGCCCTCGGCGAGGCCGCGGCAGCCGTCCGCGAGCGGGCAGCGCGCGCAGTCCGGGCGGCTGCGGGTGCAGAGGGTCGCCCCGAGATCCATCATCGCCTGGTTGAAGGCGGCGGTGCGCTCGCTCGGCGTGACCTGCTCGGAGAGTGCCCAGAGGCGATTCAGGACCGCGCTCTTGCCGGGCCAGCCGAGCACGGCGAAGGCGCGGGCGAGGACGCGCTTGACGTTGCCGTCGAGGATCGGATGCGGCTGGCCGAGGGCAAGCGAGAGGATCGCGCCGGCGGTGGAGCGGCCGATGCCTGGCAGGGCCTCGACGCCCGCGAGATCGGTCGGGAAGACGCCGTCGTGGCGGTCCCGGAGCACGCGGGCGCAGCGGTGCAGATTCCTGGCGCGGGCGTAGTAGCCGAGACCCGCCCAGTGGGCGAGGACGTCGTCGAGCGGGGCATCGGCCAGCGTCGCGAGCGTCGGGAAGCGCGCCATGAACGCCTCGTAGTAGGGAATCGCCGTGGCCACCTGCGTCTGCTGCAGCATGATCTCGGACACCCACACGCGGTACGGCGTCGTGTCCCGCTGCCAGGGAAGGTGCTTGCGCCCGTGCTCGTCGAACCAGTCGAGCACCCGCGGCGCGAAGCGGGCGACGAACTCGTCATCGTCAGGCACTGATGGATCGAACTCCGTGACGTCGGGTCGACCCCGTCAGCCTGCGAGTCTACCGCCTGCAGCCCCTTCGGCACGCCGGGCACCGCCCCGAGCGGCACCTCCGGCCCGCAGGGCTCCCGGCCGGGGCAGCCCTCCTGCAGCCTGCCAGGCTACTGCCATGAGCAGCTCCCTTCAGCCTGTCGGGCTACCGCCCGAGCAGCCCCTTCAGCTTGTCCTTCGCCTTGTCCTGTACCTCGGAGGCGGCCTCCTCGGCCTGCTGTCGAAGCTCGGCCTCGCGCGCCTCGAGCTGGGCCTCGCCCTCGGCCCGGAGCTTGTCGGCCTGTTCCTGCGCCTGCGCCTTGAGGCGCGCCGCCTCCTGCTCGGCCAGCGCCTTCGCCTGACCCGAGATGTTGCCGGCGATGTTGTTCTTGATGCCGTTCAACACGACGCCCGCGAAATTCGCGGCGAGCTCGTCGAAGGTGCCCTGGATCGGCACGTCGAGCTTGACGCCCTTCAGCGAATCGAGGTCGCCACCGCCCTGCCCCTGGGCGGAGCCCGTCACGAGCACGGTGCCGGTGTAGTCGACCGCCTCGCCGGGCAGGTCGACCGTGCCCGCACCGTTCACGCGGAGGAGCGGCGAGCGCAGGTCGAGATCGTCCGACGTCATGACGCCGTCGTCGAAGCGGCCGCCGACCGAGAGCGCGGTGAAGTCGGTCTTCTGCACGGCCTCTTCCTCGGGGATCGACTGGCGCGTGATCGCCGCCTTCGCCTTCCTGAGCGTCTGGGCGATGTTGACGCCGTTGATCGAGCCGTCGGTGAACGCGGTCGCGAAGGTCCCGTTCAGGCCGGCCTTGATCGCCTCGACGCTGTCGCCGCCGGTGGTGATGTCGGCCGTGACGCGGCCGGCACCGGACAGGAAGCTGTCCTTCTCCAGAAGGTCGGCGAGCAACGGGTCGGCCTGGATCCCGTCGAGCGTCATCCGCACGCCGTAGCCGGGCGTCGCGCCGGAGGCGTCGAGCGAGGCGGTCGCGTCGAGCTGGCCCTCGTACAGCGCGGCCTCGAGGTTCTCGACGGCGAGGCGGCCGCCCGCGGCCTTGACCGGCACGACGATGTCACGCGTGGTCAGGTTCGCGACCTTGACGCTCCCGACACGGAAGGTACCGAGCACGTCGAGCTGGCGGAGAAGTTCGGTCGGGAGGGCGATGGTGCCGTCACCCACCGGCACGTCTTCGGCGGGCGCGTCTTCGCTGGCCGCTTCGTCGGTCTCGCTCGGTGGCGGCAGGTAACGGTCCACGTCGATCGCGTCGACGGCGAAGTCGAAGCGAAGCGGCGGGAGGCCGGTGGCCGCGAGGTCGGGCATGCTCGCCTCGCCGCTGAAGGTCGTGTCGTCGAGGGTGATCTCGAGATCGTTCAGCGCGGCGCTGGCAGGCGTCGCGGCCAGCGCAAGCGCAAGCGTCGCGCTCGAGAGCACGCTCTCGTCGGCGGTGACGGGTGGCTCGATGCCGAGCAGGCTCATCAGCTCTCGCGGGCTGAAGGGCTCGGCGCTGGCGAGGCTCGCCGTGACGCTCGGCTCGGTGTCGAGGTTGGTGACCTCGGCGGCGCCCGCGAGGTCGATGCCGAGGGCGGCGAGGGTGAGCTCGCTGACGGCGATGCGGTTCTCGCCGAGGGCGGCCAGCACGTCCGCGCCCAGCGTGGCCTCGAGCGCACCGCCGGGAAGCGCCGACCCTTCGGCCCGGGTGTTGAGGGTGAAGTCCGCGAGCGAGTAGCTCTGGCTCTCCAGATCGATCGTGACCTCGCCCTTGCCGTCGATGGCCGCGGCGAGATCCATGCTGTCGCTCGCCACGTCGAAGTCGATCGAGAGGTCGAAGGGCTTGGCGAGCTCGATCGCGCCGGTGACGAGGTCGAAGTCGGTCAGGGTCGCGTCGGTGCCGGCCTGGGCGTCGGTCCACGAGACGTTGGCGTCGGTGATCTCGATGCCGCCGACCTCGAGTGCGGCGATGGTCGCGCTGCTGCCCTCGACCTCGGTCGTGACCTCGTCGCCGTCGCTGCCTTCGCCGCTGGTGGTGGTCGATGAGGTGCTCTCGAGCAGGTCGTCCCAGTTGGTGGTGCCGTCGACGGCGCGCTGCAGGTCGAGTTCCAGCCCCTGGAGTTCCACGGTGCGGACATTGACCACGCGCTTGAGAAGCGGCAGGACCTCGACCTTGACGTCGGCGCTGCCGATGCGTGCGAAGGGCTGGTCGCCGAAGCCGTCGGCATTGGCCAGCGCGATCTCGCCGATGGAGATGCCGGCCCAGGGAAAGACCGACGGGGAGAGGTCACCCGCGATCTCCAGATCCCGCCCGGTCTGCTTCTTGACCTGGTTCTGGATGGTGTCGCGGAAATTGTTCCAGTCGACGAGGTAGACGAGCGCGGCGATTCCGATGCCGATCACGAGCACGAGCACGCCCAACGTGATCGCGAGCCACTTCAGAATCTTCATTCTCGACCTCTGGGATGGAGCGGGACGTCCGGGAACACGACTGGGTCACAAACCCCGACCAGTCTAGCCGACGGGGGTTCGAGATCGCGCCTCGCCGCGCACTCCGGACAGTCGCGTTGTCGGCGGCCCGCCGGGCATCTTGATCGTCGCGGGCACCGCGACGCCGACGTCGATGCGTCGTCGCCGAACCTGTCAGGCGAGGTGCCAGTCCCCGGACTTCCCCCCGCGCTTCTCGAGCACGCGAAGCTCGGTCATCGTCATGCCGCGATCGACCGCCTTGCACATGTCGTAGATCGTCGCGAGCGCCACCTGCAGGCCGATCAGGGCTTCCATCTCGACGCCGGTGCGGGAACGGGTCTCGGCCTGCACACGGCAGCGCACCCGCGGCCGGTCGCCACGCTCCACCTCGAAATCCACGACCACGCGGGTCAGGCCGATCGGGTGGCAGAGCGGCACGAGCTCGCTGGTGCGCTTGGACGCCATGATGCCGGCCACCCGCGCGATGCCGAGCACGTCGCCCTTCTTGTGCGTGCCCGCCTCGATCATCGCGAGAGTCGCGGCCTGCAGGGTGATGCAGCCCTCGGCGACGGCGACGCGATGGGTCTCCGACTTGTCGCCGACGTCGACCATGTGCGCACGGCCCTCCGCATCGAAATGCGTCAGCGTGTCCGGGCGGGGCTCGGTCTCGTCAGTCATGGGCGGGCGGTGGTCGGCCGGAGGGCAGCGGGTATCATCGGGGACCACCGCCCTCCGGACAACCACCATGGCCATCAGGGTCAAGTTCTTCGCGAGCCTCAGGGAAGCGCTGCCCCGGGCCGTCGACGAGGTCGAGGCGGACGGTCTCGCGACCATCGCCGACGTCTGGGCACGCGCCACCGACCGTCGGACGATGCCCGATCACGTGCTCTGCTCGGTCAACCTCGAGCACCGCTCGGCGAACGACCCGGTGAGCGACGGCGACGAGGTGGCCTTCTTCCCGCCGGTCACCGGCGGATGAGCGCGTGACGGTCCGTATTCGCGAGGTCGCCTTCGACCCGCACGCCGAGGAGCGCGAGCACGCGGCGACCCTCGCCCCCGGCGCCTTCGGGGCGACGGCGAGCTTCGTCGGCACGATGCGCGACGTCAGCGAGGGCGACGACGTCGTCGGCATGGCGCTCGAGCACTACCCGGGCATGACCGAACGCGAGCTCGGCGCGATCGTGACCGAGGCGCGCGAACGCTGGACGCTGATCGACGCCCTGATCGTGCATCGGGTCGGCGCTATCCTGCCGGGCGAGCCGATCGTGCTGACGGCGGTCTGGTCTGCGCACCGGGCGGCGGCCTTCGAGGCCTGCCGCTTCCTGATGGAGGCGCTGAAGAGCCGCGCGCCGTTCTGGAAGCAGGAGACCCTGCGGGACGGGTCGACGCGCTGGGTGGAGCGCAACACGCCGGGCTCGACGCCGGGCTCGGTCGTTGGCGACACGTCGGGCCAGACGGTGGGCCAGACGGCGGGCAAGACGGCGGACTGAGCGGTTCGACCTGTCGGGATCGAGAGGTTCGAGGGCTGCACGTTTGACCGAACGTGGCCTGCTTGGCAGGTCGGGCGCCTGTCGGACCTCTATAATCTTTCGTACAGGATTCCCACGGCGTCACGTGCTCGGCCACGCCCGCCTCGCATCCGACCCCGGACACTCGATCATGAAACCACTCGCAGCGCTTGCGCTCGCCTTGCTGCTCGTCGCCTGCAGCGACTCGGGCGATGACGACGATTCTCCGGGCGGCTCGACGCCGTCCACCGACGGGGGCGGCACCGGCGGCGCGGACGGCGGCGCAAACGGCGGCAACACGGGTGGCGACGGTGACGGCGAGCCGCCGCGCGTGCCGCCGCCCCCCGCCGATCGTCCGCTCGCCGAACCCGCCGGTCTGTACGAGAGCGACGGCTACGGCGCCGCCGACATGCTGCGCGTGGACGTCCGCACCGTCACGACGGCCGGGATCTGCACCGCCGACGACCAGTCCGGCTGCACCCTCGCGGACGTCATCGCCGACGTCGACCCGGCGGACGACCTGAAGGTCGACATCCCGGTCCACTTCCAGGCGCCGGACTTCCCGGACGACGGACTCGAGACCAACGCCGAGCTTCGTCAGCGCGGCGCCTCGTCCCGCACCGCCGACCAGAAGTCCTTCCGTGTCGAGCTCAAGGGCAAGGGCGTGCGCTGGCGCCACGAGGACAAGCTCCAGCTCAACAAGCACCCGTTCGACCCGTCGAAGATCCGCAACAAGCTCTCCTTCGACCTGATGAGCCGAATCCGGGACTTCCCGAGTTCGCGCACCCAGTTCGTCAACCTCTGGATCGACGACGGGGCCGGCCCGGTCGACTACGGCGTCTTCACGCACACCGAAGCGGCGGGCGACGAGTACTTCGAGAATCGCGGCTGGGACAAGGACGGCGCCTTCTACAAGGTCGAGGAGTTCCTCTTCTCGCCGATCGACGCGACCGCCATGGCGGTCGACGAGGCCGGCGAGCCGATCGACGAGGATCGCTTCGAGACCCGTCTGGAGATCGAGCAGGGCGACGATCATCGCAAGGTGCTCGAGATGATCACGGCGGTGAACGATCAGAGCCGGACCTTCGACGCGATTCTCGCGCAGCACTTCGACGAGGACAACGTGCTGACCTGGGTGGCGGTCAACTTCCTGCTGCGCCAGCTCGACGCGGTGACGCACAACTTCTACCTCTACAACCCGGCAGGTTCCGACGTCTTCTACTTCGCGCCCTGGGACTACGACCAGACGTTCGGGGTGGAACCCTTCCCGGAGAACTCGCTCGAGACCGCCGCGCTGTCGCAGCGCCTGTCCTACGGCTACGCCAAGGGCAGCGCGAGCAACTTCCTCAAGCGCTTCTACGCGCAGCCGGGTATCCACGCCAAGGTGCTCGCCAAGGCCGACGAGCTCCGGAACGGCCCCTTCCAGGACAGCACGATCGCGGACCTCGCATCGCGCTACAACGCGGTCGTGACTCCGGTCGCGAACGCCGGGCCGGACGAGTTCAAGTACCAGGCGAACCAGAGCCCGGCGTTCGCGGGGTTCGTCGCCGAGACCCACACGGCGATGCAGACGAGCTACTCGATTCCGCTGCCGCCGAACCTGGTGACGCCGCGCATCGAGGATGGCCTGGCGAAGTTCCGCTGGTCCGAAGCCCACGACGTCACCGGCGGCACGATCAGCTACGACATCGATGTCTCGCTGTCGGCGGACTTCGAGCCATCGAGCAGCGTGTTCTCGCGCACCGGCATTCCCGGCGATCCGAGCGGGCGCGTCGGCCTCGACGTGCCGGCTGCCGAGATCGGGTCGGGTACTCGCTACGTACGCCTCATCGCCCGCTCGAGCAAGGATCCCGCGCGCTTCTGGCAGATCGCCAGCAACCGCGAGACGATCCTCGGCGTGAACCGGATCGGGGTCGTGGCGTTCGACGCGCCGTAGCGCGCCCGCACGGGCCGGCGTGGGCGTCGGCCCGCGTCGGGATCGCGTCCGTGCCCACGGGCGGGAACGCGGGCCGGGGACGACCGAGCGCCGGACCGCCGGACGGGCTGGTCCGGCCGTCCCCCGGCCGCGAGGCGACTACCAGCTGCCGGTGTTCTCCATGCTCTTCCACGGCTCCGCCGGTGCCAGCGCATCCCCGTTCTGGAGCAGCTCGACCGAGATACCGTCAGGCGACTTCACGAAGGCCATGTTGCCGTCGCGCGGTGGGCGGTTGATCGTGACGCCGCCGGCCTGCAGCTTCTCGCAGGTCGCGTAGATGTCGTCGACGACGTAGGCGAGGTGGCCGAAGTTGCGGCCGCCGCCGTAGACCTCGGCGTCCTTGCCCTCCACGGGCCAGTTGTAGGTCAGCTCGATCATCGGCGCCTTGTCGGCCTTCGCGCGCTCGACGTCCTCGTCGGCGGACAGGAAGATCAGCGTGAAACGGCCCTCTTCGCTCTCGTTGCGACGGATCTCGGTCATGCCGAGCAACGTGCAATAGAAGTTCAGGCTGGCGTCGACGTCGGTGACGCGGACCATGGTGTGCAGATAACGCATGGGAAACGGGCTCCTGGGTGAAGGGTGAGTCGGCGACACGCCCCGATGGCGTGCCGCGAGCGCGCGGCGCATCGCGACGAACGGTGTGATGCCGCTGGCAGCGCGCGGACGGGCGACCGGGATGGTAACCGGCTCACTTCGCCGACGGTCGCGGATACGGCCGGACGACCGTCGGAAGGGCGCTCGTTCATCCGCTGGCGAGCGCCGCGGCGTCCTGCCGTCGTCGCGTGAGGACGCCGTGCCGTATGCGCTCGAGACGCGGCTCCGCGAGCGCGGTGCCGACTTTCGGAAGTAGTGAGAACTTCCAGCCCCATGCCGTCCGCGACGGGCGACTGGTCACGGGTCAGAACCCGTCGTGTCGAGTGGCCGGCCGGCGTCTCGGGCGTCGGGTCGTTTTACCGACCGCCGACCCGCATCGGTCGATTGACACGACCTCGGCGGGCGCGGACCATCGTCAGGAGCTCGCGGCAGCGACTCCCGTTCGTCGGAAGAGGCTGAGTGTCACGGTCCGACGATCCGGGGAAGCCGTTCCCGCGTACCGCCGAGGGTCAACAGGGAACGACGATGGGTTGTGCACCACAGACCGCCTTGCCGCCGGCCGGTCAGGCACACGGCCGGTGACCGGGCGGGTGTCGAAGCGGTCGCTCACGAGCCCGGGACACACCTGATCGCGGACGTCTGGGGCGTGCGCACGATCGACGTCGTCCCCGAACTCGAGCGCGTGCTTCGCGCCGCGGTGACGATCGCCCATGCCACGCTGCTGGAGCTGCGTCTGCACCAGTTTCCCGGGCACGGTGGCATCACGGGCTACGCGCTGCTGGCCGAGTCGCACATCAGCGTGCACACCTGGCCCGAGCGGGACTACGTCGCGATCGACGTGTTCATGTGCGGCGAGCATCGCCCGCTCGAGTCGCTCGACGTGCTCCGCCGCGCCTTTCGACCCGAGCGCGAATCGGTCCGCTCCATTCGCCGCGGCATCGCACCGGCGGTCTCGAAGGCAGCGCTTGCCGCGAATGCTCGAGAGCCCCTGAGCGCTGGACGCACGCCGGACGCGCGGCCGGTGCCTGAAGTCCCGGCGTCGAGCGGGTCCGCGTCGTGACGGCACGGCACCTGCGGGCGATGACGCCGGCCGACCTCGACGCGGTCATCGCCGTCGTGACCGAGACCGACGAGGAGGACGGCGAGGAAGCGGCGAGCGACCTCGCCGGCGACGGTGTGGACGGACACTTCGTGCTCACCCTGGGGGATGACCCGACCCCCGTGGGCGTCACGGGGTTTCGGCACGTGCCGGCCACCGAACGCACGTCCTCGCTGTCCTGGACCTACCTGGCGCATGCCCACCGTGGCCGCGGCCACGGGCGAGTGCTGCTCGAGCATGCCCTCGGCGAACTTCGAGCGCTCGGGTGTCGCAAGGTCTTCGTCAAGGTCTCGGACTACGTGGACCCGGAGGACGGCGCCATCTACGCGAGCGCAGCCGCACTCTACGAGAAGCTCGGCTTCGTCCGCGAGCTGACCGAGCTCGACTTCCACGACGTGGGGGAGAATCTCATCATCCACGGCCTGCAGCTCGCCGCGGACGACGGCAGCGAAGAGCCGGAGATCGCCGAGGAGCGGGCCGCGATCGCGTTCGTCGGCCTGCGCGAGATCGACGACTCGGACGGGGCATACACCTTCGAGTGGTCGGCCGGTCGCGCGTCCCTGTTCAGGCGCGGCGGCGGCGGCTTCGATCGGCAGGACCTGATGCTCGGCCTCGAGGGGGTCAGGAAGGCCGGTGGACGCAAGGTGTTCCTGACCTTTCCCTCCAATCTTCCCGCCATCCACGAGCCGCTGCGCGCGGCGGGATTCGAGCGCACCGGGCGGCTGCACGACTATTACGAACGCGGCCTGCACGAACTGCACTTCTCGCACGACCTGGCCGGCGTTCCCTGAACGCACGCGAGCTGGCGTACCCGCAACCGAACGAACTCCCAAGAGAACCGCACCGATGAACCTGTCTCTCATGCGTCCGCTGACCGCCGGCTTCCTGCTCGTGACCCTGGCCGCTTGCAACGGTGGCTCGAGCCAGCCCGAGATCGATCTGCAGGGCGTGCTCGACGTGACACTCGACTCGCTGATGGAGATGGAAGGCGCGACGTCCGATCGCGGTACCGCGGCCGACGTCGCGGCCACCGGTGCCGAGGCGGGGCCGGACGACACCGTCGAGCTGCTGCTGGGCTTCACGGGCGTGCTTCAGGACAACTACAACGCGCGCGAGCCCGCCCTCCACGAGGACGCGATCACGGTCGCGCCGCAACAGGATGCCTCCTTCCTCGCGCTGGCCGACGCCAACGACAACGGCCAGCCGGACGAGGGCGAGGATGCCCTGTGGCTGATCGAGATCGACGGCGAGAACGCCCGCATCGTCGCGACCGATCGCTCGGGCGCGGTCAGCCAGTCCGGCTTCAGCGGCACCTCGCTGCTCGCGGGCTACTTTCTCGCCCGCATGCTCACGCGCCAGCGCGGCGCCGGTGTGAATACCCGTGCGCTGGCCGGCAAGCGCCCGGTGAGCGCGAGTCAGGCGGCCAGGGCGCGCGCGGGTTCCGGCAGCTTCTCGCGCGGCAAGTAACGCTGGCGAGGCGAGGGCGGCGAACGCGGGCATGGACGGCGTCGCTGCCACGGACGACGTCGACGTCCCTGCCCGCCTGGGGTCGATCGACCGCAACCAGTCCCGCCTGCTGCTCGTCTCGATCCTGGTCGTCGCGCTGTGCGGCATCGTCTATGAGCTGATCATCGGTGCGATCGCGAGCTACCTGCTCGGCAACAGCGTCCTGCAGTTCTCGCTGACGGTCGGCGTGTTCATGTTCGCGATGGGCATCGGATCGCTGCTTTCGCGCTACCTCGGAAACGACCACCTCCGCTACTTCATCTGGACCGAGATCGCGATCGCGCTGGTGGGCGGGGTCAGCGGCATCGCGCTGTTCATGGCCTTCCCGTTCGCAAGGGTCCTGTTCGAGTTCGTGATGTACGGCTTCATCCTGGTGATCGGCGCGCTCGTCGGACTCGAGATCCCGGTGCTGACGACCCTGCTCGCCCGCGGCAAGTCCACGAAGGAATCGATCTCCGAGGTCCTGACGCTGGACTACGTCGGCGCGCTGCTCGGCTCGGTGCTGTTCCCGCTCGTGCTGCTGCCGTCGCTCGGCCCGATCCGCTCCTCGTTCGCGATCGGACTGATGAACATCGGCGTCGCGCTGGTCAGCGTGATCGCGTTCCGCGAACTGCTCGGCAAGCAGTACCACCGCATGCTCGCCGTCTGTCTCGCCACCGTCGTCGCGCTCTGCGTCGCGCTCGTCTACGGCACCTGGCTCGCGAGCTTCGCCGAGAAGCACCTCTATTTCGACAACATCGTCTTCAGCGAACAGACGCCGTACCAGAACCTGGTCGTGACGCGCTCGGTCGCCACCGGCGACACCCGGCTGTTCATCGACGGTCACATCCAGTTCTCCTCGCGGGACGAGTACCGCTATCACGAGTACCTGGTGCACCCGGCCATGTCGGTCGACGGCCCGCGGACCAACGTGCTGGTGCTCGGCGGTGGCGACGGGCTCGCCATTCGCGAGCTCCTGAAGTATCCGGATGTCGAGCGCATCGATCTGGTCGACATCGACCCGGAGATGACGCGCATCCACACCGAGCTCCCGAAGCTTCGCTACCTCAACGAGGGCAGCCTTTTGTCGGAGAAGGTGAACGTCTTCCACGAGGACGCGTTCACCTTCGTGAACCGGCCGGGCATCGGCTACGACCGCGTCATCGTCGATTTTCCCGATCCGCACGACGACGCGATCGGCAAGCTCTACTCGCGCGAGTTCTACACGATGGTCAAGCGACGGATGAACGACGGTGGCGTGATGACCACACAGAGTTCGTCGCCGTTCTTCACCCGGCGGGTGTTCTGGTCGATCGAGGCGACGCTCGCCGACGTGTTCGCGTCGGTGACGAGCTACCACACCGCCCTCCCCTCTTTCGGCATCTGGGGGTTCAACATGGCGAGGACGGGTGCGCCCTTGCCCGACGACTACCCCGTGCAGGTGCCGACCCGAGCGGTCAGCGACGCATCGATGCTCTCGGCGATGGTGTTCGATCGGGACACCGGACCGCTCGACGGCAGTCCGGTGAACTCCATCATGCAGCCCGTGCTCTACACGCTGTACGTCGACGACGTGAAACGCTGACGCGCCCCGGCGAGCGCCGCGCCGAGCGCTCGTCAGCGATCCAGACGCACGCCGCTCGCGCCATCGAACGAGTGCCAGGCGGCGGGATCGATGCGCACCGGAATGCGCTCGCCGTCGCGCACCTTGGCCGCACCGGGGAGACGCATCGCGATCGAGCTTGCGGCGTCAGCGACGATGCTGTCCGGCATGTCGTCCGCCGGCCCCGGCACGCGGCCATGGACGAGCGTGTCGGCGCCCAGCGTCTCGACGGTCAGCACCTCGAGCGCGAGCGTCGCCTCCTCGGCGCGGCACAGCGTCATGTGCTCGGGGCGAACCCCCAGTTGCACCGCATGCCCGGCCGCGGGCGCGACGAGTTCGGGCGGCAGGCGCACGACCGCCCCTCCGGCGAGGCGCAGCGCGCCGCCGTCAACGTCGAGCGTGCCTTCGAGAAAGTTCATGCCGGGCGAGCCGATGAACCCTGCCACGAACCGGCTCGCCGGTCGATCGTAGATGTTCATCGGCGTGTCGATCTGCTCGGCGACACCGCCGTGCATGACGACCAGCCGGTCCGCGAGCGTCATCGCCTCGACCTGGTCGTGGGTGACGTAGAGCGAGGTGATGCCCAGACGCCGCTGCAGCTGCCGGATCTCGAGCCGCATCTGTACGCGAAGGAGCGCATCGAGGTTGGACAGCGGTTCGTCGAAAAGGAACACGCGAGGCTGACGGACGATCGCCCGGCCCATGGCGACGCGCTGGCGTTGACCGCCCGAGAGTGCCTTCGGTTTGCGCTCGAGCAGTTCGTCGAGCGCGAGCAGGCGTCCGGCCTCCTCGACCCGGGCGCGGATCTCGGCCTTCGGCACCCGGGCGATCTTCAGCCCATAGGCCATGTTGTCGAACACGCTCATGTGCGGGTACAGCGCATAGTTCTGGAACACCATCGCGATGTCCCGATCCTTCGGCTCGGTCTCGTTGACACGCTCGCCGTCGATGCGGATCTCGCCCTCGCTCACCGTCTCGAGCCCCGCGACCATCCTGAGCAAGGTCGACTTGCCGCAGCCGGACGGCCCGACGATGACGATCAGCTCGCCGTCGGCGATCTCGACGTCGACCCCGTGGATGACCTCGGTCTTGCCGTAGCGCTTCTTGACGTTCTCGAGTCCGATCGTCGCCATGCTTCGGTCACTCTCCCGTGATCAGGTCAGGCTGCCTGCAGGCTCCAGAGCGAAGCGCGTTCGGCCCGACTCGCCGCGGCAGGTTCGCCGTGCACGTGTCGCACGGACGCGTTCCTTCGGTCGTCACGCGCTCACTTCTCGGTCTCGACCAGTCCCTTCACGAACAGGCGCTGCATCAGCAGCACGACGGCGACCGGGGGCAGGATCGCGAGGATCGCCGTGGCCATCGTCACCGGCCAGTTGCCGTAGTCGTCCGCCTGGGGAAGCATCTGCTTGATGCCCATGACGATCGTGTTCATGTCCGGGTCGGTCGTGACGAGCAGCGGCCAGAGGAACTGGTTCCAGCCGTAGATGAAAAGGATGACGAACAGCGCCGCGATGTTCGTGACCGACAACGGCAACAGGATGTCCTTGAAGAAGCGCATCGGGCCGGCGCCGTCCATGCGCGCCGCCTCCACCAGTTCGTCCGGCACGGTCAGAAAGAACTGGCGGAACAGGAAGGTCGCCGTCGCGGACGCGATGAGTGGAAGGATCAATCCGGAGTAGCTGTTCAGCAGGCCCAGCTGCACGGCGATCTCGTAGGTCGGCACGATGCGGACCTCGACCGGTAGCATGAGGGTGATGAAGATCGTCCAGAAGCAGAGCATCCGACCGGGGAAGCGGAAGTAGACGATCGCGAACGCCGACAGCAGCGAGATCGCGATCTTCCCGATCGCGATGCCCAGCGCCATGACGGTGCTGTTCACGAGCATCCGCCCGACCGGCGCGTTCACGCCCGAGAACAGCGCGGCGCGATAGTTCTCGAGGAACTGCCCGCCGGGCAGTAACGGCAGCGGCGGTTGCACGATCTCGCGTTGAGTCACCGTCGAGCCCACGAACGTGAGCCAGATCGGGAAGCACATCAACGCCACGCCGAGGATCAGCAGCCCATGCGTGACGATGGTGCCGACGCGATTGTCGGTCACCATCGGTCGACGTCTCCCGCCGACGAACGGATGGCTGCCGATGCTCGCATCAGTAGTGCACCTGCCGTTCGACGAAGCGGAACTGGATGACGGTCAGCAGGCCCACGATGCCCATCAGCACGACCGACTGCGCCGCGGACGAGCCGAGATCCTGTCCGACGAAGCCGTCGGCGAACACCTTGTAGACGAGGATCATCGTCGACTGTCCGGGACCGCCGAGCGTGATCGTGTGGATGATGCCGAAGGTCTCGAAGAAGGCGTAGACCACGTTGACGACGAGCAGGAAGAAGGTCGTCGGCGAGAGCAGCGGCAGGATGATGGTACGGAAGCGGTGCCAGGCACCGGCGCCGTCGATGGCCGCCGCCTCGATCAGGCTCCTGGGAATCGCCTGGAGGCCGGCGAGGAAGAACAGGAAGTTGTAGCTGACCTGCTTCCAGGAGGCGGCGATGACCACGAGCGACATCGCCTCGCCGCCGTTCAGCACGTGGTTCCAGTCGTAGCCGAGCGCCTTCAGCCAGTAGGCGACGACACCGATCGAGGGGTTGAACATGAACAGCCACATGACGCCCGCGATGGCGGGGGCGACGGCATAGGGCCAGATCAGGAGCGTGCGGTAGACACCCGAGCCACGGATGACGCCGTCGGCCAGCACCGCGAGCGCGAGCGCGACCGACATGCTCAGGACGGTGACGCCGACGCTGAACGCGCCTGTCGTCAGGAAGGAGGCGCGGTAGTAGCGATCACTGAACAGGTACTCGAAGTTCTCGAGGCCGACGAACTCGGTCGAGAGGCCGAACGGATCGGGCAGCTGGGTGGACTGCAGCACCGCCTGGCCCGCCGGCCACAAGAAGAACACGGACGTGACGAGCAGCTGCGGCGCGACCAGCGCGTAGGGCAGCCAGGCGTGGCGGAAGACGACGCGCTTCTCCATGTCAGCGTCCGGCCAGAGCGATGACCGGTCGAGCGCGACGCGACCGGCGTCTCGCTCGAGCGATCATGCCGCGAGCCCGGTCGGCACGCGTGGCCGACACCTCGGGCTCTCGTCGATCAGCGCGCGGTGCGTTCGAAGCGACGAAGCAGTTCGTTGCCGCGCTCGTTGGCCGAGTCGAGCGCCGTCTGTGCGTCCTTCTCGCCCTGCCACACCGCCTCGAGTTCCTCGTCGATCACGCCGCGGATCTGATCGAAGTTGCCGAGCCTGAGGCCCTTGGAGTTGGCCGTCGGTGCCTTGCCGGTCATCTGCAGGATCGCGATGTCGGTGCCGGGCTCCTGCTCGTAGTAGCCATCGGCCTTGGTCAGTTCGTAAGCGGGCGTCGTGATGGGGAGATACCCGGTGTCCTGGTGCCACTTGGCTTGTATCTCGGGGGTGGACAGGAAGTTCAGGAAGTCGGCGGCGGCGGTGTACTCGTCGTCGCTCTTGCCGGCCATGACCCACAGCGAGGCACCACCGATTATCGTGTTCTGGGGCGCACCCTCGACGTCGTCGTAGTACGGCAACGGCGCCATCGCGAAGTCGAACTCGGCCTCGGCCTTGACCCCCGCGTAGCCCGCGGACGACTCGGTGTACAGCGCGCACTCGCCGGCACGGAACCGAGCGCCGCCCTCGTTTCGCCGACCGGCGTAGACGAACAGTCCGTCCTGCGCCCACTTGCCGAGGGTGTCGACGTGACGGACCTGCGCCTCGCCGTTGATCTCGAGTTCGGTGTCGACGCCCTCGAAGCCGTTGCCCTTCGTCGCGAACGGCACGTCGTGATAAGCCGACAGGTTCTCGAGGTGGATCCACGACTGCCAGGCGGTCGTCATCGGGCAGTCGCTGCCCGACTCCTTCAACGCGACGAGGATCTCGCCCACGTCGTCCCATGTCGTCGGGGCCTCGCTCGTGTCGACGCCGGCCTCCTTCAGCGCGTCCGTGTTCATGTAGAGCACCGGAGTGGAGCTGTTGTACGGGAGGGACAGCATCTTGCCGTCGGTCGAGGTGTAGTAGCCGGCGACGGCCGCGAGGTAGATGGAGGGATCGAACTCGGCCCCGGCATCCTCCATGACTTCGTACACCGGCTTGATCGCGCCCCGGGCGTTCATCATCGTCGCGGTGCCGACCTCGAACACCTGCAGGATGGTGGGTTGCTCGCCACCGCGGAAGGCGGCGATGCCGGCGTTCAGTGCCTCGGAGTAGTTGCCCTTGGGCGTCGCGACGACCGAATGCGCGTCCTGGGACGCGTTGAACGAGGCGACCTGCTCGTCGAGCAGTTCGGCCAGCCGCCCGGTGAAGGCGTGCCAGAACTCGATCTCGGCGGCGGCGACAGGGGTCGCGAACGTCGCGGCACCGAGCGCGGCGGCGGCAGCGGTGGTGGATAGCGTGCGGCGAATCGTCATGCGGGAAGATGCTCCGGGACGGTGGCGGGAACGGGATCCCGCAAGGATCGAGACACGGCGTGACGTGACCGTGACGCATTCGTTCCATCAGTACACCACTGTCGTAATGGGCTGTCCACAACAGCAGAGCCAGGCAGAGGTGGACCTACTCGACCAGACGGGTCGCGTCGACCCAGCGCACTTCCACCGACAGCAGGACCGGCGAGCCGGCGAGCGTCAGTCGGCGCCGGTCTTCACCGCGCAGCACCTCGACATCGTGCAGCGGCGCGGGTTCGCCGACGTTGTGCCCCAGCACATCGTCGAAATCCAGGACCGGCAGGCCGTCGATGCCCAGGAGCACGTCCCCAGGCGTGAACCCGGCCGCTTCCGCCGCGCTGCCCGCGACCACTTCGCTGATCACGAGACGCTCGATCGGCTGACTGGTCGAGGCGGACGCCCTCGCCCGACCGGAGCCTCTGGATGCCCCGCCCTGTCCGGCAGACGACTCGGCGTAGTAGGGGTCCACCCCGGCCGAATCGCCGTCGAACCAGGGGTCGGTGTCCGCGTCCCCGTAAGGATCCTCGGCGTAGGCGTCGCTCGCATAGCGGTCGACGCCGTCGGACGGTTCGGACACGGTGAGGTCGCGAACATCCTCGACGTCCGCGATGTCGCCGTTCGGCAGGAACGACTCGTCGATCTCGCGCGATGCCGACCGACCCGCGATCGCGTCTGCCCGGGAAATCTCGACACCGACGGGGGCCGGCACCAGCGTCGTGTTGCCGAGTTCCATCGGTTCGGGCGCCGGGCTCGACTCGGCGGTAGCCGGCGCATCCGCGAGCTCGGATGCCAGGGCCTCCGACTCGGCCGCCACGGCATCCAGCGCGGCAACGCGCAGGTCCAGCTCGAGCATCTCGCGTTCCAGCGCCATCGTCTCGGCCTCCAGTGCCGCGACCTCGGCAGCCAGCTCGCGATTCTCGCGAACGATGGCGTCGTGCAGCGCCGGGGATACCGCCGGGCCGCCTTCCTCGCGGGCGGGCGTGCCGAGCTCGGCTTCAGCATTCGAGGCGCGGGCGCGTGCCGGCCTGGTCACCGTCGCGCTGGTGATCGCCGGCAGATCGGGTGCCGCGAGCTCGGTGCCTGACTCGGACAGGGAGTCGGTCCCGCCGGCGACAGGCGGCGCCGGCGCGGTGTCGGCGTTCCCCCCCGAGCCGGCCTCGGCGCCGGGCGCCTTGGGCACGATGGTAGCCACGGCCACCGGGTCGACCGCCGGCAGCGCGCCGGGCGGCGGAGCGGCCGGTAAAGTGCTCGCCAGTAACCAGACGGCACTCCCGATCACGAGCGCGACGATCGAGGTCGCCAATGCCCGGTCGAGCCACGACCGTGACGCGGGTGCTCTCGCCCGGCTGTCCTTGCGGCGTGGCCGGACGGCGTTCGCCTGGCGACCTTTCCGTGTATCCCTGGCGTTCATCTCGTCCTTCGTTCGACCCGGCGTTGCCTCGCGACACGTCGATTGCGGTATTCGGGCACCCGCGGAACCTTATCGCAGTGGGCGGCGCGTCGACAACGGTGATCCCGATCCTGTCGGACAGGGCACATGAATCGGACCGCCCGACGCCCTACCGCCCCCGGCGCACGGCCCCGTCCGGCCTCCCTCGATCATCCTCGAGTCGCCGGACCTCGCCCCGGTGTGTCGGCAAGCGACGCGACGGGCCCGCCCGGACGTCCTCGCACCGCGCTTCTCCGGCGGCGCTCGACCAGCCGCCCATCTTGCTCCGTCCGGTCTGGAACCGTCGCGTCGTTCCCAGGCGGAAACCCTTAGCCCGGATTATTCGTGACCCTGAACACCGAGCCGTCGTGAGCCGCTGATCGGGAGGCGGAACGAGAGAAGGCCTTCGCCGTGATAGAAAGGAGTTGCGAGACACCTCCGATCACGAGAAGACCTTCAATGCCGGA
>Ga0209303_1000333_pt1 | contig 38961 bp, 20 predicted proteins | sample SidtaG_3_FD_187449 | JGI IMG/M metagenome (GOLD analysis project Ga0209303, IMG submission 187449) | Marine algal microbial communities from Sidmouth, United Kingdom - Sidmouth_Asex1 metaG (SPAdes) (version 2) | ecosystem: Host-associated > Algae > Red algae > Unclassified | place: Sidmouth...
CGAAGCGCGGCAGAAAAATGCTGACATTTACCGTTCAATGTTTGAGCAAGCGAACATCTCTAGCATCGAACTGCCTGTCGCACACGCGCACAATCGCCATATCTATAACCAATTTATTATACGAACGCCTCATCGCGATGAACTGATGGCACATTTGAAGAAAAATAATATTGGCTGCGAAATATACTACCCTGTGCCAATGCATACGCAAGAATGCTTTGCCTATTTGGGATACAAAGCTGGTGATTTCCCGCTGAGTGAGTCGGCGGCTCTTGAAACAGTGGCGATTCCTATTTATCCAGAGTTAACTTTAGAGATGCAGAAATCGGTCGTAGACGTAATTTCCTCTGCCCCAGTGTTTGCATAAATCTGATCCTCATCTATCGCAGACATACATTCTGTGGTAGGTGAGCCAACATAGCTGACCTCCAGAAAAGATTAACCCGATGATCTTGGACTCTATCCTAAACGCACATTTTCTATAGCTTCGCAATGATGCTCTGTCTGGGTTGACTGAGCATCATTGCGGCTTTCTCTGTTTCTAGAACTGCAGCATGAAGTTTCACATAAGATAAAACTTAGAATTATGTGCGGTTGTGGATGTTTGACGATTCACTTGCAACGAAGATTTTGCGGTCGATTTTATATGATTACGTCCTACGCGATCTGCTGGAACGAGAAAAACTGGCTTTTCGATTCTGTTAGGCTCATGGTTCTGTATGGAACACGGATCTGCGCGATTGGTCAGAGGATTTGCTCGATGAGTACAGGCTAACTACGCAAGGCTATTTTGATACAGATATTGTGCGCAGCAAGTGGGCTGAACATTTGGCTGGACATGATGTTGGCTATTATTTGTGGGATGTTCTGATGTTTCGGGCTTGGTTGGAGAAGTAGGATTGTAGGCTAATAAATTACTATGGGAAATTGATTATGATTAAATCATATAGTGATTATGTGGAATATCTAAAAGCAGAACGAATATCACTGAGCCGAAAATTAAGCTTTCGCTCGCTACTTTTAGATGATGTTTGGAAGTTTCAAATAGTGCTGCGAACCTATGAATATCTGACAAACTGTAGCTGGAACATAATTGTTAGGGGCATTGTATACCTGATATACAGAATGTTAGTCGACCGAAGTGGTGCTTCGATTCCAAAGAATACTTTTGGCCCAGGGCTAGCTATTGCACATGCTGGGCCGATTATTGTCAATAGTCAAGCTAGGATAGGGGCAAATTGTAGAATACATACATGTGTTAATATTGGCACTCAAGCTGGTACCACAGGGGTCGCGCCTAAATTTGGGCAAAACTGCTATATAGGACCAGGTGCTAAGATTTTTGGGCCAATTGAAATAGGTGACAATGTTGCCATCGGAGCAAATGCCGTCGTCAACAAAAGCTTCCCCAAGGGAAATTTCACGTTAGGTGGGGTTCCGGCTAACGTTATTTCCAATAAATCCTCGTATGGGTTATTGGTGGAAGGGTATAAGAACACTAAAGTAAAATCGCAGTAGACTACTCCTCAAATATGTCGATGTTAGAGCTGCACACTGATTGTTCTTAGGTAGGTAACCTATGTCTCTAGTATATGTTCGAACGAAGTTTTCCTCCTTTTTTAGCACTGCTCACAATCAGAGGAGTTTAATCCAAAAAGTTAGTCTACCGTTTCTGTTGATATTTCTTTCAATGATCTTATCAATGATCAGCCAGGTGATTTTGGCGCGAATTCTTGGTATCGAGCAGTATGGCAAATATACATTTGTTTTTTCTTGGGTCGTGCTATTAACAGTCCCAGCCTGCTTGGGATTAACAACAGGCTCTGTGCGTATCGTTTCCCAACTGCGAGCATCCGAGAACTGGTCGAACCTTAAGGGATTCCTGAGAGTTGCATATTTTTTCCCGCTACTTTCAATACTATTTATAGCTCCAGTAGCTCTCCTGATTATCGGTTATTTGGGTAATAATGACATTCTGCGAACATCTTGGTGGATAGGCATTGCTTTCGTATTACCGTTAAATGCACTTTCATCTGTGCAAGGTGGGCTGTTGCGTGGCTTCAAAAGACCAATAGAATCCAAATTCGCTGGCGTCACTGAGCCTCTAGTCTTCATTCTACTATTATATTTGACATTCATACTGTACGGTAAATCCACTTCAGAGTATTCCGCATTAGTTGTAAAGATGATTGCACTTTTTACCAGTTTACTCCTCTATTTGTGGTTTCTCCGTAGATGTAGAAATTCTGAATTAAACACAACAACTGCCACATATTCACTGCGAGAATGGGTTAATATATCCATACCGTTACTGCTTTTTAGTGGAATGGCAATCATACTAAAGCGTACAGATATTATTATGCTGGGTTATTTTGCTGAAAATGTAGATGTTGGAGTTTACGCGGCAGTATCCAGAATTGCAAATTTAACTGCGCTAGGTATAGCGGCAGTTAACACCGTTGCAAATCCTTTAATCGCTGAGTACTTTACGAAGAGCGACTTCAGAAGCTTGCAAAAAATCACAACTCAGTCCGCACGTATTGTTTGTGCTTCTACGCTAACTCTAAGTCTGATAGTCGTGCTCGGATGGGAGTATATACTAATGGCTTTTGGCACAGAATTTCTTGTAGGCAGAGATAGCTTGTTTATTCTGGCAGTTGGTCAACTTATCGTGAGTGTGTTTGGTCCACTTGGCCAATTACTTATCATGACGAAATACGAACGACTGTCGGCTCTCATGCTTTTTGGAACGGTAGTTACCAATATAATATTTAACGCAATTCTCATTCCGATCTGGGGAATTATGGGTGCCGCACTTGCCACAACGACAGCAAATCTTCTATGGACGTTTGTTTTCTTTATAATCATCTCAAAGATGTTGCCAATTAGACTATCAATTCTTGGATAATTATTCGCTAAGCTTGTATGAGCCTGCAGTAAATTTATGAATACTTTTTTGACCCCTAACGCGCTTAAATATACGTATCATCAAATCTTTAAACGTGCAGGTCTTGTTGCAAAAGATCCTAATGAATTCAGGGCCGAGCTAAACCTTGACATATATTTTGGTGATCCAAAAGACTATGAACACCATTCTAATGCAATCGTTATAGCCTGCGTAGAACCGCATAAATGGTGGCAGCTCATTGAAAAAACAGCCACTATATCTTGGTTGCGATCTCAAGATGTTGTGCCAGAAGGGAAAGTTCTTCCAATAGATGATAGCATTCCCGTGCTGTTTTGGGGTAAGAATACAACAAAACAGAGCCAAACGTTTGCAGAGCTTCGAGAAAACTCTCTCTTGATCTTTCATGTCGATATTCTATCTTCCACATTCTTTATGCTGTCTCGTTGGGAAGAACTACAATCTAATCAGTTCGACAATCATGGACGATTTCCGGCGCAACAAAGCGTGGCTTACACATATGAGTTTCTAGAACGGCCAATTGTTGACGAGTATGCGGCTATTTTTGCTATGTGGTTATCCGTGTTGCGACCTGAGTGGCGGCCGATGTGGCGTAAACCTACTTATCATATCAGTCACGATATAGACGTAGTTCGGCGATCACCTACCATAACTAAAACTATAAAAAATGCTGGTGCTGACATTTTGAAATATCGTAGCCCCACACAATTGCGACGGACGCTGCGAGCGCTACATCAGCCCACCGCCGACGAATATTTTTATCGCATTGGCTATTTGGCAGATCTTTCACAGAAATATGGTTTATCGAGCGAATTTTATTTTATGGCAACTGAGCCGAGTGGTCATGATAACGGATATAATCCTGATACCAAACCGTTAGCTAAACTCTATAGAGATTTGGATAGCGCAAATCATGTGGTGGGTTTTCACCCTGGGTATCATACATTTAATAACGTAGAGCGTCTTATCGAAGAAAAGCAAAGACTTGAGAACGCGGTCGGTCAGCGCCTTACAAATGGTCGCCAACATTTTCTCCGCTTTCGGGCCTCAAATACATGGAAGCACTGGTATGAAGCTGGATTGAAACTAGATAGCACGCTTGGCTATGCAGAATTTAGTGGCTTTCGTGCAGGCACCTCGTTTCCTTTTCAACCGTTCGACATACGGCAAGATCAGCTGATACCACTTATCGAAGTACCTCTAATTGTCATGGATGTTTCGCTTATTGGCTATCGCCGTCTATTGCCTACGCAGGCCTTTGCGACTGCTGAGAAGCTCTTGGACAGGGTGTACAAAGTGGGCGGTAATTTTTCATTGCTCTGGCACAATACATCCTTCTGGGGGCGATGGCAACCATATGTCTGGGTTTATGAGGATCTGCTCCGTCAGTTAGCAACTAGTGAGAATGCGATACCATATGACTATTCCGCCGATTTAGTTTCTTAATGAGTAATTATGAAGATAGCATATCTAATCTATTTTGATGTAGGCCGCGAGAGCGGCGTACTAAATAAGATTCGGTCCCAAATTCAATGTTGGACAGCGTTGGGACATCAAGTAACCCTCTTTGTGCTTTCGCCTAGTTTGCAAATTTGGACCGGATTAGATGGCGTAGAGACCAACATTATTCATGGCTCAACCCGCTGGTCGCGCAACCGAAATATGCGTAAGCTTGGAAAAGAGGTAATTAATTGGCAGCCAGATATTATTTATTGGCGCTTTGGCACGTTTGTAACATCTTTGCTTGATCTCTTCCACCAAATTCCGACTGTTACCGAAATCAACACGTATGATTTAGGAGAAAAGCGAAAGGCGTTACCGTTGCACAAATATTTGTATCATCGCCTTACACGCGGACGTCTTCTTGCCAGTATGGTGGGGCTTGTTTGTGTAACGAATGAACTTGCAGAACAATACGCTACCTTTAATAAAGATACGATTGTGCTGGGTAATTCTGTAAATTTGGCTGAGTACAAACCGCTTGGGCCAAATCAAGGGGAACGTCCTGGACTCGTGTTTTTGGGGAGTACTCTTTCACAGGCTTGGCATGGTGTAAACAAGATTATTTTGATGGCTACGCATTTACCACAATTCGACTTTACGATTATTGGTTCCAACTATCCAGTAGATCTGCCTGCACAAGACGAACTGCCGGCAAATCTTAGAGTTGTAAGCTATATGGACCAAAAAGCGTATCAACGTCTATTTGCTGAATCTGATATAGGGATTGCGACTCTTGCTCTTCATCGTAAATCGATGAATGAAGCTTGCGCGCTCAAAGTCCGCAGTTATCTTGCCTCTGGTCTGCCTGTTATTTTGGCGAGTATAGATACAGATTTTCTAGATCCGGAGGAATTTATCCTTCAACTGCCGAATACAGAGGACAATGTGCTGCCATATATCGATGATATCCGTCAATTTGTGCATAACTGGCATCATAGGCGGATCGACAGAAGAAAAATTCAGAGAATTGATGTAGCTGAAAAAGAAAAGCAAAGATTAGAATTTTTATCTGAATTCGTAAATGGATCTCGCTCTGGAGGCAGTAAACAGAATAAGGATCGCAATCAGGAACTAAAATTTGATGACACACACATATAATACTGCATTAGTTTCTATAGTTGGTGCTGGTCATAGCGGATCAACGCTGCTGGACATGATTCTTGGGGGGCATTCCTCTATGCTTTCACTTGGTGAAATCACTCGATTTGACGAATATCGAGTTGCTGAACTTCCTTGTACCTGCGGCCATGCTGTTCATTCATGTACATTTTGGTTGGCGGTCATGGATAAATGGGAGGACCTAATTATGGATACAACCGTTGATACTGCTATGACAGACATGCGCGGCTATAAAATGCCCGGTACTGCTAACTCAGTACAAAACTATTTATCGATATTTGCAAATCTTATACTTTCGACGCACAAGTATCCTGGATTACATCGATTTGCATGTCCAGAACTACACAGGCGACGCGCGCGTATTTGTAGCCTACATAGCGCTATTCGGCAAGTGAGCCAAAAATCGCTATTAATCGATAGCTCAAAATCTGTTCATCGTTTTCGACTGCTCCATAGCCTGAAGCCTAACAGCAGCAGGGCCATTTTCCTCACTCGAGATGGCCGTGCTATTGCTGCCTCTAGGTTGAGGAAAAATGTGGGCACGGTCCCTCAGATCACCCGAAAGTGGTGGTTAACCAATCAATTTACAATTATAATGATGCGTACCCTGCCACGGTCTGCCTATATACATGTGCGCTACGAAGAACTCTGTAATGAGCCTGAACAAACCGTTCAGCGAATATGCGATTATATAGGCGTTCCCTATGAGCCAGAAATGCTCGATTTCCGTAGCCATGAACGACACATACTAGGCGGAAATAGAATGCGAATGGATAGGAAAAACGAAATTCAGGAGGACCTGAAATGGACTTCGACTCTGAATGCTACCGCTCTAAATGAATTTGAGCGTATTGCGGGTCGATTAAACCGAAAATTGCTTGGGAAATATTTCCGAGCATCGACCGTCTAATAGAGTTGCTCTTAGAGTAGAAGATGTCCCTGTACGTTGCCAACAGCATATTGATGAATAAGTTTATGATTGCAGAAAAACGTTTTAACTCATTGTTTAGTTTCAATGTACATAACTCAATGTATATCTATATTGCGGCTCTGATTTTACTGAGTATGTCCGCTGGGGTTGATGTCGTATATTCGAAAGGAGTATTGAGCATTGGCCTCATGGGTCTTGCGATTTGTGTACTTTTGATACGGCGGTTCCCGGAATTACCCTTTATGCTGCTGGCTGTGGGTATGTCATTTTGGGATCTGCTCGGACGAGTAGTACCGCTTGCTGGTTTAGCGCTTCTTCTGACATTAGGTCTAATTGCTGTTGTCGTGGCCATAACTGCTTTCTCCGATAAAGCTACTGCATATCGATTCAAATTTAATTCTGTTGATGTTTATTTGGTGTTGTTTACCTTATGGGCATGGCTTTCTCTTTTCTGGAGTCCAAACATAGCTTATGGCTCCTTTAAACTCCAGGGATTTACCGCCTACTCTGTTATTTCATATTTTTTTGTTCGCATTTACTTTTCCTCTCTTGCCTTTTCCTTTACCCGCGTAGCTGCCTTTATGGTGGCAGCCGGTTTTGGGCATGCATTACTTGCCTTATATGCAGCCTTTATCACCGGGCTCTATAATCCCAACGTACTCGGTATGCGCTACTATCTGATTAGACAGGTTTGGAACAGAGGTTCTATAGGCGAAGCAGAAGCGTTAGCATTGGGTTTGATTGGGACGACAATTCTGTTCGGGATCCATCGTCAACGATATAGATACGTTTTGGGAGCTCTTTTTGCCTTTCAGCTTTGGGCCTTCATGGGATATCAGCAGCGTTCCGCAACGATTTCCTTAGTCATCGGCCTATTTGCATATTTTATACTAAGCTCCTCCTCTCAAGATAGGCCAAATCGAAACAAACTGCTGAGAGGGTTTATCGGTTTTGTGTCCTTGGTCGGACTAGCCGTACTTTTGCTTCAATATAACCCTCAACTTGCACTCACATATTTAGTTCAGGATAATAATGTCTTAGATCGACTTAGTTATTTTGCTCTTGGCTGGCAAACATTTGTAGAAAATCCACTATTTGGTATCGGTGCAGGTGGTATGGGGAGCCTGCTTGGTGATATCATTGATGACTTTTATGTACACAATCGAATTCTAGAGATTGGCGCGGAGTTAGGAACAGTTGGGCTAGTTTTGGCTACTTTGTTAACAATTTCCCTTGCCAAGTATGTCAAATTCATATATTCGGCAGAGAATCTACATCACACAGTTAGACACCTCGGTGCATTGGCATCAGCATGTCTTATCATTCGCTATGTTGTTGGTATGAGTAGTGGCGATCTTGTAGCGTGGAAACTGGGCATTTGGGCGGGGATATTAGTCGCGTCAGTTGAATTGGCTCAAAGGAGTTGGATGCAAGAAATTGATTTGAAGCAAACAATATTGATTCAAAAGGGTCGGATGCAAGAGACTGATTTGCAGCAACAAACAGACAATTCGCCAGCGTCTTTCTAGCATACAGCTTTTTGCAATGCTGCTTGAACTATACAATTATAGACCAGCGACTACGAAATGTCACCTAACTTCTGGTTGTATCTGCACACTCGTTTTGTTTCGATTTCGTAGGACTAAAGAAATTGATTGAACTCATGGTCTTGTTTATATTTATATTAGGTAATCATTCGATGATTGATTTAGATACAACAATAGGAGCTGCAGCAATGCAACATGATTTGCAGAGCCGGATATCCGTGCTTCATCTTGCACACAACGTGTCGGAAACCACTTCAAGCTATAATGAGCACATTTTACCAAATATAGAGAAGTATGATTTAGCTCTCTGCACGATTTTTGACCAGGTTGTTCCGAATACGCCCTCTGCGTTAAGGTTGTACGTTGGTAATAACAGTACTTTGGGCTTTATAACGCTACTTTCAACGTTGCTGCGTAGTGGGCATTTTGATGTAATTCATGCTCATACACCACATACTGCAGTTCTACTCGTCATTGCGTCCATATGGGCGTTGAGATTAGATTTATTGCGTAGTTCTGTATTAACTGTACATAGTTCGATTAGAATCTATAAAACACGAAATCAAATATTAGCATTCCTTGCTTTTTTATTCATTGGTCATATTGTGCATTGTAGTAAGTCGAGTTATGACTCTTTACCGTGGCTATTCAAGGTAGTCTCAGATTACAAGCGTACCTACATTCAAAATGGCGTAGACTTAGAGCGAATTGATCGAACACTTGCCAACGCTAGATCTTTGTTAGCAGAATCTATGCCCCATGAGTCAGATGTGTTTACAGTCGTGTCAGTTGGTCGCTTAATTCACATTAAGAATCCTCTTACATTATTGAAAGGTTATACGCTAAGCCAGATTGAGCATGCCAAACTTATTTTCATTGGGCAAGGTGATCTGTTAACATCACTGGAGCATGAAATCGATATTCTAGATAGAGATCATAATGTTGAATTGGCTGGTTTGATTTCCAGGGAGGATGTATTTGGCAGCTTACGAACCGCCGATCTGTTTGTGTCGACATCTTATGGCGAGGGCTTGCCATACTCTGTGATGGAGGCGATGGCGTGTCAGTGCCCAGTCATTCTTTCTGACATCGGTCCACATCGCGAAATTGCGCAAGGTGCCGATTTTATACCCATCATAGAACCGGATGACGTACAAGCACTAGCTCGGGAAATTCACAAATTTTCAAGTATGTCTGCGGCAGAACGAGTGAAAATAGGGAAAAGATGCCGGCAGTGGGTTGCACAGTACTTTAGCCTTTCATCTATGAACCAGCAGTATGCCGAATTGTATCAAAAAATCTCCAAAAAACAGGTCATGAGTTAAAGGGGCCAAGCTATGAGCAAGCTGATAAATTCTATTAGACTGGGAACATACAATTAATTGTGGCTGCCTTAATTATTGAATTTACCGGCGTTACAGGGGCCGGGAAGACATCATTGATCAATGCCTTCGAATACGCAGCAGCAGCTAATGGAATTGTTGTCCGAGACGCGTATGACATTATTTTTCGCCAATATCGGTTAAGCCACCTTCGAAATATCCATATCAGGTCCGCATTGATGGATGTGATAACGCTACCCTACTTCTTTCGCAATTTACTTTCAACTGATGGACGTAAAATCACAAAATTAGCCTTCCGAAATATCATTAATGATTCAGACAACACGATTGTGATGTTGAACTTAGCACGAAACTTTATGAAGCGAATTGGTGTTCATTTGATACTGCAGAATATACAAGACAAAACTACTGATTGCGATTTTATCGTTTGCGATGAGGGCATATTGCATATTGCGCATAATGCATTTGTTCACGTTCAAAAAGAGCCCAATCTTAACGATGTAATTGAGTTTGGAGATTTGATCGCAAAAACAGATCTCATAATTTGGGTGAAATCAACACCGAATAAGTCCATTGACGCAATTATGTCTCAGAAGGGACATTCCAGGGTTCCCAAAAAATTACAAGATGCAACCTCATTTGTTGACAATGCCTATAGAGTATTTGAAACAATATGTACGATAAGCTCAGTCAATGAGCGGCTACGAGTGATAGAAACCTCGCTCCACGACGAACAGAAGATCGCCGAGCAAGCCCAGATATTGCTCAAACAACTAACTCCGCGAGCAACGTAGGAGGCTCATGTCAATGCTTAACCTTATATCTTCATTAATAGAGGAACTCTCAACTGCAAATGTAAGATACAGTCATTGGAAAAGCAATGTCCATTTAGCAGATGCCATGGATGAGGGGGGTGAATTAGATCTACTAGTGAGGCGTGAAGATGCATATAAATTTATCGCGGTTATTTCAGGTTTGGGCTTCAAACGTGCTGCTGATCCTTTACAAACTAGTTACACGTCGGTCAATCATTATTATCAATTCGATGCCAATAGTAATAAGGAGGTTCACCTTCACGTTTATTTCAGGGTCATAACAGGCGAAAGTTTATTAAAAAATTATTGTATCCCTATAGAAAAAATGCTGCTGGCGGAGACATTCTCTCTACAGGGCCTGCCCGTTGTCACTCCCGAGGCTGAAAAAATTGTTATGTCTTTGCGTACTGCTGCAAAACACTCATCATTATCAGATTATCTATTGTTGCGTAGCCACTTGCAAGGATTGTATGACGAAGCTCTTTATCTGTCTCAAACAGCTGATGAGGGCTCTTCGACAGCTTTGTTAAAGAAATGGCTACCGAACGTAAGCCCTACTTTGCTTGACAGTTTTTTTCAATCAATATTGACGCAGAAAAACTTTATTGTTCGATATCAGAGAGCAAGAAGAATACGAACTCAGTTAAAGCCTTTTAGTCGGTATACATTGTGGGACGAGATTCAAACTAGAATAGGAATTTTTCTTAAGCGGATTGCTTGGCGCTTACGAAAAAATAAGTCTTCTAAGCGTTTAGATAACGGTGGTATTATGATTGCCTTTATCGGTGCAGAAGCGGTAGGTAAATCTACTATGGTTGACGAGACAATAACATGGCTCAGCTCAATTTTCCATGTACAGTCAGCCCATTTGGGCAAACCACCTTCGACATATTTAAGTGTATTGCCAAATATGTTATTGCCACTTCTACGCCGACAAGTTCCAGAAATGAGAACATCACGTATAGAAGCTGATAGCGAGGCGAAAGAACGCTCAATTCTTTACTATGTTCGATCTGTTTTTGTCGCCTGGGATCGACGTTATCTAGCGACAAAACTTCGGCGCAATGCGGTAAATGGCCAAATAGTAATTTGTGATAGATATCCCTCTTCTACAGTTGGTGCTATGGATAGCGCAAAGCTTGAAGCGCTCGAAAATGTGTCAGGTAATATAGGGTGGCTCAAACGAATCCTTTCTCGTAAGGAGAAAAATATCTATCGACAAATTCCTCCACCAGATTTAGTTATTCACCTTACTGTTCCGGTTGATGTTGCCGTGGAAAGAAATCGCAATAGGGTGAAGGTAGATAAAGAGTCTGATGACTATGTTATTCGAAGACATACTTCGCGTAAGACACCGCAATTCGATTCCTCTACAACGGTCGTTCAGGTAGATACAAGTCAAACAATCGATGCGACAAAAGCGGAGATACGACAACTGATTTGGTCTATTTTGTAATTTGGCATGGACATTTTTTGAGCTGAAAATGCTATATTCGGCAGTTTTTACAAATCACTTGATATTGATGCGATTTTCGTTAGTGCCGAGTTTATTATTATATCATCGTGAAAACTTTACTGTGGTAGAAGAAAAATACTCTGCAAATATTGTTTAGTTGCTAGCAGATTTTGCTATATACGAGGCTTAGCTATGGAATCCCTTCCCAAAGTATTGTTAGTTGGTGGCCATGATGTGAACGCTCGCATTGATCTTATAAAAAGATTGCGAGTGTACTACGAAATCATGGCCGCAGGTTCTTCTGCAGAAATTGCAAGTGCGTTTGATAAAGATAATATTAAATATTTTGTGTACCCAGCTTTTCATGAGATAAATGTCTTTCAGAACATCCGTGCAATGTTGAGTTTATATGGGCTTTTTCGCAAGGTAAAACCCAGTATTGTACATACTTTTGATACGAAACCAAATGTCTGGGCGCGTTTGGCTGCTCGACTAGCTGGGGTGCCTATAATAATAGGTACAGTTGCTGGCTTGGGTATTCTTTATACCAATGATCGACAATCAACTAGGCTGATTCGAGCAATCTATGAACGCCTACAAAAGCTCAGTAGTTCTCTATCGTCAGCAACTGTATTTCAGAATCGAGATGACTATCAGCAGTTTGTCAATGCTAAGATTGTCGAACTGGGTAAATCGCATATTATTTTTGGATCTGGGGTGGCAACCAGCTATTTTGCAGAGGAGCAAATTTCTGCTGCTAGCCAGAGTAAGCTAAGAAATGAATTTAGCGTCTGCGAAGATGGTGTTGTTGTATGCATGATTGCACGCCTTATCCGCACGAAAGGAGTGTTGGACTATGCACAAGTCGCTGCGTCAATTGTTCGTGAGAACCCATGTGCAAAATTCCTTTTGATTGGCCCCTACGAGGCGAGCGATATGGATTCTCTCAATGCGGCTGAGCTAGATAGGCTGCAACGGTCTGTTATTTGGGCTGGTAAGCGCAATGACATTCGTGACATTCTATCAATTTCAGATGTTTTTGTCTTGCCCTCAGCTTATCGAGAAGGTATACCACGTGTTCTGCTTGAGGCTGCATCGATGAGTCTACCGCTTGTGGCAACCGATGCCCCAGGCTGTCGCGAAGTTATTGTCAATGATCAGAATGGTTATCTAGTTCAACCATTTGATGTAAACGAATTAACTATTAAGATCAATGGGTTGATTCAAGATACAGCTCTACGCATGAAATTTGGAGCGCAATCGCGCCACGCCGCCGTTGAAGCATTTGATCTCTCTATTGTATCGCGGAAAACCAACCAACTTTACGCAGATTTGTTAAGTAAGCATTCTTTACAGAAATCAATTTAACCTGCGTTTATTCTGTTCAAACGTTCTCAGGTCTAAATCATTTTCGCCCACGATCATTCGAATAAGCTTGAAATATTGCATACTAGGCATACATACCCACATGCGGTTTTACAAGGGAGCCATGTGGGTATGTACGCCTAGTATACGCTTGTATAAATATTCTAGGTCTTTGGGGAATTTAGAGGGTACACTCGCTTTGGTTTCGATACACCCACAAACAGCTGTGGGCACTCAACCGACGCTAGCACTCTTACCCTCTAAATTCCCAAAGAGCCAAATATTCTTTTTTATTCTTTCACAACTATCTGTTAACTAAGGGCAAATATATCTCCACATTACCTGGATTCTGCTTCAAGTTTTCGTTTGATTCGACTAGTCCAACATTTGCAACTGGTGTATTTCCTGTTGTTGTATCAACGATGAGGTTGTTCGTTGCAAAGCTTGCATACCCTGGTGGCACAGCAAAACTGATAACGTAATTAGCTGCTGGAATGTTGCTAAACGCATATATCCCACCCGAATCAGTGGATGATGTAACAGTTACGGTCTGTCCCATCGTGCCTGTGTCGATTAGGATAACAATGATATTTGGGAAAACTGGCTCACCATCATCATATTGCCCATTTGTGTTCTCATCGCTATAAACACGCCCTGTAATCGAGGTAAGCTCCCCATTTGGTGTAGGGCTGGTGGGTGTAGATTCAATAGCGGGTGGTACAACTGGTGTTGACGTTATTGTATTGATTGGTTGTGGTGTTTCTGTTGGAACCGAAGTGGGTACGCTGGTTTGCGGGATAGGATCTGTTCCAATAAATTCATATCCTGCTGTATAGTTTTGTACAATTTCTTCAGAACTTAACCCCTGACAATAGATGGCCACGAGCCGATAGGTTCCAAGCCATGCTCTATCTGCACCAATCTCGTTACCAAGAGAAAGCTTGAAGTTGTCTGTCCACTCGGTAATTGTACCTGTGTCTGGCTGCTGTTCCTCTTCTGTGCCATTTACAAAGATTTTAGCCACTCCATCTGCTTGTTTATTGTAAACAACATGTACGAAATCTGTTGGTACAGATGCCCAAGATGTTCGCAACCCAGGTAATCCATTCGTATCGGATTGATTCGTTTTCAATCGGAATTCGAAACGAGTTCGTACTTGCCCGAGTGCAAAATTGCGTAGGAACATACCTTCGGATAAGGTAACAATGCGTGCTGGCCCCGTCTGTGTCTCATTTGCAGGCCTTACCCATGCTTCAATGGCGATTTCATTTGAGTTTGCACAGCTTTGGCTAATTTTTGTGGCTGCTACAGCAGAGGTAATGTGTGATTCTGATACCAACTCTAATCCACTTGATGTATGTGCGACATCCGATGTTTCTTCAATGAGCAGATCGAGTGGGTCACCTATCCCCGAACGATCATAGATAATGTTACCTTTTTTTTCGTCGAATAAGTAAAGGGCCTGAAGACCAGTGGCTACGCGACCATTCTGAGGAACTCCACGAACAGGTGTATTGCTAGGCACAGGTGTGACCGTGGGCACATTGCTGTTGGCCGGTGTTGGATTTATTGTAGATGAGGGAACAGGAGTGTTAGTTGGCTGTGGATTTGTTGAACCCTCTCTTACCATGAAAGTGCGCGAGTCACGTATACCAGTCCTTGCACCATCTTGATCTATCAGCTCTAAAGTGATTACATGTGAACCTGGACCAAGCCCGGCTACATCAATGCTGCTCGATTGATTCTTATCACTGTATCTTGTGCAATTAGTGGGTGATGAACAGAGCTCTATTTGCTGACCATCAGGCCATGTTTCCCATTGTGAATCATACTGAATCGTAATATCTGCACTATTCATATCAATTGCTGTTCCGGCTAGCGGTGCAGTAATTGTAATCATTGGGCATTCTGCCAATCGATTGATATAAACCTCTACGTTCTCATAGAGCGGATCCAGATCGTGAGCAGTCGGATCGTTAACCCCATGCTTGCGCTCCCAGGAATCGGGCATACCGTCCTCATCAATATCTTGCCATGGGTGCGTTGTTGCAACTGTAGGGTACATACTGTAATTGCGAATGTGATCGTCAGAGATGCCAGTTTGTCCTGAGCCGCTATTATATTCATCGATAATACGCTGATCGATTACATCACGGTGCGGTCTACTAGCGCCAAGACAGCGCATGTGGTCGCTACCTTGTGCACGCAGCATGTTCACATCTGCCAACGTCACTTCTAGGGGTTGGGTAGTACCCAGCGTACCCGAACTGATCTCCCCTGTTCCCTCTAGGATGTTATCGTCGACAACATAATTAAAATCGGGGCTATTTACAACAATACGCATGTCTTCCGCAGTCGTCTTTGTAGTTGGACCCCGCTTAAGATAATTATTAGTAACATTGACGGAAACCCCAGACTTTTGATTATCAAGGACATCAATGCCAATCTCGTTATAGTTATAAACTATATTGTTAACAACTTCTCCGATAAACCCTTTAACACGCGGGTTTCGACGTGCGTTGTGTGCAATCAGGTTTTTGTAAATTGAACAACCTTCGACCTGTCGATCTCGATCCGCACTGGAACAAGTTGGCCCCATAGCGTGAATGTATCGGTTGGGCAATTGTCCACTTTCAGGGTGCGAGCTATCTGAATCACCTTCTGCAATGATTGATTGCTGTAGCGTAACATTCCGATTGTAGCTGTTGCTGCTACTATTCCCAATGTATGTTAGCCAATTTTCATCTGTTGCCCATGACAAACTCATATGATCAAAGATATGATTTGCTGAACTCGAATTGGTACCGATGATTGAAAAATTTCGAGATGAATCACTCCTTCCTGGCCCTGGGTCAACTAATCGAGATGTACAATGCCTCCAGATCGTATTGCTGACACCATTCAAATAAATTCCACTGCCACGAACATTGACGCCAGGTGATGGTGCCGTTTGACACGCTACGGTAAGATTACTATTGGTGTTATTTAATTTGATGCTTGCATAATCATTGTCGCCGACGTCAAAGAGACCGCCAACCGCAAATACAACAATACGTGGGACGGTCATTTCCAGCGCCTCGCGAAGTGATATCAGATTATTTTGAGGATTTTTGTCATCAGTGATTGTATTAACCACCACAACTACTCCGCCGCGACCACCTGTTGCATTTTTCCCAAAACCTTCTGCACCAGGAAACGCTAGTAATGCATCTGTTGTTATATTAGTCTCTTCTCTTCCATTTGCTTGAACAAGTTGGTGCGGGGTATAAACAAAAATCGTTATTATTAGTAAAAAAACAAATGAGTTTAACCCATACTTGAACACTTTATTTATAATTGCCATACACTTTTTCCCTGTAATAATCTAATATAGCTTATACTGAAGAAGCTATTCGATAAGCTTATGTTATACACATCAGCATTGTATCAACCGTTAATAATTTTTTGATGATGCAAAAATGCTTATTGTGTGGCGACAATGTGATGGCAACGATACGGCTTGTGGTCACCATCTAAATCGAATCAAATTGAAACCTGCTTCAAATGTAAAATATAAGTACTTTACTCCTACGTATAAACCCTACGTATGGTTAGCTTTACTACTTTTTTGTCTATACTTATTGTGTACGCAAGCTATCTGTTGGATGGATGTCATTCTTTTGTGCACAAGTTTGCATTAGGTCATTTCCAAACTAAGGCAGACAGGCAACATGAATTCTGGTAGAGTCTACCAAAAATATTAGTGCTTTAGATATGCATACTGTTAGATCTTTGTAATACCTAATTTAGGCCAAATTACCTTATTATAAGAGGCAAATGTTCTATTTTATACCAGTCGGCCTCGTTATGGATTTGGTGGGGTACAATATTTTATTTAAGTTAGCTTTGTACAGCGTTTGTAACAGTATGGATATCAAGTGCAATAAAATCCACCACAATTACTTTTAGTCCACTATAATTCACGTTAAAAAATCAGAGACCCCACAAATGATCAAATCAGTCAGTTTGCCGTCGTATTTTAACCAACATTTGGTTCAAGAATTGCCTGTTGTTCCAGGCTCTGCATATATTGAAGCCGCCCTCAACTTTTATATCTCTCACAAAGAGCATGAGATGGATGTCATCACTGTGGGAAACATCGACTTTGATAATTTATGTATTCTGTCTGATAATCAGAAATCTACTTTCAGCCTATTTCCCTCAGAAACTGATGATACACTTGCTATCCGCATTGCTGCCGATAGCGGAAACACAACGTTCGCGTCTATGACGCTATCTCATTCGACTGATTTGCCTACACCATCTCATGAGTTTAGCCCATCAACCTTGCAAACTATCAGTAACCGGCATCTGCTCGCTTCTGAATTTTACGAAACGTTACGAGAACGAGGCAATGGGTATGAAAATTATTTTCAATCTGTTAATCAGATCTGGATTGGTAACAAACAACTACTTGCAAAAATCTCTTTGCATAGCGAACTTACGCCCGGAGGTCGTAGCCAATCAATCCACTCGGTTCTACTAGATGGTTGTATTCAGGCATTATCGGCACTAGAAGATGTGAACCGCACATTTATCCTTTCTTCCATCGATCATATTGAGTTTTTCCAGAAGACTGGCGAAACCTGCTGGGCACATATAGCAAGTGGTACCAGTAATGAAAACGATGGCATGAACTTAAAGGGTACGATTCGTATTTTTACAGAAGATAATGCGTTATCGATGGTTCTTCATGGGGTACAACTACGCTATCTCGACGCAGCGTCGAACAAGGTTTCTCCTGAGCGCGAAATTGTGGTTGCGGCTACTTTTACAGCTGAACCGTTGGCAGACTCACTTGCTTTTTGGTCAAAAAAACAAGAACTATCAAGTCAGATCGAATTCTCCCCGTATAATCAGCTCTTTCAGCAGGTGCTAACGCCGAACAGTCTCATAAATTCTAATGATTCAGGGCTAAACGTACTGCTCGTTAGGCCCGAAGATTGGGTTCAAGATCAAGAAACCATACCGTTACAAGTTTCAACCGCCGAAAAAGAAAGCATTCTCAGTTCACATAAGCGTTATTCGTTACAGGCCGGAATTGAAATTGCCCATCTGAACCAGTATGAAACTGAATATGTTTACCAAGAGATCTTTAAAGATTTAGCTTATCTGAAGCATGGAATATCCATCGATGATGGAGCTACCATAATAGATGTTGGTGCAAATATAGGCCTCTTCACGCTATTCGTTCAGCAACAAGCGTCAAATACAACGGTTTACTCTTTCGAGCCATCGCCGCCTGTTTTTGAATTGCTTAGTGCAAATGCAAAGCTCTATGGTGGAAATGTTTCTGTCTTTAATATGGGTGTATCTGATTCTAAAAAAGAAGCTGAATTTACTTTCTACGAAAAATCATCTGTTTTTTCTAGCTTTAGCGCTGATAAAAAGGCCGATGAACACGCGATTCGTGCCGTAATTGAAAACATGGTACGGGATAATGACGCAATTGATACAAAACAAGTCGACCTTCTTGTGGATGAACTCATCGCTGATCGCCTAAGAAGTACAAATTATACTTGTAATTTACTCTCTCTTTCAGATGTAATCCGTGAAAATCAGATTGAACAGATTGATCTACTCAAACTTGATGCAGAAAAAAGCGAGCTTCCAGTGCTTCAGGGCATTTTGGATGAAGATTGGCACAAGATCAAACAAATAGTAATGGAAGTACATGATCAAGAGGGCCCGTTAATTCAAGAGGTAACTGAGATACTACGCAGCAAAGGGTTTATGCTTGAGATCGAAGAAGAAGAATTCTTACACAATTCAGGGCTTTACAATATATTTGCCAAACGTCCGACTTTAAATGGTGCTAGCGCAGATATAGATTCAAAATCTGTAGAGAGAATTCAAATTGACTTTGCTTCGGCCATCAAGAAAAACGCTTCTGATCTAATTGACGCGCTAGAAGTTACGACTGCGCAAAGAAACGCGCCAACAATTTTGGCCCTTTGCCCCCCGTCGCCCACTGTTGCGAATGATGCACGCAAAATGGCTGTTTTGGAGCAGGCCGAGCTGATTATTGCTCAGGGGGTGAGCGACTTAAAAAATGTTGGCTATCTTGGGAGCAATGCCGTTACTCAAATATACTCTATAGATGAGTACTACGATGCAGATGGTGAGCGCCTCGGCCATATCCCTTATACGCCAGCATATTTCAGCGCATTAGGAACGGCTATCATTCGCAAACAGGCTGCGCTAACACGGACGCCATACAAAGTTATTATTTTGGATTGTGATAATACATTGTGGCAAGGTGTTTGTGGTGAGGATGGAGCTGATGGTGTTCTGTTATCAGAACCATTTACAAAACTCCAAAGCTTTATGCGCAAACAAGTGGATGCTGGCATGATTCTGTGTCTATGCAGCAAAAATGTTGAGGAAGACGTCTGGGCCGTTTTTGATGAATGTTCTGACATGCTTCTCAAGCGTACAGATATTGTTTCACATCGGATTAACTGGCAACCAAAATCTCAAAATATAATGGCGCTTGCCCAAGAGCTACAGCTGGGATTAGATAGTTTTATCTTTTTGGATGATAACCCTGTGGAATGTGCCGAAGTTCGGGCAGCCTGCCCACAGGTATGCACGCTTCAACTTCCATCTGACCCAGCCTTGATATCAACTTTTGTAGATAATGTGTGGGCATTTGATCGTCTTACGGTGACTGACGAAGATAAGAAACGCACGACTATGTATCAAGAGAATCTCGAGCGCGAGCAATTTCGTACATCTGGCATAACGTTAGATGGATTTCTGAAAAGTTTGAATCTGGACATTCAGATTCAAGAGATGGCGCCAAAGAATCTAGATAGAGTCTCGCAATTAACCTATCGCACTAATCAATTTAACTTTACGACAGTACGACGCACAGTTGGGGAAATCCAACAAGCTTGCAGTAATGGAGAGCTAACGAGTCTTGTCACTGCCGTTAAGGATCGTTTTGGCGACTATGGACTGGTTGGGGTGCTATTCTATAAAACGACGAAAACCTCACTTGAAGTTGACACTTTTTTGCTAAGCTGTCGCGTACTTGGTCGTGGTGTTGAACACGCAATGGTGGCTGCCTTAGGGCGCATTGCACAAGAAAATCAGCTTGAGGCCGTTTCAATGCCATTTGTCCCGACCAGCAAGAATCAACCCGCTGTTGATTTCCTTAACTCTATTGCAGCTGATTACAAAAGTATGAGTGTTGACTCGAAAATTGTCTATGCTTTGCCATCTGATGTTGCGGCTGCAATAAACTACAAGCCCGCCATGGATCTTGAATATGCTGAATCTGCTATTCAGTGCAGTTCGAATGGCAAACGGCCGAAGGCAACTGACGAATCAACCAAACTATATGATTCTGGCCAAAAGGTAGAACAGATTGCACTAAAATTTAATAGTGCACGAGCTATCTTAGAGCATATGAAAGCAGAACCAGTTATATATAACCGTATAGCGCTCGACATACCGTATGTCGCACCATCTAGCGAGTTACAGATAACTGTTGCCTCTGTATGGCAAGAGATTCTTGGCGTAAGTCAGGTCGGTATCCATGATAATTTCTTTGAGATAGGGGGTTCATCACTACGAGGGGTTCAGCTTATCGCACAGCTAAAGCGCCATTTGAATGTTGATTTGGGTATTGTGGATCTCTTTGCTGCACCAACTGTTACGGCTATGACGAATTTAATCGAACAACGACTTAGCGGCACAACCGTAGTGTCTGCGGAATCCAAATCAAGTGAGACGCGAGGAAGTACTCGCCGAGAAAAAATGATGGCTAGACGAAACCGCTAATTAGACCTTTTCATCAGATAAGATGCCCATGGAATGGTCTCTACATTGGCGGCATGTTTACTGGCTATCGGAACTGATTGTGGCCGGAGACATTGGGACGTATATTTTCTGGATTAGCTTTAATGAACTAGGGCTTATGCAAAACTCAGGTTGAGTAGGCAGTTGTTTGCCATATGGAATCCCGGTTTTGTGTAAGTCCTAGAACGTCTTGTGACCCAATAAGGCCATTTCGAAAATTAAACTATACGTGTGGGATCGCAGCTATTCCGGAAAAACCGCTGCGATTCATATATTTTTTCTGGATTAGCCCAAGTACAGACAAACATGTTTTGTCGGATTCAAAGAGCGGTTCTAGCCGATATTCGGCTTCCAAACACCCGATAAAATATTTTTGCTTGCACTTAGTGTTTCGTCCAGCCTTAATTTTGGGGTTGCGTGTAAGCGTGTCGAATGTGGATGCTACCTCCACTCAACCAAAGGGCCCCGTGCAAATCCCAATTTTTAGTGTGGATGATGCACTAGTATGCTTATTAAGAAAGCGAAAGATCCTTTGCGGGGTGAGCCCAAATTAGCTGCCTTTGCTATTCTTGAACAAAAAAGAAGTTGATATAGGTGGACCAGATGCAAATTGATGATATTGAAAGCAGTTCGAACCAAAGTGTAAGTACCCAACAAGAATATAGTGACTTTGATATCGCAATAATTGGTATGGCTGGACGTTTTCCCGATGCGGATTCAGTCGACGAATATTGGGAGAATATCAGCGCAGGAAAAGAGGCAATTACGTTCTTTTCAGACGACGAACTAACGCAAAGCGGAGTTAAGCCTGAAGTTTTTACGAAGCCAAACTATGTAAAGGCTGCTCCAATTCTTAAAAACCCAAAACGTTTTGATGCACAATTCTTTGGTTATTCACCGCGTGAGGCTGCATCAACTGATCCGCAACATAGGCTGTTTTTAGAATGCGCCTGGGAATCTCTCGAAATGGCGGGATACAATGCGGATAGGATTAATGGGCCTGTTGGCGTTTTCGGCGGGGCCGCCATGAATACCTATTTGCTGTTTAGTGGTCTGCTACCTCAATTTAGCAATGACTATTTGCCCACTCTGATCGGTAATGACAATAGCTTTCTCGCCACGCGTGTCTCCTATAAACTCAATTTAACTGGCCCGAGTATAACGGTTCAAACAGCCTGTTCTTCATCTTTAGTAGCAATCCACACTGCTTGTCAAAGCCTACTCAGTGGAGAATGTGAGATGGCTCTGGCAGGTGGTGTTTCAGTTCGTGTGCCGCATCATGCTGGCTATCTTTACAACGAGCACAGTGTCTTTTCGCCAGATGGTCACTGCCGAACATTTGATGAAAATGCTGCGGGAACAATTTTTGGTAGCGGTGTTGGGGTAATTGTTTTAAAACGCCTAAAAGATGCAATCGACGACCACGATACAGTTCATGCCATTATTAAGGGGTCTGCAGTTAATAATGACGGCTCGTCAAAAGTAGATTACACCGCGCCAAGTGTTGTGAGCCAATCACAGGTGATTACAGAGGCTTTGGCAAATGCAGATGTTTCGGCTGAGACGATATCATATATTGAAGCTCATGGAACCGGCACCAACTTAGGCGATCCAATAGAAGTTGCAGCGCTTTCAAAGGCTTTCCGCAACGATACCTCTCAGACTCAGTTTTGTGCTATCGGCTCGGTTAAGCCAAATATTGGTCACCTCGATGCTGCGGCGGGTGTTGCGGGTTTAATAAAGACAGTTTTGGCTTTACAAAACAGGCAGATCCCAGCAAGCATTAATTTTGAAAAACCCAATCCACAGATCGACTTTGAAAATAGCCCTTTTTTTGTCAATACAGAACTACGTGAGTGGAAGGCCAAGGGGTTTCCACGTCGGGCAGGGATAAGCTCGTTGGGGATCGGTGGCACAAATGCGCATATCGTACTCGAGGAAGCCCCTTTAGGAGATGGAATAATTTCCGAGAATGCTAATGTTGTTCCAGATACCAAGCACCAGATTCTTCTTGTTTCCGCACGTACTAACTCTGCATTGTCAGAATATACGGCAAATCTTGCCGAATATCTTAGCCGCAACCCTCACACTAATTTGGCCGACGTATCATACACTCTTCGAGAGGGGCGCAAGAGTTTTGAGTATCGATGCCATACTGTCTGTGCAACGACAGAGGTGGCATCAGTACAGTTGGCTACTCTAACCGAAAAGCTCTCGGCAACCTCTGTGCAAAAAAGTGACAAAAAGAAAGTAGTATTCATGTTTCCAGGACAGGGTACTCAGTACATTGGAATGGGGCGTGAACTATATGAAAACGAAGAAACCTTCCGCGCTGCGGTAGATCGATGTGCAGCACTTCTTCATCCCGAGCTAAACCAGAATATACGTGAGATTTTTTATCCTTCTTCTAAACCTGAAGGCGCCGAATCGTTGCTCACTGAGACTATGTGGGCCCAGCCAGCAATATTTGTCATCGAATATGCGATGGCACAGTTATTAATCTCCCGAGGAATTCACCCTGATGCCGTAGTTGGGCATAGCGTTGGTGAGTATGCCGCAGCTTGCATCGCTGGTATATTTTTGTTAGAAGATGCTCTTCGTTTGGTGGCTGCTAGAGGCCGTTTGATCCAAAAGTTGCCACATGGTGATATGTTGGCGGTTCGCTTAACGGCTGAGGAGCTTTCGCCCTACTTAAACGCGAACGTGTCAATAGCTTCTATAAACAGCCCTGGGCGATGTGTACTATCTGGTACGCCAGAAGCAATTGCTGATGTTCAGCAGTCCCTTACTGAAGTTGGTGTTGCGCACCAATTGTTGCATACCTCTCATGCATTTCACTCACCGATGATGGAACCTGTTCTTGATGAGTTTATGAAATACGTTGAAACTGTACCTCGTCACAACGCCCAGATCCAATTTGTTTCTACTGTTACAGGAACAAACTTAACGCATGGCGAATATTTATCGGCCGCGTATTGGTGTGATAATTTGCGCCAATCGGTATGTTTTATGGACGCTGTAACGAATTTGATTACAGATTCTAATCCACTGCTTGTGGAGGTTGGACCTGGAACTACATTGAGCGCGTTTGTTCGTCAAAACCATTTGTTCGATAAGCAAAAGCACTCTGTTGTGTCATCAATTCGTCATCCACAGAGCTCTACGGAAGATGCAGCTTTATTGTTAGAAGTGATGGGCTCGGCTTGGGCGGCAGGTATCGAGGTGAACTGGAGCAACTTAACAGACCGCGTTACTCTGAATAGGCTTCCTCTACCTACTTATCCATTTGAACAACACGAACATTGGTATGTTCCTAAGGTCGATGAGCAATCTACAGGTTCAACAAACGCTATATTCAACTCCACCCATCAAGCCGCCAGTGCATTCTCTGTTCCCTCTTGGCGCAGAGCAGAGCCAGTAGCGCAATACTATCCCAATGACCACGAATCAACCTGGTTGATTTTTATGTCTGAACATAAACTCGATACGAATTTGATCGGACGACTACAAGAGCAAGGTGCTAGCGCAAAGAACATTATTACAGTAAGTATGGGAGAAGAATATAAACAGTTAGATCAAAACACATTTATTATTCAGCCTACGAGAAAGGATTGTTATGAACAACTATTTTCAGTCCTCGTAGATGAAGGCAAAATCCCAACGCAAGTTCTTTATTTGTGGTCAGCCACGAGTGAAACGAATACGAGCGTCCTTTCTGCAGATAATCTATCATCATATGCAGACAGCTTCACAAGCGTACTATACTTGAGCCAGCACTTGGGTCGTTTTGATAGAGAAAACAAAATAAAATTGGGGATTGTAACAACCAAGCTGCATGATGTACTTGGTATAGAGCAACTAGAGCCCGCCAAAGCACTGCTTCTTGGTCCTGCCCGTGTCATCAACAAAGAACATAAAAATATAGAGTGTTTCCTGATCGATATCCTACCGTCACTGCAGCTGGAAGGAAAGGACACTCTGGCCGTTTATGATCAGTTAATTGCAGAGATGATACAGCCTGCTAGTGGGGGGATATCTATTGCTTATCGGGGAACTCGGCGCTGGATACAGCAGCTAGAACCAGTAAATATCCAAAATTCGCAAACAGATGAGCTGCTTCGGCTCGATAAACTGCGTAGCAATGGCGTTTATCTAGTTACGGGCGGTCAAACGGGTATCGGATTTGCGATTGCAGAATTTTTGGTTAATGAGATCGATGCCTCAGTCATACTTCTAGGTAGAAGCCCTGTGCCACCACGTTCTGAATGGGAACAATGGATTAGTGAGCATGGCAAGGATGATCCAGCCTCTCGCAAGATTAGCTCCTTTCTCGCTCTTGGCGAAAAAGTAGAGAACATACACTTAGTTGAGTCTGACGTTTCAAATTATCGGCAGATGAAATTGGTTGTCGAGCAAATCGAGCAAGAACATGGAGCAATTAATGGGCTTATCCATGCTGCTGGGGTAATTGAAGATAGCTTAATTGCCAAGAAAGAAATTGACTCATCACTACGTGTTTTCGAAGCAAAAGTAGCAGGAACAATAGTTCTGGGAAGTCTTTTCCAAGACAAAAATCTAGATATTTTTGTTCTCTGTTCATCGATTAATTCATATCTTGCACCTGCTGGGCAGGTTGATTATGTAGCAGCAAATTCATTTCAAGATTACTTTGCTCAATTTGGCCGACGTAACCTTGGTTTGCCTGCGATTTCAATTAACTGGCCGGGTTGGCGAGACGTTGGTCTGCTTGCAAGATTAGAAGATTCTCCTTGGAAAGAGGCCCAACTGCGCGATGCCATTACAACTGAAGCTGGTATCAACATCTTTCGAAGCGCACTTCGTTCAAATTATCCTAGTGTTTTTATTGATCATACCCAACTATCCACCGGCAATAATGAAGGTGAACATAGTTTTTTGCCGTCGCTTACAAATAAAATTTCGGCGGATGCTCTAATGGAAAACACCACTACTAAAAATGCTGGTGTTGAAGAGCCAATAGATGAATTTGCTCAAGAATTAGAGGCTTTGGTTTGTGACATGTGGGGAACTGTTCTCGGTGTAACAGATTTAAACCGTTTAGATAATTTTTTTGAACTAGGAGGTAGCTCACTTCTCGCTACACAACTTTTGAACGAAATTTTCGATAGATTAGATATTACAATGGAAATTAAGGATATTTTTGACGCTCCTACAGTCAGAGAACTATCTCAACGAATCGAAGAACAGCTTGTTGCAGATTTATTTGCCCAAGAGTAACACCATAAAGAAGGCTTCCCGTTCCTTCAATACAGATGGGATATAGATCCCCAGAAAAACTCTGTCCCATCTCTGCTCTTTGGGATGTGGCACGGAACTTTTCTGAATAAGTATTTTAGTCTTGTAAGGTGCACTGAAATTAGCTCTCTTTAATGAATAAGAATGACAAAAACTATTGTATGTCCGGATTAAATTATGGTCTCCTCTGATATAAAACGAACACTACTTGCCGAACGGCTTAAACAACAAGCTGTCAAGAAAACTCAACTCAAGCCAGCTATAACTGCACGTGGTCCCGAACAGGCACAAACTGCACCACTTTCGCTTGCACAACAGCGGCTTTGGTTTCTTGAACGACTGCAGGAGACAGGTGCTTCAAACCATATACCTGTTGCATACAAGATCAGTGGTGAACTCGATGCGTCACTGTTGGAGCAAGCCATAAATATGGTAATTGAGCGGCATGAGATTCTTCGTACATCATTTTTTTATGATGAATCTCACGGCCCTCTTCAAAGAATACACCCCGCAAGCCCAATCGGTATAAAGAATATTAATATAGAGCCTGATATGGATTATGAAGAGCTCTCTCGTGCTATTACAGAAGACGTACAGAAAGAGTTTGACCTGGAGAAGCCAACCCTTTTTCGTGCATCATTGTTCACAACTTCTGGTGAGGACCAGATTCTTTTATTTGTATTACATCACATCATATCGGATGGCTTGTCGATTAGCATTCTGGTTAACGAGATCAGCCATTTTTATAATAACCTTAAAAAAGAAGACAGTACTTCGTTGTCGGAATTGTCTATTCAGTATGCCGATTATTCGGCTTGGCAGAGAGAGACCGTGCAAGCCAAAAAACTGGAAAAGCAAGAGGCCTACTGGAAAAAAGCTCTGGCTAAACCCTTACCAACGTTAGAGCTACCTACAAACAAAGTTCGGCCAGCAATTCAATCCTTTTCTGGCAAAAAACGATATTTGGACTTTCCTGAACAACTTTATTCGGAGCTTCGCTCGTTTGCTATAGGTGAAAACGCTAGTACCTTTATGGTTTTTGCCGCAGCGTTACAAACGTTGTTATATCGTTATACTAATCAGCCCGACATCATTATTGGAACACCGATTGCCAACCGAGAGCATCGAGAGCTTCATGATCTCATTGGTTTGTTCCTAAATATGGTTACCGTACGATTTGATTCTTTGGGGAATCCCTCCTTTATCGAACTTTTGGAGCGGGTCAAAACGACAATGCTAGAGGTTTATGCCAATCAAAGCCTTCCTTTTGAAAGAGTTGTGGACATTATACAGCCCGAACGTGATTTGAGTCGTAGCCCTCTTTTTCAGATTATGTTGCAAGTATCGGCAATGGAACTGCCAGCGTTCTCGGGTACGGCCGTACAATCTTATCCAATCGATTCCGAAACATCACAATTTGATTTTGCTGTCCACATTTATGAAGAAGCTAATAATTTACGTGGACATATTGAATACAATACCGATTTATTTAGTTTCGAAATGATGGATGCATTTGCACTGCACTTCGAACATCTGCTGCACAGCATGTTAGCAAATCCAGAGCAGAAGATAAATGATGTGCAGATTGCTACCAACAACGAACTATTGAAGCTGCAAAGTAGCTGGGCTGCAACAGAAGTTGACTATCAGGTCAACTTACTTCTGAACGATTTATTATGGGATAAAATTGAATCTATTCCTGATGATATTGCGGTAGAATTTGAGAATATTCAGTTAACCTATGCAGAACTAGGTGGTGCCGCAACGAAATTAGCTCACAGGCTTCGTGAGCTAGGCGTCAAGCCAGAATCTATGGTTGGCGTATATATGAACCGTTCTGCAGAAATGGTTATTGCACTCCTTGCTATTCTAAAAGCAGGCGGTGCTTATGTACCTCTTGATCCATCGTTCCCGCCGGATCGTATTGAGTACATGATTGAAGATGCGCAAATCTCTCTTATTCTTAGTCAAGAAGTTCTTCAGTCTTCTATCCCCAGCAAAGATGCCCAGATTCTCTATGTAGACTTGTTATGGGATGAGATAGACCACTTGCCCACCCAACTTTCTGAATCAGCTACTACTTCGGCAAACCTTGCCTATGTAATTTATACATCTGGTTCCACTGGTAAGCCAAAAGGGGTTCAAGTTTCACATCAGGCGGTAGTCAATTTTTTGCTTTCGATGCAAAAGGAGCCTGGTCTTTCTGCTAAGGATAAACTGCTGGCTGTCACTACTTTATCCTTCGATATCTCAATTTTAGAAATATTTTTGCCGCTTATTACGGGTGCAACAGTTGTCGTCGCTCCTCAAAAGGCTATTGCAGATGCTAATGCACTATACCAATTAATGTTGAGTTCAAATGCAACTATTATGCAAGCCACGCCATCCACTTGGCGTATGTTAGTCGATTCGTTCTGGCAAGAACCGCTTTCCCTGCGAGTGCTCTGTGGCGGTGAAGGGTTACCAAAGGAGCTTGCCATAGAGCTTCTGGAACGATGTGATGAACTTTGGAATATGTATGGCCCGACCGAAACAACTATTTGGTCAAGCATCAAACAGGTTCTACCGACAGATGATGTGATAACAGTAGGACACCCAATTGCAAATACACAGATTTACGTTTTAGATGATAATCTGCAATTAGTTCCGAATGGCGTCATCGGTGAAGTACATATTGGAGGAGATGGGTTAGCGCGAGGCTATTTGAATCGATTAGGGCTTACGAATGAAAAATTTATCGAACATTCAGCATTAAAGAACCAGATCTATAAAGTAGGTGATTTAGGGCGCTGGTTGCCAAACGATGAGCTAGAAATTCTCGGGCGGGTAGATAATCAGGTCAAAATACGTGGCTTCCGAATTGAATTAGGAGAAATTGAATCCCTTCTAAACCAACATAGCGCAATCAGCGAAGCTGTAGTTGTTGCGAAAGATGACGCAATTGGTAGCAAAATACTGGTGGCCTATTATGTGCCAAATTTTGCCAAAGATGTGGAGCCAGATCTCTTCCGCCGCTACCTAGGTGAAGCACTTCCAGCATATATGGTGCCATCGCTCTTTGCTCCACTAGATGAGTTCCCACTTACTCCAAATGGGAAGATTAACCGCCGTGCATTACCTGAACCCATATTTGGGCAATCACAAGAAATTGATCCGGATGCGGAACCAAAGACTCTAACTGAGGTTGCGCTTGCCAAGATTTTTACAACGCTTCTGCCGGTCGATAAAGTGAATATATATGATAGCTTTTTTGATTTGGGTGGACATTCGCTAATGGCAGTGAATCTTTTTACACAAATAGAAAGAGAGTTTGGTGTCAATCTTCCGCTGGCCACGCTCTTTCAAGCTCCAAACGTTAAGGAGCTAGCCTCAGCCATTAATGAGCACCAGCGTTTGGGTGATGTACAACCTTGGTCTTCCGTTGTTCCTCTTCGTACGGTAGTGGAACCCACGTCTACGGTCTGTCTCGTCCATTCTGCTGGCGGTAATGTACTTGTCTACAATGAGCTTGTAAATCTCATTGATGCAGAAGTGGAGGTATATGGTTGTCAATCTCAAGGTCTTGATGGGGTAACTGAGCCTCTTGATTCGATTGAAGCCATGGCTGAAAAATATGTGACTGAGCTACTTGCACTCCCACTAGACAGGCCTCTTATTCTTGCTGGGTTCTGCTTAGGTGGTGCAATTGCTCTTGAGATGGCACAGCGGCTAGCAGATCGGGGTAAAGATGTCTCTCATATAATCATGATGGGGACTGTAAACACTGCGGAATTAGAAAAGTGGTCACCCTTAGCTGATGATATATATATTCGTCTTCAACATCTTCAGGACCATTGGTATCAGGTTCTGCAATTAGATATGAACAAGAGAGTACCATATATTTCAGAACGCTTAAGTTATGCTAAAAAGCGAATAAAAATTTGGAATAAGATGTTAACCAGTAAACTCAGTAACAACACCAACGACAATAATAGCGCAACTAATAGAGATGTCTCGATATATAGGCACCAAGAACCGAGTGAAGCTGATTCTGCGTTAAATCAAGTTTGGGCCAAGAATGAAGAGGCTAATATGCGGTATCGTCCAAAACCATTTCACGGAGACGTGCTATTGTTAAACCAGTATTATCATCAAGGTCTCTCCAAAACCGGTGGATGGGAAAAAGTGGTTGATGGTACTCTCACATCTATAAAAGTTAAGACATATCCAACAGATCTTCTTGCCTTGCCAAATATTTTAGAAGTCAGCAATCACTTTAACGAAGTGATTAAACGCTCTGTTGAGCCGCAGTTTCACAAAGTAGAATGATGCGCTGTATTGTTAGTTAAATGATTACTGTCGCTCTTGGAGACAAAAAATGAAAATTAAATACTTGGCTCTGTTGATAACTACACTTGTTATCACAATATTTGTAACTATGCCATTAAGAGGTCAGCCAACAATGGTAAGTGCTACTAGGTATGACTATAATAACATAGGTCACGAATCACTTGTTAACGAAACAGGAACTTACTTTTCTACTGAAGTTTCTACTTATGATTCTGAGCTACTTTCTGTAACTGGCAACATAATTCTTAGAAATATTGAGGGAGAGACTCTTGAGATTCATTCCGATATGGGAATTCAAGTCACGATAATTGACGTCCGTACAGGAGGACTTGACTATTTAGAAAGTCGCTTGATCGGCCAGACAGGACAGTATAAATTTAACTATGTGCCAGTAGGTGAATATGTAATGATTCTAGTCACAAGGACAGTTGATTTTACTATAATACAGCCTCAAATACAGATAAATGTATCTTCAACTAGTGTTTCAGAAGCAAATTTTGAACTTTTAGAAATCCCTTTGGACGCAGATATTATGACTCCAGCACCCGAAGATGATCCGCTTTTTCTAGCCGAAGAAAGGCTACTGGATTCACTATATGGAAGCGCTGCTATCTCTAATGATAATCTAAAATCTTTTGAAGCAAAGCAAGAGAATCTCTTCCTGCCTGATACTATTGAGGCTCCTCTAACGAAAAGTATTCCGTCTAACGAATCTATACGTTTATTCAGCGAAAAAATATTTTTGCCTGCTATGCCTAATAATCCGCCTCGAGACGCCTTTGATGCCCGAGGCAAGATAGCTGCGGCAAAACTAACGACGCCGCTGACGAAATTACTCAGCTCTGATATTTCTGCAGGCGATTGGTTTGGTGATTCCTTAGATGTGGATGGAAATATGGCTATCATATCGTCATATTGGGATGATGACAATGGCGCTAATTCGGGCTCTGCTTATGTTTTTGAGTTTGATGGAACCTCATGGAGCGAAGCGGACAAACTACTTGCTACAGATGGGGCTACTGGCGATGAATTTGGCTTTAGCAGCGGGATAGATAACGGGACGATAATCGTAGGGGCTGTTAGACATGATGCGAACAGCAAAAATGATGCGGGTGCTCTATATGTGTATGAAGAAATAAATAACAGTTGGCAGGAGACAAAGTTAATTGCAAATGACCATGCGCCTGGGGACAGGCTTGGTTGGGCATCCGCTATTGATGATGACACGATTATTGTCGGTGCAGTCGGAGATAATCATAGCGGTCTGAGCAACCCTGGTTCTGCGTACGTATTTACGCGTATCCAAGCTAATTGGACTCAACAAGCAAAGTTAACAGCGTCCGATAGCTTGGGAGAAGATCTACTTGGTTATAGTGTAAGTATCGACGGTGACGTTGCTGCGGTGAGTACACCATTTCATCTTGCGGATATTGGAGCTGTATATATTTTTGAACGAGTCGCTGGTAGCTGGACTATGAGTCAGAAAATTTTAGCGTCGGATGGAGAGCAAGGAGATAAGTTTGGAACCAATGTGAAGATATTGGGAAACCAGTTGAGCGTTTCGGCTCCATACGATGATGATGCTGCAACAAATGCGGGGGCGATCTACGTTTTTGAACATAATGGTACTAGCTGGGTGGAAACAGCCAAACTTACCACATCAGATGCTCAGCCAAACGATAGATTGGGATACTTTGTGACAGGATTAACTACAGATCTTGTCGTTGCAGGTTCCGCTTTTACGGATGGGAATGTCAACGATTCGGGTGCGGTCTATTTGTTTGGATATGACGGCACTAGTTGGTTGCAACAGCAAAAAATCACTGCCACTGATACCGCAGCGAATGACTGGTTTGGTATAGCAATAGGTATGGATTCGAATAACATATTCATTGGGGCGGAACGATCCGATTCTGCTGCTACAGACTCGGGGGCTACTTATGTGTATCCACTCGTTACGCAAGTACCTGGCCTCGTGACCCAATTGTCGCCGCTAAACAATATTTCATCCACCTCACCGTCATTTGAATGGCGGCCAGAGCCAGCGGCTACAGGATATGTCATTGCCGTATATGACGTTACAAATGACTCGGTACTTTTTTACAACGATACCTCGCCCTATGCAACAAGCGTCTGTACTGGGAATAACCCAACCACAGATACTTGTTCAGTACAGCCAAGCATACCATTTGTCGCGGGGGACGATTACACATGGCTCGTACGTGCGTTGAACACTTACGGCAACGGACCGTGGAGCAATTACTAATTACGCCATAAGCTTCTTTAGTAGAATTTGGCTATAAGCAAGGAGCTGGGCTGGAAAAAAGCAGCGCAAAAAGGTATTCATATGCATAAATTCCAGCCTACCCAAGAATCATTTTAAATAAGCCATATGTGTTCGATCTAACTATACTCAGTAGGTCACAATTTCGAGTAAAAGGGTGGCCTAAGTTGCGAAATGCCCTGTTGAATAGAGTTGCGAAACAATCATTCATCAGCCCGTTGGACAAAGATGGGTTCTGTCAAATATTGTGTGTAAATGGAACGACTCCAGAAGATGAATGATCCCTATGTAAAGATGTTCAGAGCGTGCACCAAGTTGGCCTTAAATTTTATGTTAAATTTTTATCTTAAAGCGGATATCGCTCCTCAAATCGAATAGCAAGTTGGTTACGAATCTTGGCCCAGTGCGGAATCGGCATAGTCCACTTTTTCTCGATATTAGAATGAACCATATAGAGCAGTTTTCGTACAGATTTTAAGGTTGGAAACAGGAGCTTATTCTTGGTCAATTTGCGCAATTGGCGATTGTATCCCTCAATGATATTAGTGCCTTTATTTCGCCCTTTTAATTCGTATTTCTCATATCCCTAATGAGCGTTCATCTCCCCTTCCAACATCTCTTCTACTGTTCGAGAAAATAGGCGGGCAAATATTCCTTTTTTCAAAAAAATCATCCAGTGTTTCCACTTGACCTAGTTCATTTCGGATCTCTTCTGCACTTGGCAGATTTACTTCTTGGTTGGTATAGTTCTTTTTCATGGTTTGTTTTGTAACTCCCCTTTTACTGGAACCACTCCATTTGCACACTTTATTTTACAGCCTCCAAAGAGATGATACCGCAAAAGATCAGACGATTAACAATCTGCTATCATGCTTTGCCTGCTTCTTGTTGCCGTATTCGTTCTCCGTTTGCCACTTCTATACCAAATTCTCTACAGCGCCGGCGCTGAATTCGGATCTTCTCCACAAAGCCCAACCAGTCCAGAAGCAACATCCATACTCAATTCACCATCCAGTGGCCTCCGTTCTTATCCAATGTCCCACCACATTTTGGGACAAACCTTTCTTGCTAGCTCTACTATTACCACAGCTTCTTTGCTCTACCTCTGGCTTCGGCCTGGCTTTTGATTAGACAGCAGCTCTGGCAAGGTTCTCTTCACTTTGTTCAAGCCATAACGCAATGCACCTTCCGCCGTACCAGATTCTTTGACCGCTTTTGCTATATCTATCTGCTTCAGCGCTATCAGTGTCGGTTCGACTTTTTCTGCACTTTAATGTATTCTGTTTGGCGGGGAAGCTATTTGTTGGCATAATCTCTGGTTGGTTCCATGATTTCTACCACAGATACTCCTTTTTCTCACTTTTCATCCGCAATTAATTCGCCTTATAGCACAATACGTTGGCCTATCCTGGAAAGAGTGAAGAGGCACTTGAATATACCTGCGGCAGTCGGGCCCCTGAGTGTCTACGTCTTGGAATCCTTAATACTTTCAAATTCTTGTAGCTACTTTTATCTACCCCCTAATGGAGGCGATTATGGGTATCACACGTTCATGGTTACATTTTTTCGTAATGGTTACTTGTATGTTAGTTGTCCCAAGTGGACTAGCTTATCCACTATCTGCTCAACCTACTTATGATGGTCCAATTCGCAAGGCGCGCGTGTTCGAACTTGACCCCCCCAATATTAGTCGGGAGTTGGGGATTACTTTTTCCCACTTGACGCAGCATGTTTATCTAGCATCAAAATCAGATTCTGCGATTGATACGCTGGATGTATCTGTATATAATCTCACTGAAGATCAACTAGGGGTCTATACAATTGCTAGTAAAGCAGAACCTATCAATATTGCTTTCAATCATGATGCTGGCAACCTATTATTTTTAGATAACTCTGGCAATATGCTAGCAATCGACGCAGATGAATCCGGCATACTCCATACAGACTCGATGCATATGATAGATACTAGCAAATGGGGGGTGCGCAACCCTCAAGGGATGGTCTATGATTTGATAGAAAAACAGCTTCTAATTCTTGATCGTAGCGGTACGAATGATGAAGAGATACGAATCGTGCAGGTCAGCGATAATGGAGATGGTTTTGCGACGCAAAAAGAAGGTGACATCAACATCCTTGCATTGGATACACAGCTATTTCACGATGTACACGGAATAGCTATAGATTCAACAACCAGTCACATTTATTTACTCGACCAAAAAAAAGAGCGCCTGCTAGAGATCGGTAGAGATGGTAAGTTTGTAACAGAGCGAGATTTAACGGGTATCGATTTTGTCAATCTCACCGATATGGTTATGGCACCCAGCGGTGATCAAACAGATGCACCGGGTAAACTGAGTCTATATATAGCAAACAGTGGAAACCCAAAAGCAACCATCGGCAACATACTCGAATTCGATTTAGCCAGTAGGGAAATGGTCCGGGCAGCGCAAGTTTCACAACAGACGGCGACTTTAGTACGTTTCACTCATACTTCGCAATATTCGCCACCGGCTCCAGACACATCAGGAGTAACCTACCTGCCCTACTCAAATCGATTATTAATCAGCGACTCAGAAGTGAACGAGATGCCTATATTTCAGGGCAAAAATCTGTTCGAAACAAGCCTAAGCGGGTCGCTCATAGAGACAGGCATAACGACTGCTTTCTCGGGTGAACCAACGGGGCTTTCCTATAACCTGAATACTGGAAATCTATTTGTCTCTGATGATAACAGTCGTAGCGTTTACACCGTTACTCCAGGAAACGATAGTCAGTTCGGCACGAGTGACGACACGACAACGTTCCTTGACACCGACTTGTTTAGCAGCAATGATCCAGAGGACGTAGACTATGCGCCCGATCTCGATGAAATATTTATTGCGGATGGCGTAAACTCAGAGGTCTACCGTGTAAATCCAGGGCCTGATGGACTCTTTGAGGGTGGCGATGACGTGATCAGTAGCTTTGACACATTGGGTCTTGGGGTACGAGACCCAGAAGGGATCGCCTATAATTCGGATAGTGGTACACTTTTTTTAGTAGGCCACCCTAGAACACTCGTAATCGAGGTCACAGTCACAGGCGCTCTCGTCGCACAGTATAATATATCGAGTGCCTCTTTTGAGTTAATAAAACCTGCTGGGTTGACCTACTCTCCATCCAGCTATAATGCATCAGTCAATAGCCTATATATAGTAGATCGCGGCATTGATAATGACAACGTCCCAAGCGAAAATGATGGGAAACTCTTTGAATTTTCGCTTAATGGCTCTCCGCCTGGGCCAATTAAACCCACACTAATTTCGCCGTCTGGTAATACGCCAGCTACACTGCCATCGTATACGTGGAGTGAAGTTGCGAACGCTGATTACTATCAGCTTTTAATTTATAATGTTGACACTGGCACTACCGAATACAACATGTACCGTTATAATACAGACTATACATGTAATGGAACAACTTGTACAGAGATGATTGACTTGCCTCTAACAGTTGGGGCAACTTACAAATGGTATATGCAGGCGTGGACCAACATTGGAGGCTCAAGTGGCTGGACATCGCCAGGTAAAAGTTATATCGTTACTGGTAGCTCTCCAACAGTCTCTATCTCCACCCCAGCGAACGGCTCATCCTTTACCCAGGGTAGCACAGTCAACTTAACCGGCACCGCCACAGACCCCGAAGATGGTGATTTAACCAGTAGCATTGTGTGGGCATCAGATCTTGATGGCTCTCTTGGCAACGGGGGGACAATTAACACAGCCAATTTGTCAGTCGGAACCCACCTTATCACTGCCCTGACTACAGATAGCAATAGCACAACTGCAACTGATTCGATCACGATTACAATTACAGGTCAAGTGCCTGGTCCTGTGACTCAACTATCACCACTAAACAATATTTCTTCCACCTCACCTTCATTTGAATGGCGGCCGGAGCCAACGGCCACGGGATACATCATTGCCGTCTATGACGTCACAAATGATGTAGTACTTTTTTACAACAATACCTCACCCTATGCGGCAAGCGTCTGTACGGGGAATAACCCATGTACAGATACTTGTTCGGTACAGCCCAGCATACCATTTGTCTTGGGGGACGATTATACATGGCTCGTAAGGGCGTTGAACACTTATGGCAACGGACCGTGGAGCAATTACTAGATATACCCTGATTTTCCGCAGTATCTTGGAATATTGGATAGCTGTTTCACTGCATTTTAGGCAGAGCTTCGTAACATACAGACCCGTTCCAAAGATGATATAATTCATGTCATCTTTGGAACGGGTCTGTCCGACATAGCGTCCTCTCGATATCTTTTCTCATAATGTTCTTTGTGTTGGTCCGAACCCTATTTCAAATTCACACTTCTGTTCTATGCTAGTTCATTGCAAAATCGTTATTTTCATAATCGATTTTTGCATTTTAACCAAAAGCCGAGTTTACAACATATGCGAAAACATTTCCTCCCATTCGCTCTCCCCGATATTGATGAAAGCGAATTTGCCCACGTACGTGAATCACTTGAATCCGGCTGGATCACCAGCGGACCTAAAACAAGACAATTTGAGGCTGAATTTAAAAAGGCCGTTGGTGCGGAACACGCAATTGCCCTAAATTCTTGCACCGCAGCGATGCATTTGGCACTTGAGGCAATCGGGCTACAAGAAAATGATGAGGTTATAACCACCCCTTATACGTTTGCTGCTACAGCTGAGGTTGTACGCTATTTCAATGCAAAGCCGGTGTTGGTTGACATTTGTCCCCATGATTTTAATATCAATCCAAATCTGATTGAAGCTGCTATCACCGAACGCACGAAAGCTATTATACCTGTTCATATTGCTGGACTAGCGGCGAATTTAGACGCTATCGGCGCGATTGCAGCTAAACACAACTTGGCCGTGATCGAAGATGCTGCACACGCTTTTCCATCAACTTATAAAGGGCGTAAAATTGGCGAACCGTTACCATACCCCAATGTTCGTCATGCAGTTTGCTACTCGTTCTATGCTACAAAAACGTTAGCTACCGGTGAGGGTGGCATGCTCTGTACAAACGATGACGAAATTGCCGAGCGCGTCCGCATTATGGCGCTGCATGGCATTAGTAAAGATGCGTGGAAGCGTTATACGGCTGAAGGCTCGTGGTTTTATGAAATTATTGCCCCTGGCTACAAATATAATATGACCGACATTGCCGCGGGTATGGGATTGGCGCAACTTGCCAAAGCTAAACGCATGTGGCGGCAGCGCAGCGAGATCGCTAGGCGATACAATGAGGCCTTTGCTGGCATTGGTGCCTTGCAGATCCCAATCAGCTCCGCAACAGAGAAAACACCTTGTGAGCCATGCCAATACAACTGTATAGATACGGAAGGGCAACATTCTTGGCATCTCTATATGTTGCGTCTCAATCAACAAGAGCTTACTATCGATCGCGCTCAGTTTATTGAAGAACTCAAAACATTCAAAATCGGCAGCAGTGTTCATTTTATTCCGCTACATCTACACCCCTATTATCGTGAAACATATGGGTATTTACCTGACGATTTTCCGGTGGCGCATGATGAATTTAATCGCGAGATCTCGCTACCCATCTACAGTAAAATGAGCGATCAGGATGTGCAAGATGTAATAGACGCCGTATTGTCGATTATCGAAAAAGCTTGTGCTAGAGTTCCGAGTAGCCATCCGCAACAATCGGTACATGTTGCAGATGTTAAAGTGGAAAGGTAAATCCCGCGTGCGGTGCGCGAGTTTTATCAGACGCAAGCCAACAATTGCTATTACTTCTGCCATGAAATTGTAAGATCTTTTTGCTCTTTTTGCTATATTATTGTGGTAATCGACATACTTTGAGCTTTTTATTACTTTGCTGCCTCTCTCCATCTACACAAAAGTACCTCTTATGCTGTCAAAACATATCTACTCCGAGACAATAGAACAACAAAATAGCCAGGCGGCTGGAAACGTACTGCGGCGAGTCATGGATATTTTGATCCCCTTTCTTTCGCTTTGGATCCTTTGGCTACCTTTCTCGCTAATTGCCCTGTGGATTAAGCTCGATTCATCTGGTCCCGTCCTTCATCGTTCCGTTCGTGTGGGTAAAGGGGGGCAGCATTTCAGTATCTATAAGTTCCGCACAATGATTATAAATGCTGATAAGCAGGGGCCTGCAATTACTGCGGCTAGTGATAGCCGAATCACTCGGTCGGGCAAGTT
>Ga0209303_1000341_pt1 | contig 38179 bp, 39 predicted proteins | sample SidtaG_3_FD_187449 | JGI IMG/M metagenome (GOLD analysis project Ga0209303, IMG submission 187449) | Marine algal microbial communities from Sidmouth, United Kingdom - Sidmouth_Asex1 metaG (SPAdes) (version 2) | ecosystem: Host-associated > Algae > Red algae > Unclassified | place: Sidmouth...
TTCTTCTAGCCCTTACACTCAACCCATCGCCGATCTTCTACAGCTTCTCAATGATGCTCGCATTATTTCCTCTGACAACCAAGAACGAGCTAAAGCGATCGCGCATGATTATCTCGAACGGCATTCTGACTTTATCTCGATTAATTGGGACATTGATGATGTTAAAGGAGTAGCCAGCGATCGCAATCTCCAACTCACTGATGACCATTGTTTAGATGTTTTAGATTATATCGAATCTAACCATGATGCTAACAACGGTATTTCCTGGGACTCTATTCACTTCGCCCTTGATTCAATGGATTTTGATTAACCTCTACCATTCACTCTCTACCTATGACATTTTCTGCTTCTAACCGACGTTCTTCTAAGCCTCCCACTATTAAACGTCCCTCCAATCCTAAAAAATACCTTTACTCTTTCTCATGAACCTGGACAAAATTGATTTTGACTCTGCTGCTTACACCATCAACCAGGATGGCTCTTATCTTAATCAGCAAGATGGGCTTTGGGGTCTTTATGACTTCGGCGATTCTCCCGATAATCCTGTCGTTCCCTACATTTTTAATACCAGAGATGAGTTAATCATTTGGTATTTCCAGGACATGAGTTGGGATATTCCTCTTTACTTAATTCATCTTTCTTGACCTCTTTTATTTCTTTATAGAACTTAGTACCTTGCATGAAAATGACACAATATTCTATTTCCATACTCATCAATGAAGATCGGTTGAGAGATACATATATGGAAGCTCACTCACTTAGCAGAGAAGATTCTCCTCCCATTGAACAAATGATTTTAACTGAATTTGAGTGGCTCGCCACTTCTGGCATCTCCATCATCGGTCATTTAATCAAAGAAAAGAGCGACGATTCTTGTTGATAACAGTTATGGTTTCTCAAAATTCAAGACTAAAAAGAACTCAACTGCTCTTTCCTTGATAAATTTTAAATCTCAAATGGTTTTCCTATGACTGACATGGAACAAAAATATCAAAAATCGAACAGTAAAGAATTGAATTATCTTACAAGAGAATTTGTTAGGCAAGATTGTGGTAATAATGGTGCTATTCTAAGCGATCGAGATTGCGACATCATAATTGATAAAATTAAACAACTTCATTCCATCGGTAAATTTCATCATACTAGTGTTTATTGGATTGCTAATTCTCTCGCTGCCGACAACCTGATTCATCCACAATTTCTCCGTTGAAAAAACTCAGTATATAGCTTCCTCACCCTTATCAAATCAACATTACTTCGTTAGTTTTATATTAAAATACTTGCTATTATATAAAGGTAAGGAAAATAATAATAAACCTCACAAACTTTCCTAAGATTCGGTAACACCAAGTGTGATTGCAAGACTAGCCAGAAGCATAGCTCTTACTCCTATTTCAAGAATCTTGAATCTTTATATTTCACGCGATCGCAGAGCAAACATGAAAAGAATGTTTCAGAAACCAAATTTGTCATAAACGTTATCGATCGCGACTCAACTAAATTAGCATCTCACTACACCAAACTATTAACACTGCAAAACTAATGAATTACATCAGAACGTCATTCTCTCAAGCAGTTATTGAAATGTTTGAAAACGCTGATTCTCGTTTGAAAAATGATTATCCCGACCTAGAAGAAAATTCTGTCGCTGCATATTTATTTGGTGGATGTGCCGTTCATATGCACATCGGAAGCAGGACAAGTGATGATGTTGACGCTGATATTCAAACAAAAAAACCATTAAAAGCCTATGAAGTAATTACAAAAGCATTAACATCTGTTGAATACGACGATGAAGAAGGCTTGCCACGAAACATAATATGGGACGGCGGATTCAGTACTACTTTAGGTGCTGTTGCTTATGACTATGAAGATCGAGCAACACTTGTACACGTTTGCGAAAATAAGCTTGTTTATCTCTACTTAATTTCGGCTGCGGATATAGCTGTCTCTAAAGTATCTCGCTCCTCCCCACGCGATTTAGACGACATAAAAGGGCTATATAAAACGGGTTTATTTACTTTAGCCGAATTTGAAGAATTAGCAGAAAGTGCGATCGCCTATTGCGCGGTCACGCCTAGCAAGCTAAGATTCAATGTATTGGAAGTTATTAAAGAGCTTAAGGAGGTAAGGGCATGAGCAAAGATCTACATTTCAAGAAAGCTGTCAGTGCCAGCCTAAACGACCTTACAGCAGAAGATTTGAAACCTATCGCTCTAGCTGTTTGGCACGAAGACTATACGCCAAATATTAGCGATCTTAGTTTAGAAGAAAAACGCAAAGCTGGATACTTACTAGACCGACTTATGCGGTTTAGCTGCGTAGCCGATTGGCGTAAACGCGAATTGGTGAAATTAGTTAAACAGCTTAGAGATGCTACAGTAGAATACTTTACTGATAAACCATTGAGTGAAGAAAAGTTAGCAGCTAAATGGAATCTTAGCGAAGACGTAGCTGAAGCATTGCAAGAGCTATTGCCTTATCAAACCAGGCATTATGCACACAACTGAAGCTCTTCTGCGACTTTGATGAAAATATTGCCGTAAAAGAAAATTTTTCGCTCCTTTTTCTTAATCTAACTTTGATTGGCGATCGCATTATTTTCATTTTTCAAGATTCTTGATTCAATACTCTTGATTCAATACTCTTTACTGAGATCGTACCTTCAATTTCTTCCTTCTCAAAAACTAGAATCCTTAAACCTCAATCCTAATAATCTAGCAAAATCGATCTAACAAAAAACCAACTTTAAAACCAATACCTTAAGGGGAATTTCTTCTTCGTGTTTTTCGACAATCTTGATTCTTGATTCTTGATATTTTATGTGATCGCCAATCTCTATTTTCATCTATTTTCTAGGTTGTTGGCGTAGCGGATTTCTGTTGCGCCAGAGTTTTCTTTTGTGCGATTGCCTCCCATTTTCGCGCAATAAGAACAACAATCAACTGCATTTGAATAATACTTTTGTATTATTTTTAGCTACAATATTTTGATTCGGTAAGATACTATCTAGTTTGATTGAAAGTTTAATTATAGTATCTGGGGTAATTAACGAGGGAGATCGAATAGTACATGAATTCCAAGAAATACCTCAAGAGAACATTTATAAAATATTAATAAAATGACTCAGTTTAAACATACGACAGCCAAAATTGCTGCCTGGAATCTAGCAGGTTTTAACAAAATTTCTGACGAACGTCGCCAAAACCAAATCGAAAGTCTAGCTATTATCGACGCAGAAGCAATCGTACTGGTTGAAGTCAAGCCCTTTACTTATATGGAGTCCCTAATTGATGGGCTAGCTGAAAAGGGATGTATTTACGAAAGTGTGATATTGCCTCAGACAAGCGATCTCAATATAGGAATTCTATTTAAACAAGGTATAGATGCAACAAACTCTCGTTTCATCGATAATTCCGACCTTGGCGATCCTGGAAAACGGAAAGCTTTAGTTGTTGACATGAAAATTGGTAAGTTTGATTTTACTCTTATTGCCGTTCATCTCAAGTCTGGTCGAGAGCGAGACAATCAACAAATCCGCGATTCACAATGTAAAGTCATTGGCAATTATATTACCAATCTGCGCCGAGAAAACCGCGAAGATATTTTACTTGTAGGTGATTTCAATATGATTCCAGGAGAAGATGTCAGCAACTTTTATTATTTGGGAGGAGACGATCTAATGAACTTCCTTTCTTCCTGGGACTTACAAGATCGTTTTTCCCATATCCTACCCGCAGGTCGTGCTAATCTCTTGGATGGATTTGCTATCAGCCGCACGTATTCGACAGAGTATATTCGTGGCAGTTTGCGACTATTTCCCCTGCACTGGACGATGAATATGGGGCGAGAAAAATTCAGAAAGGAAGTCTCAGATCATTTACCTTTCGTAGCTTCTTTTCGGATTGATCGCAGTCGAGATTAAAACTAGTTCTGACGTGGAGTTAAGAGTAGATTAATTATTTTTTCTTCCATTGATTTGACTATTTTGACTATCTAAAATAGTAGTATTACATAGTGTTTTACGTAAGTCCGTGAAATCGATAAAACATCAAAAAACTATTAAAAAAAAATATGGCTGACAATACTCGCAACATTTACCAGGAACTATGGGATCTCGATATTAAACCAGAAAATAATGGTTGTACGGTGACTTCACGAGACTCGGACGGTCAATGGCTCGATCCAAATGCAGATATAAAACTCGACGAACAAAAGGAACTGTCATCTAAAAGTGCAGATAATGCGCCGAACCCCCTGATTGCTGAATTTAACAAAGCTAAGTTAGACGGAGGTACATATCCTGCCTTCAAAGCATTAATGAATAATTATGTATTTAATGCCCGTCAATCAGAAGATCTCCTCGGCGACAATATTGTAGAAGATGAGGAAATCGAAACTTTTCTGGATGAGATTGAGAATACTGCTGTCATAAAGTTAGCCTTTGACTATATCAACAATGACCTTGACACGAATATAGATGCGGCAGAATTTAGGAAGACAGTAAAGCGATTATGGTTTGATATTTATACTAACTATTACCAAGGTAATCCCATACCTTTCTGTTCGGGATTTGAGCATACTGTAGTCGGAGAAAGTAAAAGCAATCCAAGTAGTAAAGGTATTGGTGGATATCACAGTTGGACTAAATATCTATACGACCAAAAAAGTGAAAGAGTCAATTTTAACGGATTCAATTACGACAATAAATTCAATAGACTTTCTCCCGAAGGTGCATCAGTTCCTCATGTCGCTACTATTTCAATGACCTATAAGGTTCTGAATATGGATGGAGAGTCTATGGGTACAAAGCGAAAAGATTTGGGTGGCTTTTTTGTTGGGCTGAGTCCAGAGTTACAAATAGCTATGCCTGTGGTCGCCTATTATGAGAGCATTAACGGTCAATTCTTTGTAGGAGATGGAAGTAGCGATCGCGAGAAAACTGAAAAGCAGGTTGAAATTCATGATGCTGTATACCGTTTAGTTTTGTACATGGAAACTCGTGAAAATGGGACTCGTGGAGATCGTTTGCGTTCTTTCTTTCCAAAATTTGTGCGACTTAAGAGTGGTGCAAGCATTCAGCTACCTCCAGATGATACTCAAGGTTTCATTGCTATTGTTGCTATGCTAGCCAATCCTGCTGGCTCTGAAGAGGGCAACGAATGGGTAGAAATTGAAAATTTAAGTGACGAAATTATCAATCTTGATAACTTTTACTTAGTTGACCACAAAAATCGTCAAGAACCCCTCAGCATGAGTATCGAACCTCGTAAACGTCTGAGAGTATTTATTTCCCGTTCTAGTCCAGATTCGATGCAGCTTACTAACTCAGGCGGAACGGTAAGCATCGTCAATGATGCTGACGAGACTATTTCTAAAGTTACTTACCCTAAATCTAGTAATGATGAGGTTTTGTTTTTCTAGATAGATTAGCGATCGCGTATTCTCTAGTTTTCTAATTACCGCAGCACAAAAGCAAGAGCGATCGCAAGTAAGAATAATGCGATCGCCTGTGGATTAAAATATGTGTATTCTTTGCAAAAACAGAGCCACAAAGCTTTGAACTCTAAGATTTTAAGCTAGAGCCAAATATAACGTTACCAAGTTTCTAAGTTAAAATAGCTTCAATTGAATTGTAAAGTTGATTATTTTTTGGCTATTCCATGAAAGATATTTACAGCATGAATACTTATTACGAGGGTATTAATGCAGATAACATACAGCTCGAATTAGATCGTGAATATTTTCATCTCAACCCCAAACGAAGTCACTATATTAGGGAAAGATTGCCAAATGAATTAGGTATCAATAGTCCTTATGTGTTAGTAATCAAATTAGGAGAAAACGAACGGACAAGGTTTCCCTCAGAAACTATCACTATTCCACGACAGAAAATTAAAAAACTTAGAAAAATTTCTCTAAAAAAGATTAAACGGCAGCGATCCTAACGTTATCTCTAAGTCTAAATATATTTTAAATATTCCAGCAATATGCTTCCCAACATCCTTAATTAATTCTCCGAAATCTTGAGCGATAGATCGCTCTTATTATTTTTTAGTTGTGGAGAGTAAGAATCTATGAAGCATCGTTTTGATAGCTAGTTCACAGATTTGTCTTCAGCAAGCTCATTTACTACCTGCCTTCCCTTACGCTCTGCTGCTTCAACAGTGTAGAAAATATCATCGCAATCAAAAACCGAGCCAAATGCATCAACTACTGAAAATTGATAGCATTTTGCTGTTGAATGATAGACAGTCAAGACAAACCCCCCAACAAATATCAACAATTCAATTTTGTATTCTTGCATTTAGATAATCTGTTGATTCCTATTGACTCCGCCAGCATCTCTAATTTTGCCATTCCTCCTTCAATCGCTTCGATTTTAAAAGAAGAATTCCAGCACCAATGTTCAGGACAATCTTCTACTGTTGCTTTATCGCACACTTATCACTTTCTTCATTTTATCCTTATAAAAAATATTTTGCTTTCTTCTTTTATTTTCTTACAAAAAAATTGTTATTATATAAGAGTAAAATGAATTGAATAGTACCTTTTGACAATTTTATTTCATCGCTTCACAAGTTCGAGATTGCTTCAACCATGAGTCTTCAGCCACAATTTAGTCAAGTAAGCTCTAAAGGCAGGAACACCAATCCTCTTACCGACGAACAAATAGCAGAAGTAAAAGCTTATGCCGATGTCTTAAGGATTCCTCGTGAATTACTTTGTTTCTCCAACAATATGAACACCAGCTATGGTAATATTTTCGGTCGCGAGATTATTTACATCGGATATGATACTGCTCCTCTCCATAATCCACCTCTGTCAGGTATTTTTGCTAATTGTCGGATTTCCATTAAAGGTTCTCTCGCTCATGAGTGGATCGGTCATCGTGGCGCAGAAGTTGCTGGGCGTTCTTTCGATCGCGGTACTCTTTCTTCTCCTTCTCTTTTTAATATTGTTTTGGATGAAGCTCAAGCCAGTATTCGGGCTGCTCGTTTTGCTCCCTTACTAACCTCGATTGAACGTTATACTTTACTTAGAGATTCTATTGCTAGGCTCAAAAATCAAAACCTCAGCATCAGGCAAATTCGCCATCTCTTGTTTATTTCTCACCCTTGATACTTTTCAAGATTATGAACAACATTACTCCTATCTTCAAATTAGCCGACATTCTTCACACTCCTGAAGGTATCGCCATAGGAGGTGCTTTTTCTTCCCAACATCAACAGCTTAATGATGTTTTGCATGATGTTAAACAAAGCGTTGACAATCTTGATTCTGTTGTCTATCTAAATACCCATCAAGAGTTAGTTCCACTTTCTATCAAAGAAGTTCAGTACACCACTTCTATTGGTAATGGAGTCAATTTATTCTTTCTTCTAGAAGGCGATCGCCTTCCTGATGGTTTAACGGAAGGTACTACCATTTACCAAAACCAGCAGACAAACACTACTCTTTCTGCTGAATTGTCTGCCTCTTCTATTTGAACGATTTATAGGGATTCCTGATATGAACAAATTATCAATCGGGCAATCGAACAACATCGCCCTTTAGTAAATTGCGATCATCCCCAGATTCATTTAGTTGTAAAAGAACGCTAAGATCGAAAAACTAAAAACAGAAGAATAGAAGCACTCAATTTTATGGGAGAAGCCAAACATCGCTCTAAGAATGACCCTAATTACGGCAAACTTTTCGATCTCTCTTCTGCCGCTGCCAAAGCTAGACATTCGGAATTAGTAGTTGGTGAGTTGTTTACTGTATTTCACTCCGAGTTCAAGACGCTAATTTCTGCTATTGCATTTCCCGATAACTATCAGTCTATTTGCGATCGCCTGAGAAACTGGTTTCAGAAAAGACTACTGAACTATCGTCCACGAGATCGCGAATATATTGTCCAATTTGTCTTGGGTATGGCTGCCAAAATCGGCGATGAGTTTTTACTCGAACGGGAGTTTGGGCAACCAAATACTATCAGTCCCGCTTTATTTTGTTGTCTATTTCAAGCTACCAAAAGTTATTTGCATGATGATGCTTTACTCCAGTTCCAAGCCATCTTAAAAAAAGCTCTTGACAAGTTAGATCGAAATGACTATGCTCAACTCTTTGCTGTATCTCTTCTAGAACAAATACAGCAATAGGTTTTTCTTTAGATAGTCCAAGGAATAACCCCGATTTACCGCACGAACTGCCAATGTTTATTTGCTTGGTACATTTAATTTTTATTCTTGATTCTTGATTCTTGATTCTTGATTCTTGATTCTTGATTCTTGATTCTTGATTCTTCAAAACTCTTCTTTTGAGAGCGCGATCGCTTCATTATTTTATTGAGATAGCCCAAAATGGAATAATAATCGCCCAGACTTTATTACAAAAGTGGATACGCTAGACTTAAAATATTAACGGCAAAAGCTTATTTATCATGGCTACACTATCTTCAGACTATGATTTGAGTCTTTCTGAAAAATCGACTCCAGAAATTAATCTGGTTGCTACATCAAAGCTTTCCCCCGAACATTTCACCAAATCTAATCAACTCGAATTTATTTCCAGTTCTGACGATCTCGGTTCTTTGGTATATTCCTTTTTTTCTCTTCCTTCTGGTAACTCCATCTCACTCATTCATTACATAGACGCTCCTTTCCCTGGAGTTGAAATATACATTAATTCTAACTCTCCCTCTCCTGACAAAATTCTCTCTGAAGCAATCGAGTTTCTTCATATCTCGACCGATGACCTCGATTGGATTCATCCCCAAATTCATTTGATTTAATGGAATACCAATATTATGAATTTCAGGCGATCGATCGCCCGCTTACCAAAACAGAGCAAGAGCATATTCAAAGTTTATCTAGTCGTGTAAGACCCACTTCCACAAGAGCTGTTTTCACTTATAGCTATGGAAATTTTTCTGGAAATCCTTTGTCAGTTCTAGAGAAATGCTTTGATGCCATGCTTTACATGGCTAACTGGGGTAGCTATCAATTGGCGTTTCGTTTCCCTAAATCAACAATCGACCCCTCTGCACTAAAGTCTTACTGCATTGGCAACATCATTGAGATTTCCACAACCACAGAATATGTCATTCTCAATATCGAGATTCATCCTAGAGATGGAGGTAGATGGATTGAATGGATTGAGGAGGATAATGGCTGGCTGAGTGAATTAATACCTTTAAGGCAGGCTATTCTTCTAGGAGATTATCGGGTTTTATATCTAGCTTGGCTACAAGCAGCAGCAATTTCATCGTACTTTGAAAATGAGGATGAAGATAATATACAAGAGCCTCCTATTCCTCCTAATTTGAAGACTTTTTCTCCTCCACTACAATCATTTGCTGATTGGTTAGAAATAGATGCGGATTTAATTGCAGCGGCAGCAAAAACTAGTCAAATCCAAAAAATAACCCAAGAACCTTTCACAGATTGGGTTAATGCACTCTCAGACGAAGAGAAAACAACACTATTAGTAGAAATTGTTAGGGGAGATTCGACAATCGCAAGTCAGCTTCAGGCACATTTGCGTCAGAAGTTTTCCCCAGCTAATAAACTTTTCCCTGTCTCTAATGCCAAGCAGCGACTCTTTTCAGAATTGCAAGCTCTAGCTGAAACTCTATGTAACCAACGTCAGGCACAAGAAAAAGCTGAAGCTTTAGCTAAACGCCATCAGTATTTAGAATCATTAAAACCTCAACAAGACCAAATTTGGTTGACAATCGAGAAACTCATTGCTCTCAAACAAGCAAAGCCCTACGAACAAGCAATTCAACATCTGATTGATTTACAAGATTTGGCAGAACTTGAGCAAAATTCTGCTATTTTCCAGTCTCGAATTAAGCAAATGCAATCAGATTATTCAAACCGTCCAGGTTTATTAAAACGAATGCGTCAGGCTCGGCTTTTACCAATCTAAATCAGCCCTTTTATCCTCTCTGGTTTCGCTTCATTATTTTCTTCAAATAGGAAAGCGAATAACCACGATTCACCGCAGCTTCCTATCCTTCCCAACTCTCAGAAAGACATATCCACTGCTCTCCATCTCTAACCTCCTGACCAGAGCAGTACCCAAGCTCACGAGATAAGTCATACCAATGACGGAATACTGATCCTTTATCAACTTCTGAAGAAGCGCGATCGCACTCCTCCTCAGATACTAAATTCTTTACTCCCCAATCAACAGCCAATTGTAGCTAAACAGATTTTTGTACTATTATTCTTGACTACAATGCCTTGATTCGATACTGCGATCGCTTCTTCTTTAAACCAATCTAACTTAACAAAAATTTACAATATACTATTGCTAAAAAGTTTGGGTATTTTTTGGCAAGTTTGGATATTTTACGAGCAAAAAAAAATCTAATTGACAACATCAATTCTGTCTTGGGTAAATAGTTTAGATTGCTTACTAAACTAAGATCGTCATAGTTAATCTAAGCACTTATGGTTATTACTCCTACAGACAAAATTGCTGTCGAAATTATTCCCGAAATTCTCCAAATGCCTATGTACTGTCTTGAAGAAAACGGCTATATTCCCTTAGCTTTCTTTACCGAGCTGGGCGCATCGCAAGAAGATATTGAAACTATCATCAGAAACGATGGTACAAACAACGAAAATATTTGTAAGATAAGTATCGATCGGCAACAACCCATATCAGCTATCTCTTATAAATTAGCCTGTTTGCTGATAACTCAATTAGCATTAATGCCCCAATATCCAATATTTACTTCCATCGACAAGAAACTTGTCATAAAAAGTTTTGAATCTGGTGCAATTTCTATTGACGACTTTGCCGAAGAATTCCGAAGTGATTCTGTCTTTTGGCAATCCAAGATAAGTAATTTACAAACAAAGAGCGATACTTCCAAACCTATTTATATCCGTCCACATCCTCAAGTAGATTTTGCTGCAATATCGCAGCTCGAAGGTCAAAAACTTGATGCTTATCTTGATCTTAATCCTGCCTATGTTAGCTATAAAGTTACTCAGTTCCTTTGTAATCACCGTCTACCTATCACCGAAGATTTTTGGAACAACGATATCTGGAGTAATAACCTTTTCAAATGTTTGCACTTTCATCGACGAGATGAAGAATATCACTACTTTATTTATCATCTTCTCGTTCAAAATGAAAATGTATGTTTGCTCGTTCAAACTCTCTTAACTGATTGGATGGTAGCAGGTGGATTTTCATTATCTATTCCCCAATAATATTGCTGATAGTTTAATTTATGGACAGAATAACAAAAAAAACTTTTCCACTAACTCATATAGAATTTCTGAACCTTTCTCCCGTTCCCACACAACGTAAACAACAGCAAACTTTTCAAGATTCTTTTTTCTTGATACAAGAATCTTGATACTTTTCGCGATTTCTCATTTAACTTTTTTACTTGCTTCAAACCTAAAGTGGCGCAATATCACAAACAATTACCGTAATTTTTCGTGCCTCTTGAAAAGCTAAATTCACGACCATTCGCACAGATTGGGTTTCAATCTGATCTGAAAGCACGTCACCAATAGCACCAATCGCGCCTGTTGCACCACAAACAGACTTGAGTTTTTTAGGGTTGAACAGATCAACGCCAATAAATTGAACACCTGCGTTGATAACATCAAAGATTGCTTTGAGTTTTGTTTTTTCGTCATCCGTTAGTGTCGGGTGGGTTTTCAATAACTTGTTAAGAATGGCTATGCCGTAGTCAAAGAAAACTTGGCCTCCTGAAACCGCACATCCAACGACGGGCGTGGCGATGCAGTACAGTGTGGTCGTACTCAATTGGGCAACGTTATCGGCAATCCAACTAGGGAATGCATCCGTGGCCGCTAATCCAAAAGCCTCAGAATCTAAACCGTCAATAAACTTCTTGAAGAGTGTTTTTTCTTCTTCTGCTGGTTCAGGCATGGCAGGATCTTGTAGAGACCCCTCCACTAGAAGAACTTGCAGCTGGTCTGCCACTTCTGTCGGCCAAATAAAGACTTCACCGAAGAACTCTCGTGTTCCGTCTGTAGCCTGAAGGACAAAGCTGCCAACCTTGGCATCACCGATTGAAACTTCGGTGCTGGCTGCAACATCAAAACTAGATAGAGAAAGAAAAGAGGACATCGTGACGGCACGATCTACTTTAACTTTGACTTCTTCCCCAGCAGAAACTGTTTCAGTAACAATTATGACAGTTGGACCTTCGTTAAAGTGGCGTTTGAGTACTTCAAGTAGCTCGGTGTTCTGTGCTGGCGAACCTTCGTACTCTTCGTTGGGCTTCCAGTTAGTCCATAACTCCTTACGGGCTGCGAAACTGGAGTCTCCACCTCGGCTATTGATGTAGTCAATGATAGACATGGTTTTTTCCTCATTAATTCAGAGAAGTGACGTTAGTCGCACATGGACCTTTCCGACCTTCCCCAATTTCATAATTTACTTTTTGTCCTTCAAGCAGAGTATTACCATCCTCGTTTTTCACCTCCGAGCAATGAACAAATAAGTCTTTCCCTCCATCATCCTGAAGGATAAAACCAAAGCCTTTTTCTTGATTGAAAAACTTTACCGTTCCTGTAGTCATTGCTTACTCTATTGATTTAATTTGTTTTTGATTACATATCTTGTAGCACAAAATTTTATTCAAAATCATTGATAAGAATATCAAAAACCAGAATATCGTCTACTACAGAATCGCTATTTTGATTAGAAGCTAATTCAAAAATATCCTCATTTCGCCCTCTCCAATAACAAAAAGGTATGTGCGATCGCCTATTACCGACATTGACTCGATTCTTAATCTATCCATCTCTTTGGTTTTCCTCGTTTAACAACCTGCGAATAGCACCATTGAAAGTGCCAGTACCAATTTTTTCTTGATACTCTTTAAGCATCCAATAAGTTTCTTCGTCAAGATGAGCTACGTATTCTATGCCTATTCCTGGTACGCGAACAATCTCATCTTTTTTGGGTTCTGATTTCATTTCAGATTTACCTCTAATTTCTTTGACTACTTCTTTGATTATTCTCGCACTTGGAACTTTATTACCCGCTTTTTTTACTGAATTTAGCCATGCTTGTGGCTGTTGCTCTGCTGATAGCTTGCCAACTTCTCTACATTGCCTTTCATTGGTAGGCAAAAGGTGAACCAATGGTTCACTTTTTAAATGGTTCACCACCTCATAAGCATCAATTAGATAACTGACGTTACGCAAAAGCTATCATATTGAGATGGACATGAAGCTTTTGGAACTATACAGCGATTATATTATCAGTTCATTCGGGCAGATAACAGCAACAGGACTATCAAAAGCATTAGGAGGAAGTATCAGTCATGACAAGATAACTCGTTTTTTGGCGGACAAGGACTTGGGTTCAAAACAGTTATGGAAACTAGTCAAATCAGTAGTTAGAGAGCATGAAAAACAAGACGGAGTGATAATTGTAGATGACACGATTGAAAAAAAGCCGCACACAACTGAAAGCGAATTAATTTGTTGGCATCACGACCATCAATCAAACCGTTCTGTTAAGGGAGTCAACATAATTAATTATGTCTACAGTGCAGGAGAGGTAAGCATTCCAGTAGGTTTTGACGTGATTAAAAAACCAATGAAATTTTGCGAGGTGAAAAGCAAAAAAGAAAAACGGCGTTCGACAATAACAAAAAACGAATTGACTCGAAATCAATTAAAGATTTGCCAGAGAAATCAACTCAAATATAAATATGTGCTGACCGATAGTTGGTTTTCCTCTAAGGAAAATATGACTTTTATTAGGGATGATTTGGACAGGCATTTCATCATGGCAATTAAAAGTAATCGTACGGTAGTACTAAGTGAAGAAGATAAGAGACAAGGACGTTTCACAAGAATTGATTCACTTCGTGCGACTCGTTTCAGTCTAACTACAATTTGTAGGAACATTGAGAGTATTATCTAGAACCTAGAAAATACAATAACTCTAAATTCATGTAGGCTCAATTCCTACCAACGAATGAGACGTTTGAATCCATTTCCTACGTGCTGCTAAGTAACATCATAGTGGTGCGAAGCTAGGAAAAAAGCGGATAGCTAATAGCCAAAATTGGTAACTCTGCAAGGGAAGTTGTTTAAGTTCAACAAGGTCTAACTAATTGTTTTAGCTTCGTTATTAATAAATAGTGAAATGGCTGATACACTATAGCCAAAAGGCAATAGAGGTTGATTTTCTACTGAAGTGGTAGAAAATAAAAAAATATTAAACTGTCACAGTTAATATTTTCTCATCTTAATACCTCTCGGAGTATAAATTAGGGACTAAGAACAACGTGAAATGAATTTTGGGAACGAGATAACCCCATATTTCTGTCAAGACCTTTTCTTGACTAACCAGATGTGAAGCGAATGAAATATGGGAGTAGGATGCTGTAAGAAGCCAATGCCTAACACGAATTCACGAGTAATGCCTGACAAGGATGGATGTAATGTCTGGGATATGCTGACGTACAGCCCTGAGTCTGATTAGGGAAATAAGTAGTTCTTTAATATGCCTAAAACGCAATTCGTACAGAAGGACTTAAAACTGACGAGCGACCCCGCGCCAACTTAAGGCGCAAGGTTTTTCGCTCGTCGTGACCACTTCCTATGCAATTAGCGTGGAATAAAAAGGAACAAAATATAAAATACCGAAAAGCCAGGAGCAGCCGTGTGCGGTGAAAATCGCAAGCACGGTTTTGAATGGGAGTGTCAGAGGGCGACCTCTGGCTCGACCCCTAACAATGGTCATCACAAAAGTCAGTCAGAGGGTGGCTTAAAGGGGTAAAATTCCCTGTTATACTTCACCGTCAAGTCTTTACAAACAAGGATGGAAGTACTGGTATTTTGTATTTGGCTTGCAGTGACTTGAACTGTAATATTTCTAGTCTAGAAGCAATCTATCAAAAACGATGGAAAGTTGAAGTCTTTCATAAAACATTGAAATCTAATACTGGTTTGGCAAAGTCACCAACTAAATCGATCCGTACTCAAAGTAATCATATTTTCATGTCTATATATGCTGCGTTTCAGTTGGAATGCTTAAAATTGAGACATAAAATGAATCATTTTGCTCTAAGAAATCGTATTTATGTCACTGCTTTGAAACAAGCCATGTGTGAATTACGTTTACTCAAGAGTGCGTAACATCAGTTCTTCAGATAATCAATTGAGTAACCTCTCTTAACTGCATGACTCCATTTTTCCCAAACGCCAGAAATACAGACCCACTGTTCACCCTCTTTCATCTCTTGTCCCGAACAATATCCTAATTCTTTTGCCAAGTCATACCAATACCGAAATACAGAAGCGGTATCAATTTTAGAATCTATGTCTATTGGATTCTCATTTGCCCAGTTTTCTTTCAAGACAGTAACAAAATATCCACACGGGTTAGGGATATACTGCTCTTTCTTTCTAGCTTTAAATAATGCGATCGCATTCTCTACTTGCTCAGACTTATGACTCTTGAGCAAAAAGGTTAAAGTCTTGTTGATGGGTATTCCTGCACTGTCTAAATCTTTAATCTGTTCTTTCCATTTTAAGTTGACTATATAATCAACTTTGATTGAGCTTTTTACTTTACCTGTGTTTTGCCTGTTTGGTTCTAACTGCTGTTTGTTTTCTTCAAAAGGAGAAGCAATCCTAGCTGGGCAATCTTTTACTTTTTTTGGATCAGATCCATCTCCCAAAGCAGATTTTTTTAAAGAAGCAGCAATATTGCTTTGCTGTTCTTTTCTGTTTGTAATCTTTGTATCTATATATGAGAAACTAGAATCGCTCATCTCAAGCGGTTGGCTACTATCATCTTGAGGTGAGTTGTCTGCTAACTCTGAGATTTCAATGTTTTCAGCCTCTCCCCACTCTCTAAGTTTTTGATAATCAAGCGAATAATAATTAGTCTGATTCCATTGCTTTGCCTTGTAGCGAATTACTTTTACTATCTCAAGCGATCGCAATATTTTCATTGCATTAATGAATTTTGAGTCAGTTAAATAAACAAACTGTTCTCTTACCCATTGGCGAAAAGTATTGTAGACATACTTGATGCCATCTACAATTACGCCGACTCCTTTTTTCTGCATCCAATAGTGAAGCTGTTGAAGAATTGTTGCTGCTTCACTGCTGCCTAATGCGTTAGCTATATTGACATCGAATACACGAATACTTGTTGGCGAGGTAGATAAAATACTCATTACACTACCTCCTGAAGCTGAGTACAGTTGCACGGCAATGTAATGATGCAGTTTTGCACTGCACCGTTTAAGATATAGTTAATCAAGATTATTCCTCCTTGGGGAATATAGTTTGAACTAAAGCGATCGCAAGTTTTCTCAGGACATAGCGGTCGCTTTTGCTGTTTATTATCAATATTTTTTAGATTCAGATTCTTCTACAATCAAATCATCAACTGTAAGCTCTTCACCACTCCAGATAGAACATAGACGAGCTAAAGCTTTTAAATTAGAAATATCTGCTTTTTCCAATAAACCGTCTTTAGCTCTAGTCAAAGTATGTCTGGTGACAACATTTTCTGTTCCTTCAATTGTTTTGTGAACTGCATAAACTGATAACTCTTTTCCTTCTTCATCTCTGGGCCACCATTGACCTATATCTATGTAAGTTCTCTTCATTGATGCAATTATTGTTGTCAAGTTCACCTCCTATTATTGTTCATCAGTTACTTGACATCCAATATATCAAATATTTGATGTATTAGATAACTGACAGTCAGTATGTTGACAATCAGTTAGCAGAGTGTCATAATATATGTAAGGAAACGGAAAGCATTTATCCGCAAGCCAGTTAAGTTAATCAAATAGATGCAAATTATTTATATAAGAGGAACGACCGCTCTCCGTGGAAAGAATAGCGATCGCTCTCTACACCTCAACAAATCAATTAAGGTATTTAATATCATGACACAAGCTACAGCTATATGCGAAGCGGTATCCTTTAGGACGAAGCTAGCAGTAGAAGTAAAAAACTGCGCTACTTGCCCATATTTCGACAATTTTCACGAGTCAAATGGAAGAGGATGGTGCAAACTCTTTGACTATCAAGCCAGAGAGCATCATGAAATTACGAACGACTGCATCGTATCTTCTGACCTAGCGGTTTCAGTAGAACTCGAAGATAACTTAGATATTTTTCCCGATATCGATTTAGAAGAACTCGAAGCATTTCCAACAGAAGAAATAATAGATGAAGCTGATAAATCTCATGCTGAATATGAAGTAGGAAGTATCGTTAAAGTAATTGATAAAGATGAGCATTACATGGAATGGGCAACCTTCGAGATTGTTGAATGCCAATTCAATCAATACACTTATAACGAAAATAATCCTGAAGCTTATTTAAACCATGTTGAATGGCATTATCGTCTAAGCAGCTACGCTGATGGAAATACGATGCCTACAGAAAGCTTTGTAGAAAGTAAGTTTTTGTGGGTAGCAGAGAATGAAATCTGCGCCTTTGATATGGCTCATAATATCTGCATCGAAGACATTTTCTAAATAAATAAAAGACGATCGCTATCATTGCTAATAGCGATCACAAATCTTTTCAGTTAGATCAACACAATCATCTAGAAATTACTATGCCATTACCAGAACACAACATAGAACGAGAATTCGCCTTAATTTTGCTTTCTCTCCATCTTCAGAAATACCCAGAGCAGGCAACTATCTTGGCTATGAATCATTACGAAGACTACATGAATCTGGCTCACGATTATAAATTGCTCAGAAGAGATCTTGAGAGATTACAACAGGAAAACTTTCAATTACGAGTCGAAAACACAAAGATTAAATCTTCCACACCCTCTAAATCTCCACAATTACCTTTATTTTTAGAAAAATGATCCAGCAACAGTCATAAATACTTATCGTTGTCAAAACTGTAGAAGAAAATAAAACCTGTTGGGGGGCGATTGCTAAAAATTGGGTAGGACAGAAAATTAGTTATTGAACCCGCAATCGTCAACCGATAGGCGATTCGATACGAATACAGACAATCGACAGAAGTATAATTAAGCATGGAGGAAAAAAACATGGCTAATGCAGAACCGAAACAGCAGTACGAAGGAGCGATTCTACAACAGCTAATCAAAAATTCTGAAAGATTAGTTGTAATAGAAAATGAAGTTACTAAAATTTCTCCTTTGGAAGAGAAGGTAGATTATATTTACAGTTCTATTAAATGGATAATCGGGTTATTGGGAGCAATATTAATTGCTGTGTTAGCTAATTTGTTGAGTCAACCAATTTTAAGTATATTTGGCTGAAACTACGTGTCTTTGTACTATAGAAAAAAATGGGGCAATTGGCTGAAGCTGAATAAATAGACATTATTAGAAAAACTATGACGCAATCATTACCCTCGAAACAAACTGAAACTGAGAATAAAAATTCAGAGGATATTTCAAAAAAAGATTTTGCCGATTTATCAACAACAGAGATGGAAAAGTTGATGAATAAAGGAATCAGACAAGCAAAGAAACGGATGCACGATAAAGGTATTTCTAGCGTCTCTTCTGTAAATGGACAGATATACGAAGAACTCCCTGACGGAACTAGAAAAAAAAGAAATTAATCAAAGTAGATGAACAACCCTGTCCTAGTTATGTTCGCAGGTCCGTGCGCTGGAGCGCACCGCCATCGCAAAGCGATGTCGAATCACCTTCGGTGATTGGTTCGGGAAAGTCTAGTATAACTCCGGTGTTCCAAAATCAGCCTGGTTTTCCTCAAAAATATATAAACCCAGATGAGATAGCTTTAACCCTTGGTGGCGATACAATGTCCAAAGCTTATGAAGCATCAGCAATTACGGCAAAGGAAAGACTTAAATGTATCGAACAAAAAGTTTCTTTTTCCTTTGAAACTGTCATGAGTCATCCTTCCAAGTTAGCTGTTTTAGAAACCGCAGCAGAAGCTGGTTTTGAAACTAAAGTAATATTTGTCTCTACTGAAAACCCAAATCTGAACATAGATCGAGTCAAACAAAGAGTTCTAGATGGGGGACATAACGTACCAGAAGACAAAATAGTCTCTCGTTATCATCGTTCTTTGTCCTACTTACCTAAAGCTGCTGAAATCGCTGATAAAACTTACATTATAGATAACAGCGACTCTCTACAAATAAAAGCAGTTTTATCTCAAGGTCAAGTCATAGAACAACCTGGAGTGAAAATTGATTGGGTAGAGAAAACAATCGCTACTTTAAACGAACGACGACAGGAAAAATTGGCGATAGAACGGGTTAATCCTGATAGTTCGGTTGCAAGTTTAAATCGAAGCAACCATACAGGAAAAATTAAATCAGTTGGCAAACATTTTTTAGTTCAACAAACAAAAGACAGTGGAACAGTAATTCATGAAAATTCAATTTTAAATTCAGATGAATCTGCTGTCGGTCACGATGTCTTAATTAACTATCGTAATGGAGTACACAAAATCAGTATTCCCGAAATTTCAATAGACACATCCGACAAAATTGAAGATACTTTGTTCGATCTTGCTAATTCTTCAAAATACATAGTGCTAAATCGAGGTATAGACAAGACAAGTTCTGAAGATTTTAAAGTTTATAACTTTCCAAGTGGCGTAACTATTGAGAAAAGCTCTGAAAGCTTATCAATTTCCTATGATGATAAATTGCTTCGATTCGATCGCGACTTTAATATTATTCAAAATGATTTCTCGATTAGAGAAATACAGAAGCTTAATCAACAAACCCAATTGATTAAACAGCATACTCTTAAAGGAAGCCGAGATCGAGAAATACAGATAGATAAAGATCTATCAATTTAATAGATTTCTTGAATCTTCAATCTTCAATCTTGAAACAAATTAAAAGTATAATTTAATGACATCAACACAACAGCAAAGATCATTAAAAGCAATTACCAATCAGATAACATCTCTTTTTATGGGAGAACTAGATTCTGGGACGGGACTTTGGTTTCCTATCAAAAAAATGACCTGGAAAGAAAAACAAAATAATAATTATTTAGACTGTTCTATTCACTTCATTAAAGGAGCGCAAATATATCAATCTCTTTATCCAGAAAGAAAAAATCTATTTGTGCCTAAAGATTTAAACAGAACGATGAAATACAAAGATATTCTCAAGTCCGCTTGGCGCAACCGAATGCCTATCGCCAGACCTTTAGAAGAAGAACTGAAGATCTGCATGGGGTTTAATTCTGAGGACTCTATAGATCCAGTAAAATTTGTGGCAAGAGATGGAGGCTATAGACACGGAGATTTGTGCGGACTCTTTCCAGAAATCACTCCAGACGAACGAGGGAATTATAATTTTGTATTTCGTGGTGTCGATACATGGACTATGTGTACGAATAATAAACCCGAATTAGAAACAATTTCTACTGGAGCAAATGTAACAGTAAAGCTCCCAGAAAAAGAGAAAGTTATGCCAGGAGAATGGGGAAAACCAATGCTCGAACCACCTCCTGAAACTATCAGAACAACAATGTATGCTGAAAATGAAATGGTTGGTTATGCTCCTCACTATATCCAAAAACTTTATCAACAATTTAGAGAGCAACTCCAAATTAAAGTTTTTCAAGTTAATTCTGGAGTCCCCTTTGAATATCAGTTTTTATTTTTAGCGACGGTTAATCAAAAAGCAGGAATTCCTTTTTCGGATGAAATATTTCAGCTTCTCAACCAATAAAAATTATTTCTCAAAATTTGATGGACGATAAATTTGATATTGTTTCCATCCCAGCAGAAAAGTTTATTTTTAATAAACAACTTGATGGAATAATCGCTAAGGGTTGGGTTGAAACTTCTAAGGGTCGAGCTTTATTTAAACAAGCTGCACAAGTTCCCTCAGATCTTCCCGAATCTAAAACCGATTGGTCTGAAAAAATTACTGCGGAGTTAGCACATCGCATTCAACTTCCTGCAGCGCAATATGAATTTGCTCAAATCGAAAGTCCCGATCTAATAATTCCAGGTTCGATCTCAACAGACCTCTCTAATCCAGGAGAGAAACGTATTCCTCTGGCAGAAATACTTGATGAAACTATCATCGATTACGATTATGCCTTCAACTATGAAGTTTCTCAAGTGATAGAAGTCTTAAGCGAACAAGATATTAAAATCCCTCCTGGCTACAATCTTCCAGAAGGAATTAATGACGGAGTTGATATGTTCGTTGGGGTTTTAATGCTTGATGCTTATGTAGGAAATACAGATCGGCACGACCAGAATATAGATATAGTCCAATTAGAAGATGGCACTAGTTACCTTTCTCCAGTCTTCGATCACGGTTTTAGTCTTGGTGCAGTTTTAGACGACAGAATGAGGGAGAATAATTCTCCACAAAGGTATTCTGAGGTCTTCAGCGATTCGTCGTTTAGCATTGATGGAGTTGATGTATCTGGATTAGAAGCCTTTGAGGAAGCTGCTAAGTTAAGACCACAAGCAGCCAAAATTTGGCAAAACCAATTATCTCAAATTCGTACCCAAGAAATTCGAGAATTATTCGCTCAAATTCCAGAAGATAGAATAAGCTCAATATCTAGAGATTTTGCCAGTGATTTATTGGGTCATAACCAATCTCAGTTATTAAGTCTCGATCTAAATTACCAACAAGATATAAGTCTCGCTCCTCAAAATATATCTGCTAGGGTATCTACTCTAGATACTTCTAAACCTATTGAAGACGTTAAATTCGAGCTGACAAGTTCTGCCAAATACATAGCATTTAAACAAGGCAAGGAAATTATTGATTCAGTAGATGGGGTAACAATAGAAAAACAAGATAATTTATCAATTCGCTATGAAGGCAAATTAATTAAATTTGACCGCGATTTTAACGTAATTAGTAATGAATTTAGCGATCGCGAGCTTCGTCAACTAAATCAAAAAGTTCAAGTTAATAAACAGCAGCTTAAAGAACAAAGCCAACAAATCAATCGAGATCGTAAAATTCAAAGAGATAACGGTCTATCACTTTGATAGATTTTAATAACCTCAAAGAACGAAATCAAAATCGATAAATCAATTGCGATGGCGGGCTTTTGTTTATTATTTTCAAGATTCTTGATTCTTTAATCTTGATTAAACTATCTCGACAAACTATTTTTTCTGAGCTATCTTGATTCTTGATTCTTGAATTTTTAGATTATTTTTTCAAGATTCTTCTTTCAATACTCTTCATTCTTTTGGATTTACCTAAAATGTGTAGAACCATCTCAATCTTTAATATGAAAGGAGGCGTGGGTAAAACCACTACTGCCTATAACTTAGCTGCTGGTCTAGCCGATTTCTGTCACCAAAAAGTTTTACTTGTTGATATTGACCCTCAAGGCAACTCTTCCGCTTCTTTTGGTATTCCCATTTGGGATTTAGAATTACAGATCCGAGATGTTTTACTTCGCAAAGCTTCTATTCAGGATACTATTGTCTCCATCCGCGACAATATTGATGTTGTTCCTTCCAACATTATTTTGGCTGAAGACGAAATCCCAATTTCTGGTTTACCTGGTCGTGAATTACTTCTTCGCAAAGCTATTGCCTCTATTCAGGACAAATATGATTATATTTTGATTGATTGCCCTCCCAATATTGGTGTTTTTTCCATTAATGCTCTTATGGCTAGTCAAGAAGTTCTCATTCCTGTTGATTTGAGTTTTCTTGGTCTTCTGGGTCTTCGCTCGATCGAGAAAGCTTTAGATCTTATTCGCACTGCTCTCGACCATCCTCTTAAAATCACTGGTGTTTTAGCTACTCGTTATGATGGGCGCACTAATGTTAGTAAAGAGGTTCTCCAATCTTTAAGAAACACTTTCTCTGACAAGATGTTTTCTACTGTCATCCCTGAGAACGTCAAAATTAAAGAAGCTCCTAGTTTTTCTATCCCTGTTTACCAGCACGATGAAAAAGGGGTTGGTGCTAAAGCTTATTCTTCTCTTGTCCAGGAGGTCGTATGTCGCTAAAACAAAATAAATCTAAATCTGCTCTCGGTAATAATCCTCTTTCTGACCTATCTTCTTCTTCTTCTCTGGGCATTTTTAACCGTACCGATAAAATTGACAACTCTCAAGATTCAAGATTCAATAATCAAGATTATAATTCTCAAGATTCTATAATCAATAATCAAGAATCAAGAACTTTTAGTCTCACTAACAAAGATATTGAAAAGGAGAAAACTAATCTTCGTATTCCAATATACATAAATGATTGGTTAGATGATTTAACCAAACAAAGCAAACGTAATCACGGTCATAAAATCCCGAAAGAGATCTGGATTCAAGCAGCTTTGGAATTATTCAAAAGTTTACCCATAGATTGGAAAGAAGTGGATTCTATTGAGGAACTTCAAAAGCAAATTCAATTTTGTTCTGACAAGCTCAGTTAAAAATCTCTTGAAATTAAGACAAAGATATAAGAAGATTCTTGATTCTTGAAATCTTCTTATATTCCTCTTTCTGACTGTAACCCCGATCAAAAAAGAACCAATCTTCGCGCTCCTTTTCTTTTATCATCTAACCCTTGACAGGGATTCTATTCAGTCAAACAATGACCTTTAGCTTCAACTTCACAAACTTTCTTCTCTCTTAAATCAAGAATCTTGAAAATTTTGAAGTTGCTCTTGGTGACATTTCTAGAATCTTTTTCTTGATATTCTTCCGATCTCGATAACTCATTTCCAATCATGCGATCGCTTTTTTTTCGATTTCCAATATTTTTGATTTAGAAGTATTTAAACAAGATTTTTCTTTTTTACCACCAAAAGCAATCGCGAGCTTTAATTACAAGAATCAAGAATCAAGAATATTGAAACTATATTGCTCCAATCACAAATCTCATAGTTAGAAAAGCTTATTTAATTCCTGTTCTCCCGTTAGGTAAAGCGAGAAAACTCGATCAGCTCACTCTTATGACCATAATAAGTAACGAAAACCTCTTTTTTGGCACGAGTGGCAGCAACATGAAGCAAACAGCGATCGCGTTCGATTAAAGACAGACGCGCTCTTTTATCTGACAGGCGATCGAGTATTCTTTTTGGAGGAAGTTCATCTTTAGTTAATCCAGCAAGTAACACATATTCAAATTGAAGTCCTTTAACTCGGTGCATGGTAGCTAATCTCAACCCTGGAGTTGTTAGATCGTCAGCTTGACTTCTATGTATCTGACAAGTTTTGATACCGAGAGAATTTAAGGCTTCTGAATAAGATTTGATTAGGGATCTGGTACGTAAGATTAAGCAACTGCTTGATAATGTATTTTCTTGTTGTTCTATTTCTTGAAGCTGTTCGGCAAGATATTTTACCTCTTCTTCAAAGGTTGTAAATCCTTTAACTGATGGTTCTTGACCATGTAGTAATGAGCGATAGTCACTCAAGTCGTTTTGTCCGCCATCTAAATCATCGAATTTAGAACCATGAAGCACTTGAGATGCCCATTTACGAATTTCATCAGTAGTTCGGTAATTGAGCCTTAGTCTGCGCGAACGTCCGCGAATTTCAATTCCAGAATGACTCAGAGTTACTTTGTGCTGATATATGCGTTGGTGGGGATCGCCAACGATGAACAGGTCATTTTTATCTGGGGGAATCATAGCCCGTAGAAGAGAAAAGGCTTCTGTACCCATATCCTGAGCTTCATCAACTATTACTGCTTTAAAGGGTAAAGTTTCTCCCTGCTTATTTTTTAATAAGCTACAGGCATCTCTAATAGCGGTTTGACGGTCTTTCCAGCCTTTTTCTTGTAGCAAGGAGTTGAATTCGGCGAATACGTTCCAGATTTCGGCTTTTTTAGCTCGATTCAGTCTAGTACCTCTACCTACTCTGGGTGCTTTTAAGTATTCTTTGAGATTTTTAACATTGTAAGGTTGGACAACTTCCCGCCATTCGTCTTGATAGAAAGCCAAGGAAAATTCTGGTGCGAGAGTATAAGCTTGCGACCACAATTCATTTAGATCGTTATCGTAAACTATTCGGGCTTTAATTCCTTCTTGCTTAAGAAAATTAATTACCCAACTATCAATATTTTCTACTTTGATACGACTCATGATTTCTGGAGAACAAATTTTGCTCAAATTGTTTTCGATATCGATCGCCAGATTGCGAGTATAAGTAGTAAAGAATATCCGATCTGTAGGTTTGGTAAAACGGTTTTCTGCTAACCATTTAGCGCGGTGCATAGCGACTACAGTTTTTCCCGTACCTGCACCCCCTAATACTCGCACTGCGCCATTCCAATCTCTTTCTACCAAACGGCGTTGGGTAGGATGGAGAAAGACGCGCCATTTTTCTAATGGTGCAGCCAGCATCTCTTCTAGTTCGGCATCATCTTCGACAATATAGAATCTGCGCTTACTATCATCAGTTTCTAAAGCTGCATCGAAGTCTTCTGTATTGACTTGGAGATCGCTTTTTTTGTCCTGTAAATCTAGTACGTCGTCAATAGAATAGCCAGCAGCCAGAAGTAATATAGCGTCGGCAGCTTCTTCTGGTAGTTTGTCGATAATGCGATCGACATCGTTATCAGTAACGACATTTTGTACTGCTGCTAAAAGTTCTTCTGGTACTCCCAAGCGTAACAAATGGCGGTTGTGAATATCGGCAAATCTTGGTTTAGTAGATGACTGATAATTCTCTTCTATTTCTCGTTTAATTGCTGCAACTTCTTCAACATCGATAATCTGTAATGCACCAGATTCAGGGTTTATTTTACAAACTTTTCTTTGCGCCCATTGATAAGCTTCATCGTGATTATCTACCCATAATAGTAAATAGGTATTACCTGTTTCTGGTTTAAGCACGATCGCCCGATAACTGCCATCAACTCTGACGGATTTTAGGTTTTTATCGGCAGCATTATGAATAGATTCGTAGTTAATCCCTGGGCTAGTAGGGTTTTGCCGAAATTTACTAATGAAGGAATTAGTTTTAGCTTGAGTATGTTTTGGTAGTTTGCTAAAAGCATCTAAGAAATCGGCAGCGATCGCCATGCGGATGTTGTGGTTAAGCATTTTTTTAAGTAATAAGGTTTTTTAAGTAATAAGTAATAGGTAAGAAGTAATAAGTAGGAGTTAAGTTGCTAAGTGTTTAGCATGAAAGGCTTGTGGGTCTTTTAGGGCTTCGGTTATGGTTAGGGTTATCCAGTTGTTTTGGGTAAAGATTTCGGTTTCGCCCTCGTCTGTAACTAGGGCTAATTTGCGATCGCTCCAGGCTAATTCTGCTTCGGCGATTACGGTATCGGTATCGTCTATGAGTTCGTAACCGACTTCGGGTATTTGCCAGTTATGGGTTGTCATGTAATCAATTAAAGCGATCGCATTTTCATCGAAGACTAATTCTTTAATTTCCTGCCAGATTGGATTGGTATTACTAGTTGGTATTCCTTTTTCTGTAGAAGCTGGAAGAAGTATCTTTTCTAATTCTGTTTCTTCTTTAGAACTACTGTCGGTAATTAGATAGCTGAAATCGAGAAATTGAAATAGATTATATTGTCGTAAAACTCCCGTCCAAGCTTTTACAATCTCGTCATCGATTTCTGTAAAGCGATTGCTAATTGATATGACTACCAAAGAACCTTTACTGTCGAAGGTTTTGTGCTTTAGTGGGGCGATTGCAAAATAAGATTGAATTAGCTCGTTTTGCTGGGCTGATTTCCAACTTGGGTTTGCCAGACGGCAAGAACTATCAAGATCAAAATTCTTAATTATTTTTGAATCTGTTAGATGGCTGACTTCTAGTTCCCAGTGGTTACGATCGCTCTTTGCTTGAGGATTAATATATGCCAGAGTTCTGAGTAATGCCCAACGCTGCCATAAATTGCGATTGGGATTACTGAGATAATTAACTAACCAGGTAAAGCTATCTTTGTCTTTTAAAGACTGTAATTGTTCGCAGTCATATTTTTGATGGAGTTTGTTCTGACTTTGAATAAATACCTGACTGACATTTTGAGTTAGAAGATTGACGTAAGCACCAGGTTGGGATTTAAACTGAGATTCGACATCAGACCAAGTGAGCGACCAAACGTGAAAATTACCGCTTTTGGCGATCGCCATTCTTTGTTGAAAGTCTCGATCTAAGCGATCTCCGTGATATTCCCAACCATCGGTAAACACAGCAATCGGTTTGATATCTGAAGTTTCTTTAGCAGGGTAGAAAACAAAATCGGCGCGACTGGGAATAGCAACACCAACATTTTGGTCTAGTTCTACTTGGGGTTCGATTTGCCAGATTTGTTCCCCAATAGAGAGTAGATAACCAGGTTTACCGTTGATTACTTCTTTGCGGAGAGTAGTTGGTTTATCTGCATGGCGATAACGAGCTAAAGCGTCGATGAAACGCTGCTCTAAAACGCTATCAAACAGAGCATTTAGCTTGACTTCAGACAATCCTGGTTTGGACAAGGTAATTTTATCTTTACGAGTGATAATGTCGTTTAATACTGCGATCGCGCTTTTACGACTGGTATTGTCTTGCTCGAAGTTGTTACGGTAAGCGTATACACATTCATAACAGCCATCTTCACAGCTACAGCTAACTAGAACAGCTAAAGCTTTTTCTAAAACTGTGATTAATTCATGGGGATTACGAAGTAACTGTTTAAGGTATCCAGTTCCCCCAGGAACGGTATCGTAGAGGAATAGAAAGGGTTTTCGGCGGGAACTATTGGCAACGGGTTCTTCACTAATTAAAGTCTTTAAATGGTCTACTTTGCCTTGGAAGTGTAGTTTTAATCCTAGATGTAAAGCTGCCAGAAATGAGGGTAACTGTTGAGATGAATTAATCGTGTCTACTGGCATCAGAATACGAATTGCTTCTGATTCAAACTGTCTGAATAAATACAAGACATCAATAAAGTTTTTGGGATTATCATCTTTCTTACAAGCTAGGGTATGGTTGCCCAACTCATCCCCATTTTGAACTTTGCCACACTCGCGACAGATTTTAAAACCACCCCTCGGTCGAGCTTCTCCAGCAATTTCAACCGTTTCAGCTTGGTTAGTGATTTGACCGAAATTGATTTCGCGGAAGTTGACCCGTGAGAGAAATTCAAAGCCAAAGGGAAATTCTTCAGAGTCGATTAAATAAGATTTTTCCCGAACTTCGGGGGCGAAATCTGCTAGTAACTGATTGCTAAAAAAGGAAGGATTGCGGTCGTCTCGGTCATCGCCAATACGACTTTTGCGATCGCCCGTAGTTGCCATTACCTGACGCAGACGCACCATTTTCCGTTTACGCCCTTCATCAGCCCACATGGTATCTCCACAACGGGGGCAGGTTTTTTGCTTGGCTGTTTGATTAATGTTGGGTGTAGCGTAACTACAGTTACGACAGAAACGCCATTCATCTATTTGCGATAGCTTGATATCGATCTGGTCTACTTTTACTTTACGACCTTCGGCATAGAAAGTACTAGAAGGGACTAGTTCTCTAATCGCTAATGCCCCTGGTCGTTCGTATTCAAAAGGACGGGTTTCGTATTTATTGTTGGGCTGATTGCTTTTGCGCCAGATAATTGATTTGAGGGTCACGCCAGCTTCAGGAAAGGCATAGTTAGGTAGCAAACCTTCATCAGTAAAGAAGTTGAGGGTGTTTTTATTATTAATCAGCTTTACTAAGTCCATAAAGCCCTTTCTTTCCAGCTTTAACTCGTCTATTTCCTCCTCGTAGTTTTGAGATTTAGCACCTTTTTCTTTTTCTTTGATACGACGACCAAGGGTTTTAATTTGGTTTTGCAGTCGTTTTCGTTCTTCAACTACTTCCTGTAATCGGTTAAGAATACGCCAGCGTAATCCCCCTTGGTCTACTTCACCTTGAGAAACGAATATCTCTAATTGTTCTCTAGTATCTTTGTCTATTTCGTTGTCGAATAATTGAACAAAGCCGTTTAGAAGCTCTTCTCGATCGCGATCAATATAGTTTAGCCAAGTGTAGGGGAAACGATTGATATCCCCCTGCTGTACTGGTGCTAAAACTCGATTAAAGATTTCTGGTAAATCGGGTTTGTTTTCTGAATTACCAATCCAACAATCCAAACAGTAAGCCGTTAACTGTCGTTGGAGAATTGCCGAAGCATCCAGATAGCAGCCTGGGGTTTCTACACCCCCCGCAATCATCTTCAATGGGTTAGACCAAAAATAGAGATCGTGATTTGTACCGTTAGCAATGGTAGTCACAAAAGCATTCCCATCTCTTCTTCCCGCCCGTCCAATTCTTTGTTGATAGTTTGCCTGTTGGGGAGGAATGGAACAGAGTAAAACTGAAGATAAATCGCCGATATCAATACCCATTTCCAGGGTAGAAGTTGCAGAAAGTAAATTGGGGTCAGATCGATGTTGGCTGGCGATAAAGCGACGTTCAAGTTCTTCTCTGACTTCTCTTTCTAATAGTCCCGTATGTTCTTGGGCAAAGATACGCCTGACATTACCTTTGGAGTAGAGGTTTTTGTAGAAGTTTAGTTTGGCTGTTGTTTCTCGATAATGTCCCGAACACTGAGATTGCAAACAGGACATTCCCTGCCAAAAAGATAGTTCGCTACTTGTACTGACAACTGAATGATGACAATGGGAACAGGATAAATGCTTGGTATCTGTATCTACTTGTATGGCTGCGGTTTCGATGCCCCAAACTTTGGCATTTTTATTGGTATGGCGATCGCCTAAAATACCAAATTCGACTAAAGTATTGAAGGTATGTTGATAAATAGCTGGTGCTTGTGCGCCGATTAAAGAATAATCTTGCGCCTCAAAAAAGTTTTTAAAAGCCCAATTCTCCCACCAAGGAGTAATTTTCTGAATGACTGGTTCAAATTCTTTATGATTTCTGGCTTCTATGGGATAGCTAGGTTTTTTTGAAGCGGGACCAATACCAGGCATAAAAGTAAGTTTTTGTAGAAGGTAAAAATTCCCATCTTGTTGAATCGATCTATCGAGTAGAGGATGTAAAATTCCTCCCTTATACCTGATGTGATGAATAATACCCAAAATAAACTGTTTTACCTTTTCATCATTTATGTGATGTAGTCCCAGTTCGTTTTTCAGCTTAATTAGTACTTCTACCGTCGCTTTATCTAGCTGTTCGAGATTAATCCCTACGGCACAAGTTCCCGTTTGTTCTAACGAACCACCAAAAGAGGTTTTAAGACTGAGTTCTGAGATAATTTCCCAATCCAAACGGCGATCGCAATATTCTTTTAACTGGGAACTACATTTACCTGACTTTCTCAATTCTTCCCATTCATACAGCCATTCCAAATCTGAAGGAATAAAGGTAGCCACATAATCTGTATCCGAACCTAATTGCGATCGCCAATACTGTTTAAATTCAGGAATAATTTGCTCTAAGTTTTTACCATTACCTTGTTCGTCTAAATATTGCTTGATAGCTGTGCGTAAAGTAGTGCGGAAAGTTCGTGCAGCAAAGAAACCTGCGCGATGGGCAGCATCTTGTACGGAGTCGGAGAAGGTGATTAGTTTTTTGTCATCGTTATAGGTAGAAGCAAACAACGTGCCAATAGCAGCACTAGCCAAACTAGCAGCACGCGAACCTAAGATAGCTAGATTATTCTTTGCCTTACAGAAGGGGCAATCATGACTGGATTCGCGCCATTTAGAGCCGTTTTTGCTTTTCTCCCGCACCATATTCGGTTCGATGACTGAGAGTAGATTTTCACTATTACAGCCATGACAGTAAGTTGCTTTAGGGATATTTAGCCTCAAACAGTCCTGGCAAAGCTTTCTCTCAATTCTTTCTTTATCTTCGTGTTTTTCATTTTCTCTGGCAGGAAAAATAAAAGTAGTTAGGGGATTACGATTAAAAAACGCTGTATAGAATGACCTGAGATTGCAATCTAGCTGTTGGTCATTATGATTGCTTCGTAAACTGCCCCACCCTGTAGCACCACATTCGCGACAGTGAATTACAGGTAAGTGTTTGCCAGATTTTTCCGTAGTCAGATCGTCAGCAAAAGTTAGTGTAGGGCGATCGCTGATATCAGCTACCATACGCCGTAATTCCCTCAGCCATAGCTGTATGCGAATATTAGCCCAAGGACGATTATTGATATCTCGTGCGATGGAAAATAAAGCAGCCAAGCTGGTAAACAAAGCAATTTGGTATTCTGTAGGGGCGAATCGCGAATCGCCCTGACAATCGGGAAGTCGCATTTTACGACTTAATTGCGTCCAGAGAGTAGGCAATGAAGTAGGTTTGCCTGAAAGGATTTTAAGCAGATTGTGAACGATGGGTAGAGATTTTAAGCGATCGCCTAATTCAATGCGCCAGTCTGTTTCATGCCAATCATCTTCTAGAGGATAATTAAACTAAAGCTGATATTGAGCGCGGATATATTTCTCTACGCTGTCGTAGTTCTGAGGTAGTAAGGAGTCTAATAAATCTGGACTGGGTACTGGTTGGGGATCGATAAAGGCATCGGCTAAAAACTCGGCTGCACTTAAGCGATCTTCCGTAACAATGGCGTTGCGATCGAATGTCTCATTAAATATCTTTCCCGCATAACTCAGTAGGGGCGGTTCCCTAAAGGACTCGCTACGCATCGCGCGAACCGCCCTTACCTCACCGCCTAAAGTTGCCGAAGTTCCCACACAAGCCAAATGATTTACAGGTGTTTGCAGACGAGCTTTAAGACGACGAATCAAACAGGCTAAATCCGTTCCCTGTGCGCCATCAAAGGTATGGATTTCATCTACTACTAAATAGCGTAGAGTTTCGGGATTATTACCCAACCATAAACCTTGGTCTTTAGGACGAATCAGCAGATAGTCCAACATTTTGTAGTTGGTTAACAAAATATCTGGGGGACTTTGGCGCAGGATATCTTTACTGGTGATTACTCCCGTTTCCGTCATTACCGAAGTTGGTTCTCGTTCGCTTTCCCCGACAAATAAACCAGCCGTAACATAACCCTTGAGGTTGTCATTGTGCCAAATTAACTGTGCCAATCTTTTTGCTTGGTCGGTAGCCAAAGCATTCATCGGATAGACTAAGATTGCCTTGATACCTGGTTCGCCCCGATATTTAAAACAATGGTCGAGGATAGGCATCATAAAACACTCAGTTTTACCCGAACCCGTACCAGTAGCGACAATAGTTGACTGATAATTAGGGTGTTGCAGTCGCTCGAATGCTTGTTCTTGATGACGATGGGGAGCAAAAGCCATTGGGACATCGGGAAAATAATCTGCCCCCGCAGTTCCCGATCTAAAAGGCAGACTCGCAGATAAATATGGTCCTTTAAATATTGGATTTGGTTTGTCTGGATTATCTGGATCATACAAAAAATTATCGATTAAACCTTCAAAACCAGGAGAAGACGAGCGGAATTCGGTTTTAAGAAAATCGGTAATGCTGGCTTGGATTTCTGTTGCTAATACTGAAGGAATCATGACTGTACCTCCTGATTAGCAAATCTTTGTTCAAAAGCTGCCCAAGCAATGCGATAATCTTCTTCGCGATCGCATTTATCAAACGGGGCTTCATATACAATCGTCCTAGTAACAGAACCTCCTGGTAGTGTGTTGTTTTCAATGGTGCGTTCTACCGTTCCCGTTTTCATATCTTTGATATCTTCCCAACCTGTTTCGCCTTTCTTTGCTTTACGTGGGAAGCCTACCCCTGGAAGTCCTTTACTAGAAGTGAAGACAATGCGCCCGTTTTGGTCGTACCAGGTATCTTTTTCGTATTGGCGCATTACGGGGAATTGCACGCGGTAGATGGTGATGAGTTCGTCTAGGGTTAAACCCAGTGCCATTGCTGCGAGTACGTCTATTTCTACTAATGCCTGTCGGCGTTCGTAGTCAGTGCGGAGGGCGACGTTTCTCTGCCAGTTTGGGGTTAGGTTATGGAAGAATTGGTTATTTAATCTGGGATCTTGTTTTGTCCAAGTGTCTCGATTGAATTCTGGGGTGTAGGTTGTTTCCCAAAGTTCGGCATAATGAGTCGTTAGGCAAGTTAAAGTTAAACAATGAACAATTAAAGCGACATCATATTTTGTACCGTAAATAACAGGAAAATCATCCAACGTTTTACCTAAATTTGTTTTTCCTGTTATTTTGATAAAAAAGTCATAAACAAGAGAAAAACTCAAACTACTAAACAATAAAAAATGCAATTTTGATTTCTTAGAAAAACTATAACTTATACAGCTATTTATGTGAGCAGCATCCTGAATAATAATTGCGCCAATCAAGGTTCTTTCTTGATTAGGATTCAACATATTACGAAAAATTAGTCGATAATATTCGGTAATTTTTCTAAGTTTAGATTCTGTTTCTTCTATCCAAGAAACAGAAGGTATAGAGTTTTGATATTCTTCGCCTTTGCAAGCAGAAATATAATTGCTGCGGGGCAAATAATTATCATTAATATTTGTTATTTCTATTAAGTCATAGGCATTTTTAGTGTTGCAAACTGATTTAGGTGTTTTATATAAAGGCAATCCTACCGAAAAATGAGGTCCCGATAAAATCCATTGCTCAGGCGTATCAGGAAAACAAGTATTTCTCTTTGTTGTGCCATCCTTTTGAGCTTGAGTTTCATCAAACATGAAGGATGAATAATATTCATCTTCAAAATCATTTAAGAATAGTTTTTGATTAGCAAATTTTTCTAATACGGTTATTAAATGTTGAGTATGAATAGCTGGTAATCTTGCTTTAAAAGCTGGCGTATTATCTTCATCATAAAGTTTGGCAAATAACTGCAATTTTTTTTGTTGATTTCAATAATACGTTTTTTATATCCCTCTATATTCCAATTATTGTCACTACTTTTAATTCCTCCTATTTTTGCTTCTCCATTATCCTCAAAACATTGATCGATTGTTTTAGCTGCAAATAAATTAGCAATGTTTTTAAAATAGACTTTATTTGATTTTTCACCAAAAATATTAAGTCCAAACTTTTTGGCATGACCAACATCAGGAAATATTATTAGTTCATTTTCAAAACGAAAATGTAGTTTCAAGCGAGGATAAATCTTCTCTCTTAACACTCCACCTTTTGGGTCATCGTAAATACTTTCTTCACATACAAATCCTTGTATTCCTTTTGGATTGGAAAACATCCAACTTTGAGGAATAAAACATTTGTATAGATTAGCTTTTTGTCCTATTAGCAAAGGATAATTTGCAAAAGCGTTCAAGAAATTTTGTGAGCCATCCAAACCTTCATAAATATTAAAATAATCAGATTTCAACTGAGAGTATTTAGAAAAAGTATCTTTTCTTAATACCGCCAGCTTACTTGCTGAAAAATTACCAAGAACGAATAAAGGTTCGGCATCGCCTAATACATCCCCTTCTTTCCAATCCACTTTTATCCAAGGTGGATTACCTAAGATAAAATCAAAGCCATTATTATCGGCAAAAATATCGGCAAATTCTAATTCCCAATGAAAGAATCTTTTTTCTTTGGCTATTTCTTCTACTAACTGCAATCTGGGATAGCGACTACAGAGCATAGTTAAATTAACCGAATTATACTTATCAATAAATTCTTGGGCTTCTGCTTCTAGTGTAGTTTCGGGAAATAAAGGTATATCTAACTGTTTTTCTGGGACGATGGGCATTTCTCCTAAAATGACAGAAAGCTCCATTAAATATTCACTGCGAGTAGGTAATAAATCGGCTTGTTCGATGCGCCAAAACCATAAAGCACACCAATAATCCATTACCAGTTTTAATCGCCGATAAGCACTGGAATTACCCACCCCTTCGGACATTCTTTCTTGAGCCACGATCTTATCTTTCATGGTCAAGGTGCTGCGCTGTAATTTATCTTCTTTCTGACCAAATACAGCTAAAGGATCGGTGGTGCGGTTACGCATATTGCGCTGTTCTTTAGCATGGCGTTGCCAGAGTTCGTCAATCTTTTCGCTTAAGCTAACTAACTGTTCGATTTCAAATTCGCTATAGGCTTCTTTGCAAAACTCTTTCTGCCAATCTTTAATTTTTTTGATGTTGTCGGGTGCTAATTGTTTGATTACCTTGTCGGTATAGTTAGCCATCCCTGGATCTGGTAACAGGAAATGAAAGATAGCTTCTGAGGGTAATTCTTCAGTTAATAAAACGCGCTGTGGTTCGTTGTCATACCAGTAGTTTTTGCGCCTATTACTTTGGGGAATTAAACTAGGATCGTAAACTTGACGACGCGCCCCAATAAGGGAGTTACCGCAGTGTAGCTGCATTCCAAACCAAGGTACGTGCGCCCCTTTATAGATAGAATTGAGCCATAAAGATACTTCGGCTAACTCTACCGCTACGGGATTTAAGTCAATGCCGAACACATTGCGATCCGCCAACAACATCTTGACTTTCTGCTTTTCTTGCAGATAATCTTCTTGTTTGATGCGCCGATCTAATTCTTTTTGTTTTAGTTCTAAATAAGCCTCGGCTAATTGATTAATCGCCTCATTCAAGAAGGCTGCACTCCCCATTGCTGGTTCGCAAATTTTCAAATTGAGAATATCGTCGGCTGTTTTATCCTTGAGTAACTCCTTAAGGGAATACTTAACCAAACAACGAGTCAGAGATTCGGGAGTATAGTAAGAAGCGGAATTTTGCCTATCTCTTCCTGCTAAACGATAGATAAAAGTACCCTTGGAATAACATCTCGGCGTACCATCATCATTGAAAACTCGTTCCTCATCGGTATAGTTTTCTAAATCTGGCAGCTTCACAAAATAAGCCACCTTCAATTCATCGGTACTCTTATCCTTAGCCGACTTAACCTCATACAAATCCTCTTCCGCAAAAAAGCCCCGAAAACAGAGCAAAGCTTCATATACTGCACCCAATTGGTTGATTCCCAACTGAGCATAGGAAATACGCCCCCTTCTTTTACCTTTACTTTCCCTCGAAAGAGACATCAACTCAATCACGCGACGCAAAACCACATTGCGAAACTTGACTTTATTGAGTATGGTTAAACGTTCGGGATCGAAAAGATGACTTTTTAAGGCTTTGAGTTCAAAAGTATCGTGGGTAATCTCTCGATTTTCATAATCAAGTTCAGGTTCATAAATTTGTTCGGGAAAACCCTCCCAAACTAGCGTAAACAACTTTTTAATCGAAGCATCAATAAAATAACCTTCGCTATCTTCAGTAGTGCGTAACTCTGCTTGTTCTAAGTTCCGCAAAAACTCCAAACTGTATCCGTCACGGTAAATATCCGAGTTCATCGGCGCATAACCCAATTCCCGACGCGCCTCAATGTAAAATAGAAACAGTAAGCGATACATATACCGCAAGCATTCTCTGGTTAACTGTCCTTCATCCAGCTTTCCTTTATACACTCCTTCCTTGAGCTTATTTTGCTTGTACCAAACCGCCTCATTACCTAATAACTCAATCGATTCCCGTAGGGCATATTTGAGATCGTCAGAGACAGAAAAAGCGTGTTTGTGAGAATTCTCATCCAACTCATCCAGTAAAGCCGTTCCCTCACTGGGGCAAGTATGTTCTCGGTGGAGTAAAATAGCCTTAGCCTGTAGAGCATTATTATCCAAACGCGCCAAAATTTCTTCTAAGTCAAAACGCAACAAGCGCGAAGCATTCCATTTAAAGCGATCTAACAAAACTATCTGATTAATACCAGCCAAAATTACCCACCGAGGCGGATCGTCTTGAGCAAATATATAGTCAGAAATTAAATCCTCAAAATCGATACTTAGTAGTTCTGGATTAGGCGGAGGCGATGTCTCATCATTGCTAAATTGAGCCTCATTCAAGCTAAGAGAAAGCACATCCACCGCTTCTTCCGTATCAGAAATAGCCTCAATAATCCACAATAAAGGCTGTCCGCTACTCTTCTTCACCTCAGCAACTATAGGAATTATTTCGTCATCATCCAAAACTTTCTCAGTTGGTTGATACTCATAACCCAGTATGGAGAAAAACCGATTCAACCATTCCCTCTGAAGCAATAATCGCTCCCGAATATCCTTTGATTGGCTAATTAGAGTAAGAGTTCTAAAATAATTAAATTTCAAAGATGCGATCGCTTTTGGAGGCGACTTATCCCCCGTCTCCTCTGCTAATTCATTCCAAAGTTTGATAATATCTTTGAGATCGTTCTGTAAAATAGCATCAAGATAATGGTGGGAATAAAATTCATTCTCGTTAATAATTCCAGTTAAAACAGCCATATATTTTAAGCCCCGTCAAGCGGGATCGAGATAATAGGTAATCGTAGGGGGCGGTTCGCGCGACCGAAGGAAGTCCTTTAGGGAACCGCCCGTACATAAGTAGTAAGTTCAGAATTACTTATCAGCCACTACCTGTTAAAACGGCAACAATCTTGATATAGGGGGCTTTTTCGGTGATGGTGCTTTCTTCTACCCAGGAGTAATAATCATCGAAGACACGCTTGATGCGGTTCTGCTCTTTCTGCTTCTTACTTTCTGTAATTGCGTTTGTATTCTCGAACTGAAGTTCGAGTTGGCGGTTATGTTCCCATCTAAGCTGTTCTAAGCGATCTAATTGCTGGGAAAGTACGGGATTAATGCGATCGTTATACTCTTTATCTGCTGCAAGAATATTTTTAGTCGCTTCATCCACAGCAAGCGATCGCAATTCTAATAAAGACTCGTCTATCTCCTGATTGGTATTGGGTATAGGCTCTTTGCCTAAATTAGTGCGATCGCGAGTAGCGGTAAATTCTTCAACTCTGACAAATTTATTCTTCTCAAACACCACTCCCAACCATTTATTAATCAAAGGTTGTCCCCTGCGGTTGGGAATTACCCCAGAGATAATAAATACAACTTCTTCCTCTGTTAACTTATTCGCTAAAGTAATTACGGGTGCTTGATGACGACCAAATAAAGTTACTCCCCTGTCATTGAGCCAGGTAACTATAGGGTGTAGTTCCCAGAGATACTGCAACGAAGACCAACTATCTTCTGCGCGTCTGGCTTCTTCTAAATCAAGAGCGATCGCTTTTTTATCTGCCGATAACCTTAAAGGTTCGTTCTTATCGGGTAAAATCTCTTTAGCGGGACTTAAACAATTTAGAGGCTCAAAATGAGCTATAGTTATTATTATATGGTCTTTTTACGTTGCTAAGATTAGCAATTAGCAGAGATGAGAGAAACTACTCCCGCAGCCATGCCTCCGTGCTTTGATAGATGGTGTCAAAAATTTGATGATTTACTGAAAAATAAGTCACAA
>Ga0209303_1000345_pt1 | contig 37855 bp, 29 predicted proteins | sample SidtaG_3_FD_187449 | JGI IMG/M metagenome (GOLD analysis project Ga0209303, IMG submission 187449) | Marine algal microbial communities from Sidmouth, United Kingdom - Sidmouth_Asex1 metaG (SPAdes) (version 2) | ecosystem: Host-associated > Algae > Red algae > Unclassified | place: Sidmouth...
GCTCGAACATAAGTAAGCGTTTAATTTCTTCAAAGACGTTTTTTATTGTTGACAAGAGGGAGTCCACATAAGTTATTCTATGCTTTATTTATTTTGTGAAGTTATCAGTTGTCTAATGAGCTCCCAAGGGCTATTTTTAAAGGCTTATAAGCGTCGTTATTGATATTGAAAAGGTTCCTACACAGATGTAGGATAATAGGGTAACGCAGAATTTTGAACGCCCCCGCAGGAGCAGCTACCAAGAGTAACCATTCTCTCAATCAATGCTTTGCATACATGGATGTATGTACGTAGATTTTGTTTGGAACGTAAAATCTGTGCTTATAACCCTTTAAATTATCGCTAAGTGATCAATTCATTAATTCAATTGGTATTATTGCAAAGTGGTTTTTAGAAAAGTAAAAACACTCACATATAATAGCCAAACCATGTAAAATAGCCGCACTTTGTTTTAATGAGATACTCCTAGTGACTGCTAAAGCGTTTTCCTCTTTACCTTTAAATTCAGATCTTCTTCACAACCTTACTTCGCTTGGCTATGAAGAAATGACGGAGATCCAAGCCCAAAGTCTTCCGCACATATTGCAAGGCAAAGATCTTATTGGTCAAGGTAAAACAGGATCAGGTAAAACTGCCGCTTTTGGTTTAGGTTTATTAAACAAACTAAACGTTAAAAGATTTCGTATTCAAACGGTTGTCCTGTGCCCAACCCGTGAACTTGCCGATCAAGTAGCTAAAGAACTAAGAAAACTTGCCCGCACTATTCATAATATTAAAATTTTAACCCTATGCGGTGGTGTTCCTTTTGGACCACAACTAGGTTCGCTTGAACATGGCGCGCATATTATAGTAGGTACACCGGGACGAATAGAAGATCATTTAGGCAGAAACACATTAACACTAAATAATGTAGATACCTTAGTATTAGATGAAGCCGATAGAATGCTAGAAATGGGCTTTCAAGCCTCTTTAGATAATATTATTAGTCAAATACCTAGCGATCGCCAAACCCTACTTTTTAGTGCCACCTACCCAAAACAAATTCAAGCTATTGCTAATAAAATAATGCGTAACCCTGAGATGGTTGCCGCTGAAAGTGAACATACCTCACAAACTATTGCTCAACATTTTTTTAAAGTTGACAGCGATGTTGAACGTATAGACGCAATTAGATTATTACTTTTAGCCAATAAACCTGAAACCGCCATTGTGTTTTGTAATACCAAGCGCGAAGTACAAGTAGTGGCTGATACATTAAACAATTTTGGGTTTAGCGCCGTTTCATTACATGGCGATTTAGAACAACGAGACAGAGATCAAACTTTAATAAGATTCTCTAACAACAGCGCTTCAATTATGGTGGCGACTGATGTTGCCGCAAGAGGCTTAGACATTGATAATTTAGATGCTGTATTTAATTACCAAATAGCACACGATAGCGAAGTGCATGTTCATCGAATAGGGAGAACAGGCAGAGCCGGCAGCAAAGGTGTAGCGTATACATTATTTAGTGATAAAGAATCCTACAAAGTGGGCTTACTAGAAGATTACTTAAATAGGAGTATTGAAGGTGAACTACTTCCAGATGCCAGTGTATTAAATAACACACCAATCAAACCTAAAATGACGACTATTCAACTTGATGCTGGTAAAAAGCAAAAAATTAGACCTGGAGACATTTTAGGCGCACTAACCGGAGAAAATGGTATTGAAGGCAACCAAGTAGGAAAAATACAACTTGGTGCCACATGGGCTTATGTAGCTGTTGAGCAAAGCGTTGTTAACAAAGCCCTGCGTAAACTTTCTCAAGATAAACTTAAAGGCCGAAATGTAAGAACACGCCAAATAACCGATTAAGAAGTTGCTAATATCATATAAGAATTAGGATAAATTCAGCAATATCAACCACTGTTTTTATATACATGTAAAAGTAATATTGTTAGTATGGTCAGTAATTAGGCGGTGAGGTATGCTCGCTTAAACATTTTGATAATAGTTATATTCGTTAAGTAAGGAATAAAAATGGCAGTTGAAAGTCGGTTTGTTGTCATTCGACACGGTGTGGAGGTTCAAACATTCATGGACAAAAAAGCAGCAGATGATTACGATAAAATGCTTGATATGGCGGATAACATAACCACCATGTTAGATGCTTCACCTTTAGAGTTGAATGATAATATAAAAGAAGAATTAAGTATTTACCTAGCGCAAAATCGTGAAGATGTATTAGTTGCATTACAGGCAAAAAAAGCAAAACCAGTAGCTAAAAGTGCTGCGGTTTCTACTGCGCCTACTGTTAAAGTGTCTGAGCTTTCGGCCAAATCTTCTCCAAGCAAAACAACAAAACGCACCACTAAAACCCCAGCAAAAGAATCTGCCACCTTGGCTGAATAAAACGTGTTTTAGGGGCTGTTAACAGATTTGACCCATGAAAATTGATTACACCATTATTCGTAGCAATAAACGTAAAACCATTGCTCTGCAAATAAAAAATAACCAAGTAATAGTGAGAGCACCTAACGGTGTCTCTCCAGAATATATAGCGTTGCTTGTTAAGCAAAAATCAGCATGGATTGTTAAAAAATTAAGTAATAAAGATCCGGTAAAAGCGCTTAGCACCCCAACATATCTTCCTAATAGCTCCCTGCTTATTTATGGCATCGAAAAGAAATTGTGTGTTTATTTTCAAAAAAGCCCCGATGATATTCAAGTAACGATAACTGATAGTGAAATTCATATTAGCTTAGCAGCCATTGCACAAAGCAAATCACACGACTCAAGTTATTTATCTACTCAAATAAAAAAACAGCTCGCTAAATGGTTTAAAGAAAAAGCGCAATACTATCTTTCCTATCGGCTGGTTGAGCTATCAATACAGCTCAATATTACTCCAGTGTCATATCAAGTTAAGCGTTACAAAGCACGTTGGGGTAGTTGCAATAATAAACATGAACTCAGCTTTAATTACTTATTAGTTATGGCACCAGCATGGGTTTTTGACTATGTTATTGTTCATGAGTTATGCCATGTTAAACATTTAAATCATTCACCAAAGTTCTGGGCGCTAGTTGAAAAACATATGCCCCATTATTTAAAAGCCAGCCAGTGGTTAAAACAAAACCAAGCTAAAATACATTGGTAACATGCTCTTTTTTCTTACTCTCTATAAAAATACCGTTATCAAAAGCACTTAAAAATAAAATACCCAATTAATTTAAGTGCTGGATAATGAATTTTTAAGTCAATAAAATTTAAACAATTTTTCAGTGCTCGTCACGACAGTAATAGTTTATTCGTCATCAAGGTACTTTTATATACTCACCTTTTATTATCAATAACGGGTTGTTGAAAATATTGCTTATCCAGTAATTTAGATTACAAAGGAAAGATTAATACGCCGTAGTGTTAATCATAAATTTTATTTTTTATTCAAAAAACTTCTTTTTTATGCAATTAATCACTCCCTTTTATTCAAAACTAGGGTTGACAAAAGCTAGTGTTTCAGGCATTTTACGCAACATGAATACATTAATCAGCAACGCTATTATTACGACAAACACTACTACCATTATTTGGACGGTAGTCGCTGGCTAATGTATAAACGAAAAATTTTATCAAAGCCCGTGACCTAATATTCACGGGCTTTTTTGTATTTAAGAGGAATTGAAATGCGTGTATTAAAATTTGGTGGTTCATCATTAGCAAATGCGGGTAAATTTTTGCAAGTGGCTTCAATCATCAAAGATCAAAGTTCAACAACACCAGTAGCTGTGGTTGTTTCTGCACCTCAAGGCGTCACTAATCATTTAGTTGCCATGGCAGAAAATATTAACGACGAAGCTAAGTTAGCCTCAGATCTAAACGCATTTAAACACGCAATTGATACCATTATTGAAGATTTAAGCACACAGTTATCTTCATTTAAGCGCGATCATTGTGAAAAAACACTAGCAAAATGGGAGCTTAGTTTAAGTAGGTATTTGAAAGGCGCCAATATGCTTTCATTTTGTCCTGAGCATATTAGAGCAAGAATCATCAGCATGGGTGAACGCTTAAGTGTTGCTTTGCTTGAGTCTGTTCTTGTTGCTCAAAATGAACAAGTTTCAATTTTAGCTCCTGAGGAATTTTTATACACCAATGATGTTTCTCTTAATGCCATTGCAGACCTAGAAAAATGTAAAACCGCCTTTCAAACCATATATACAAACTTAAATAACATTGCCATTATGCCCGGATTTATTGGGGTAAATAGCGATAAACAAGTGACTACATTAGGTCGTAATGGTTCAGATTATTCTGCGGCTGTTTTAGCGGTTTGTGCTCAGGCTGAGTGTTGTGAAATTTGGACTGATGTTAACGGTGTATACAATGCCGACCCACGTGTTATTAAAGATGCATCTTTACTTGATTATTTATCTTATCAAGAAGCTATGGAGCTTTCTTACTTCGGTGCTAGCGTTTTACATCCTAAAACTATTGGTCCGATTGCCCAATACCATATTCCTTGTTTAATAAAAAATACGGGCAACCCAAAAGCTCCAGGCACATTAATTGCCAACGAAGATAATCAAGAGAAAAAAGTTAAAGCAATTTCAAATCTTGATAACTTAACTATGGTTAATGTTTCAGGACCCGGAATGAAAGGCATGGTAGGCATGGCGAGTCGGGTATTTGCTACTATGAGTCGTAAAAACATCTCATTAATTTTGATCAGCCAATCATCAAGCGAATACTGCATTAGCTTTTGTATTTATTCAAACGATGCTGAACGAGCCAAAATAAGCTTACAGGAAGAGTTTGAATTAGAGCTTTTAAATGGATTACTAGAACCACTGTCACTAACTGATAAATTATCAATTGTGTCTTTAGTAGGTGATGGTATGCATCATCAACGTGGTGTAGCCGCTAAATTTTTCGCGTCTTTAGCTCAAGCACGTGTCAATGTAGTAGCTATTGCTCAAGACTCATCAGAAAGAAGTATCTCGGTTGTTATTGAAGAACGTAAATGTACTGCTGCAATGAAAGTAAGCCATCAGAACTTCTTTTCTCATAAACCAACAATTGACGTATTTATGGTAGGTTGTGGTGTAGTTGGTAGTGAGTTAATCGACCAAATATCACGTCAACAATCTACGCTCACCAAACAAAATATTGTGGTTAAAGTTTATGGACTTGCTAACAGTAAAGGCATGGTATTTAACCAAGAAGGTATTGATTTAAATAACTGGAAAACAGGTATGGGTCAAAATGCCGTACCAGTTACTGCAAAAAACCTGAATGACTTTGTACGCAACAATCATTTAATTAACCCTGTGTTGGTTGACTGTACCTCAAATGAAGCATTAGCCATGAGCTATGTAGACTTTTTAGAAGCTGGTTTTCATGTTGTAACACCAAATAAAAAAGCCAATACAGACTCTTGGGAATATTACCAAGCGCTTCGCACAGCGGCTCAACAATCTAACCGTCGATTTTTATATGAAACTACCGTAGGTGCTGGCTTACCGGTAATTGACACTTTTCAAAACTTACTAAAAGCAGGTGATGAGCTAGTTCAATTCGAAGGGATATTATCAGGCTCACTATCTTACATGTTTGGTAAGTTAGAAGAAGGTATGCCGCTTTCACAAGCAACAGCTATCGCGAAAGAAAATGGATTTACTGAACCAGATCCAAGAGATGATTTAAGCGGTATGGACGTAGCACGTAAACTACTGATTATGGCGCGTGAAGCTGGAATGAAATTAGAAATTTCAGATATTACTATAGAATCAGTTTTACCCAGTAACTTTGATGCCAGTGGTGATGTAGCCACCTTTATGAGTAACTTAACGTCGATTGATAGCGAGTTTAACCAACGCGTACAAGCTGCTAAAGCTGAAGGTAAAGTGCTACGTTATATTGGTAATATTATTGAAGGTAAATGCCAAGTTTCAATTGAAGCAGTAGGTCCAGAGCATCCACTTTACAGTATAAAAGACGGTGAAAATGCTTTAGCTATTCATAGCCGCTACTATCAACCACTACCCTTTGTATTGCGCGGATATGGCGCAGGTGCTGCGGTAACTGCCGCAGGTGTATTTGGTGATTTACTTAGAACATTATCTTGGGAGCAGCAACACTAATGTCTGTTTCAGTATTTGCACCAGCATCCATTGGAAATTTGAGTGTTGGTTTTGACATATTAGGCTTAGCTGTTAAACCTATTGACGGTACATTATTAGGTGATGTTGTTTCAGTTGAAGCTGCATCAGAAGATAGCTTGGTTGTTATTGGCGAATTTGCTAATAAATTACCCGGCGCACCAACCGACAATATTGTATGGCACAGCCTATTACTCTTTAATAAAGCCATGGAAAAAGCGGGTTATAAAATTGACCGTGTTAAAATGACGCTTGATAAAAAAATGCCGGTAGGTAGTGGTTTAGGCTCTAGTGCTTGTTCAGTGGTTGCTGCGTTAGAAGGACTAAATGCTTACTATTTAAAAACCCATAATTTAGACACACCCTACTTTAGTAAAAAAAGCATGCTGTTTATGATGGGACAAATGGAAGCACAAATAAGTGGGAGTTTACATTACGACAATGTAGCGCCCTGCTATTTAGGTAACCTACAATTAATGGTGCCAAACGAGCAAGTTGTTTGCAAAGCCCTACCCGGTTTTGATCAATGTTATTATGTGATGGCGTATCCTGGCATTGAAGTTTCAACAAAAGCAGCAAGAGACGTATTACCCACAAGCTATAGCCGTAAAGACGCTATAACTTTTGCGCAAAATTTAGCGACTTTTGTTGATGCCTGCCACCGAAACGATAAAAAAGAAGCCTTTGCTGTAGTTAAAGATGTAATAGCAGAGCCTTACAGAGAGCATCTACTACCTAAATTTAGTGAAGCAAAAAAACATCTTTTATCACAAGGTGCCTTGGCTGCGGGTATTTCAGGATCAGGTCCTACACTATTTAGTGTATTTGAATCACAAGAACTCGCACAAAAAATGGCACAATGGCTCAAGGATAATTACTTACAAACAGATTTAGGTTTTGTACACGTATGTAAAGTTGATGATATAGGTGCTTGTGTTTTATAGCCTTATTTAATAGCTGAACTTACCACTCGCCTACCTTATAACGCGATGACTGATAACACGATAAATAGTACAATAACTTAATATATACTAAATAACCTAGCGGTGACTTAGTTATAAATAAACATAAAGCTTTAGCAAAAATGAGTAGGAAATATAAACAGTGAAATTTTATAATTTAAAAGAAAACGATGAAATAATCAGTTTTTCTGGCGCAGTAAAGCAAGGTTTAGGTAAAAATCAGGGATTATTTTTTCCCCAAGAAATTCCTAAATTAGATAATATTGAAGAATTACTCGCTATGCCTTTGGTAGAGCGCAGTGTACAAGTATTATATCCTTTTGTGAGTGAAGACCTAACAAAAGAGCAGCTTACTGATATTGTTACCTCTGCATTTAATTTTCCTGCTCAAATCCAGCCAATTAGTGAAGACCGTGCAATTTTAGAATTATTTCATGGTCCTACGTTAGCTTTTAAAGACTTTGGTGCTCGTTTTATGGCTAAATGTTTACAAGTATTTAGCAAAGGCAAAAAAATCACCATATTAACAGCTACATCAGGTGATACTGGCGCTGCAGTTGCTCATGCTTTTCATGGTATAGACAATATTCGCGTTGTTATTATGTATCCAAAGGGCAAAATTAGCTTACTACAAGAAAAAATGTTTACTACCCTTGGTGGCAATATTGAAACTATCGCAATTGATGGCGATTTTGATGATTGTCAAGCATTAGTTAAACAGTCATTTGATGACGAAGAACTTAAAAATACAATCGGTTTAAATTCAGCTAACTCCATTAATATTAGCCGACTACTTGCGCAAATCTGTTATTACTTTGAAGGGGTTGCTCAATTAACACGTCAAAAAGGTACTAAAAAATTAGATAACATTGTGTTTTCAATCCCAAGTGGTAATTTTGGTAACCTTACCGCTGGTTTATTTGCTAAAGCACTTGGTTTACCTATTAAGCGTTTTATTGCTGCAACTAATGAAAACGATACGGTGCCGCGTTATTTAGAGACCGGCGAATGGACGCCAAACGATACAGTAGCAACTATTTCTAATGCAATGGATGTTAGCAACCCTAACAACTGGCCACGCGTAGAGCATATGTTAAAATGCGGTATTGTGCCCAAAGACAGTGTTAGTTCAGTATCAATTGATGAACAACAAACTCAAATAACCATGATACAGCTAGCTAAACTTGGCTACATTAGCGAACCGCATGCAGCTGTTGCTTTTAAAGCACTACAGTATGGCGCTCAAGATAATGAGTTTGGTGTATTTTTAGGTACAGCTCACCCAGCTAAATTTAAAGATGTTGTTGAAAGCACACTAGGACAACCAATTGGTTTACCAAAAGAATTGTCTGATTGTGCATCTGAAACTATTTTATCGGTTGATATGCCAACTGAGTTTAGCGACTTGCGTGAATATTTATTAGCTAAAGCTTAAGTGTTTATATATAGAAAGTTATAATGTAAAGGCAACCAAGCGGTTGCCTTTTTTGTATAATATTAATTGAAATAATGAATTAGTCACTTAGCGCTGCATTAGATAACTTAGAACAAAAAAATAACTTATCAGTTGTCTAATGAGCTGCCAAGGGCGATTTTCAATTTTAGTTTTGAATGACACAAACTGCTAATAATCTAAGGTTATACCCGTGAATATACCTCCTCAATGGCAAAACATCATCAATAATGAGCAGCAAAAGCCATATTTTAAAACCCTTAATGAAAATATTATCAAGCAACGCGACAGTGGTGAAATAATTTACCCACAAGCTAGCCAAGTGTTTAGCGCATTCTCCTTTACTGACTTAGCCGATGTTAAAGTCGTTATTTTAGGACAAGACCCATATCACGGTTGTAACGAGCAAGGAGAACCTCAAGCACATGGCTTAGCTTTTTCAGTCGCTAAAGGGTTTAAAATACCGCCATCTTTGGTCAACATATACAAAGAGCTTACTACTGATATAAATGGTTTTAAAGCACCACCACACGGCAATTTAACCTCATGGGCTGAGCAAGGGGTTTTACTGCTAAATACCGTATTAACCGTTAAAAAAGCCAATGCACACTCACATGCAAAGTTAGGCTGGGAAACCTTTACCGATAATATTATTCAAGAAATAAACAAACATAACAACGGCTGTGTATTTATACTGTGGGGCAGCCATGCACAAAAAAAAGGTAAAAATATTGATAGTTGCCAGCAAGGCGGTAAACATTTAATTTTGGTTGGACCTCACCCTTCGCCGCTTTCTGCCTATCGAGGGTTTTTCAGTTGTCAGCACTTTTCACAAACGAATAATTGGTTAATTAAACACAAGAAAAAGCCAATTGATTGGAATATAATCTAATCTTATTAAATTCCTAAATTACAAAACGTATATACCCATCACACTTCAAGATGCAGGTTGAGGTGTGATGGGTATATTCAGATAATAAAGAGAACATTGTGGAAATTATTGTTGTTATAGCCTTATTAATATTAGCTTGGCTAATTTGGCAGCTTGTTAAAGCAAAGCAATATACACGGTTTAAAATACTCATTGAAAAAGACATAAAGCCTAAAGTCGTAGCAAAAATAATTGAGCGCCTTGATGAAGACCGATCAGATTTATATCCTAATAATAACGTACATCAACAAGCCTCAATATATTATTGGACTCAATATAAAAGCCGCATTTTAAAAGCCGCGTTAATTCATGAAATAATTGACGAGCAATGGCTAATTAGCACAGGTAATCTAAAAAATAGCCAACACCTTTTTTATGTCGAACAAGAGTATTTATAATGTTGTAATAAAAAATGTAGTGATAAATACTCTTGTGATAAACCATGTCTTGATAAACAGGTTACCAGTACAGCCTTTTGGTTTTATTGAACATTTTAGTAATTTCGTAACTAGCATCAACATTTAACATGGCAAGTATTTTCTTTTGAGCCTGTTTGTATGCATCTTCAAAACTTTTATGAGCAAGTGTTATTTCTGTTTTTTTCTGACCTGAATACGTATTGAGTTGAATTTCAAGACATTCATACGAAGGTCTATCACTCCTGTTTCGAGTTTTTCGTTTTAAGCCTTTAACCGAGCCATCTTCATTAAAAATTTGATTAATTGGCAACTCTTGGCGAAGTGTACGGTATTGTCGCTTTTGCAAGCACTCTTGATAACATTTATCGGCAGAGGCTTTGTCATTCAAGCTAAAGTATTTTTGTATGCCTAAGACTTTATCTTGAACTCTAAAACGTTTAGGTTCAGCTTTGGAAGGGTGGAGCATAATATTCATAAAGGACTCAGTTAACATTATTTAATAAAAAAACAATAAACTCATCCCTTAGTTTTTTTAGCAGTTTCCACCTACTGTATACCTAAAATCATTTAAGATGCGGGCTGTGTGGGAACCAAAGACAATTTTAAAACAGATTTCACATTCCAAACGAAACCTAAGATCTACATCGAAGTAGAAGCCTGACTAAACTTAATAACACGGCGTAAATTAATTTTAGACCCATCAAAAAAGCGTTTGATACTATAAATATAGCCGCTCAAGCATTCTAAAGTATGCATCTTGATTGGTAACAGGTATATGCATATTATATCAATATCTTTTACCTTGTAAAGTTAAGCGCTAACCTTGAAGCGCTCTTAACATAGAGCTTTGTTAAGTTGTTTAACCGACCATATCAGGTTAATTATATTTTATGGTTAATTTACGCGTTGAAACTGGATATCCCAAACACCATGACCTAAGCGTTGACCACGATTTTCAAATTTAGTTAATGGGCGATTATCTGGGCGCGGAACATAATCATTAGTTTCCGACAAATTTTTATAACCTGGTGCTGTGCTCATATCTGCAAGCATACATTCGGCATAATTTTCCCAATCGGTTGCCATATGAAATACACCGCCTAACTTTAACTTTTGGCGAATAGTTTCGACAAATTTGGGTTGTACAATTCTTCGTTTATGATGCTTTTTTTTATGCCAAGGATCAGGAAAAAACAATTGCACCGTAGTCAAACAACCATCAGGAATACAATCCGCTAATATTTCAATCGCATCATGTTCGTACACTTTAAGGTTATTAACACACTCTTCCTGAGCTAAAGAAATACATGCACCAACACCAGGTCTGTGTACTTCAATACCAATAAAATTTAATTTAGGATCATTTTTAGCCATTTCAACTAGCGATTTCCCCATACCAAACCCAATTTCTAATACTACAGGGTTTGAATTACCAAATAATACCTCGGGATTAATCATTTCATCGCTATGACTTAAGCCCATAACTTCCCAAAACTGCTCAAGCGCCTTTGCTTGACCGTTAGTTAACCTACCTTCACGCTTAACAAAACTACGCACTTTTCTAATATACTTTCCTTCTTGCTCAGCTTGTTCAATTGTTTTGTGAATAGCTTTGGGAGTATCTTTAGTGCTAGTTTCTTGGGGATCTTTTTCAATCACTTCAGGTGTAACTTTTGAGGTAACTACCGTTTTTTTTTCTTCATTCATAACATTTCTTAATTTTCATTGGGTATTGGGTATAAAGGAGGACTAATAACACTAAAATTTATACTGCCCACCAAACATCATATAACGGGCTTACAGAAACGGCTGTTGCACCATTTTCATTCAACCACTTTTCAACACTTTCACGATGCTCTTCAGTACATTTTCCTAGCTTTTGAGTACAAACCAAGCCGTGCCACAACGAATCGCCTTCACCACCAAAACCTAAACCTTGAGGTTCAATCGCTTCAGTAAAAAATTTATTCATAAAAGTTTCTACTTGCTCGTCCGTACTATTTTCATCAAGCTTAAAACCGATGTCAAAACCAAGTTCTTGATACTCTTCTACTCGTAATTTTTTACGTAAACGACGGTTTCTGTTTTTTGCATTAATTTTCATTTAACTTCCTTAATGTTAATTTATAGCTTTAAAATCAAAATTTAACTTTATAGCTCGTAAACTATTTTCGAGTTAATTTTATTTAAAAAGCAATGATAACTGTTTATCAATTGCTTTAGAGTTACATCAACAATCGTATAACCCACCGTATTATAAATCATATAATTAACTAATAGGCGAGAGGATAATGGTTAACCAAATTATTGCAAGATTATTTAATGCTAATAACGGCTTAATAACAAATTGAGCCACCGAACATTATTAGCTACACTACGCCCCTATGACAGAATCTATAAAAATCTCTCCCAGTTCAGCGCTTAAATTTAGCGCAAAAGTTGTTCAATGGTATAACCAGCAAGGTAGAAAGCACCTACCATGGCAACAAAATAAAACACCTTATCGAGTGTGGATCTCCGAAGTTATGCTGCAACAAACGCAAGTTGCTACGGTTATTCCATATTATCAGCGTTTTATGCAAAGCTTTCCTACTGTTACCGACTTAGCCAATGCTGATGAAGATACTGTATTGCATCACTGGACAGGTTTAGGGTATTACGCCCGAGCAAGAAATTTACACAAAACCTCAAAAATTATAGCAGAGCAATACCAAGGTGAATTTCCACAAACTATTGAAGAAGTAGTTGCTCTACCGGGTATTGGTAGATCAACCGCTGGAGCTATTTTAAGTTTAGCGTTAAATAAGCACCACCCAATACTCGATGGTAACGTAAAACGTGTTTTAGCTCGATGCTACACCGTTGCAGGACACAATGGTCAAGCAAAGTACGAAAAAGCTTTATGGCCAATCACTGAAATTCTTACCCCCAAAGCATCGGTAGCACAATTTAACCAAGCCATGATGGATTTGGGGGCGCTTATTTGTACCCGCAGCAAACCCAAGTGTGACGAATGCCCGTTGCAATCGGGGTGCTTAGCTTACTCGTTAAACGAACAAGCTAATTACCCTCAAAAAAAGCCCAAAAAAGTCACTCCCGTACGAAGCACCATTATGGTTATTCCACGTGTCAACAATAAAGTACTAATGGAAAAACGACCTCCCACTGGAATATGGGGTGGTTTATGGTGCTTTGTAGAAGTTGAGCAGTTAGAGAATATTAGCGATTTAATAACCACACTTAATTTAAAAGAAATGAATAAACAAGTATTGCCAGAATTTAGGCATACTTTTAGCCATTTTCATTTGGATATTACCCCAGTTATTATTGATTGTGAAAAATTAACCGCTAAAACTACACATGAAATAAACGAAATAGATCAACAACAATGGTATGATCTAACCAAACAATCGTCAGTAGGTTTAGCTGCTTCAACCAAAAAGCTTATTAGCCTACTTACGAGTTAATTTTTATTAATCGCCTTTAATTAAGAGAACATCATTATGAGTCATACCGTTTTTTGTCAACACTTAAACAAAGAAGCTGAAGGGTTAGGTTTTCAACTTTATCCGGGTGATGTGGGGAAAAGAATTTTTGACAACATTAGTAAAGAAGCGTGGACATTATGGCAAAAAAAACAAACCATGCTTATTAATGAAAATAAAATGAACATGATGCAACCTAATGACCGCGCCTACTTAGAAAAAGCCATGATAGAATATCTTTTTGAAGGAAAAGAGCCTGAAATTGAAGGTTACGTTCCAGTAAAAAAATAAAAATCACAAAAACTAAATATTATTACTTATCGATTTGCTGTTTAATTTTCGCCTTAACTTCGCTGCTAAAGGCACCAACAAGTAGAAAAAAACAACAAACAACACTTTTTTATAAAAAAAGTGTTGACTGATAAAAAGAAAAACAGTCTAATAGCGCCCGTCTTCAAGGCAAAGCCTAAAAGATAGAATACATTGAAAAGCCCCGATAGCTCAGTTGGTAGAGCAGAGGATTGAAAATCCTCGTGTCCCTGGTTCAAATCCGGGTCGGGGCACCATTTTACAGAGTTCATGCTTGTTAGTAGTTATTTATAAAACAAACATTGACTCGGTGCCAAAGTAAATTAATTTATATTTAAATAAATAATTTATTGCACACAGCTTTGTGTGCCGACTTAGCTCAGTTGGTAGAGCAACTGACTTGTAATCAGTAGGTCGCCAGTTCGACTCCGGCAGTCGGCACCATTCCTCAAAGGAAGCAAGCAGCCCTAACTTCGGTTAGGGCTTTTTTGTATCCATTGGTTTAATTCTATCGTTAAATTAACTAACACCAACAAGCCCCCCTAACCCATCTATTATGTGTTTTATACGTGATTTAATCCTTATGTATGAAAATACTAATAGGCACGAAATACACTCCATTTGCATCATCATAACTAAGGCATTAATTTGAACTAGGGCAAATAAACTTGCTCTGATTGGTTTATCTATTGATATAACGTGTATTTGTTAATTTGGACGAGTAAAAAGGATTTAATCCGTTGCTACAGGGTAATGGGTTGACGTATAGGCTGCAAAAATTGCGCTTGTAATTTATTAGGGTAAGTTAATTGATGGTTAAATATCCGAACTGGGTATTAGCACTAGTGATAATTGTTGGTTTATACTTAGATTACGTATAGCTAAAAGTTATATACCCATATAAGTTATCAGTAAAAACAATTATCGGTATAAACATTCAATGAAAAATCATCTCCTTATTCTATGCACACTAGCTTTAAATTTTTCCACTAACGCTGAAGGTATATTAAATCATCCACCTAAAGATCTAAAAACAAATGAACATTACGTTTTTTATTCCCATGGGCTTATTGTTGAAGGTAAAAATCAAACCCCAAAACATGATCGATTTGGGGTATATGATTTTCCTGCGATTAAAAATGCTTTATCTGATCCGAAATACAGTTTAATTGCGTACCATCGCCCTTTAAAAACAGATCCAGTTAATTATGCTAATTTATTATCAAAACAAATAACAACATTATTAAATCAGGGGGTACCAGCTAAAAACATTACATTAGTAGGTTTTTCTCGTGGTGGTTTTATCACTGCTTTAGTATCAAGTACGTTAGCTAATAAAGAATTGAATTATGCCATTATGGCCGCTTGTACAAGCCGTTTAGCTAAAAATGAAGAAGTAGTGATTTACGGTAGCTTATTATCAATTTATGAAACATCTGACGGTGTAGGCTCTTGTAATAATGTAGTGAAAAGAAACCCTGAAACTATCAAGTCCTATAAAGAAATATCCATATCAACTGGCAAGGAACATGGCGCTTTTTACACACCAGATTCAACTTGGCTTATACCACTGAAAATATGGCTAAAAAGAAATATTAAATAGTAAGGTAATCACCCGATTCACCTAGGCTATTATTGTTTTTAGGTGATTCTTATATTTATCTAACAAAGTAAAGAAATGGTGATCTTTCAGATAAGGACGTTGAAAAACTTTTTTAAGTGCTAAAGTTAACCTATCTAAAATCAAATGCAACTGCAACTGCAACAGCCAATCCTATCCTATCCCTTTAATACTGAGTAGTTAAACATATAAAACACTTAATTTATTAAAATATCATTGATATCCAATCTTTATTATCATCAAAGTATAAGGTGCGAACATCTCCTTTGCCTTCAATATTTACCATGTTAATTTGTGTAGGCCAAAGTTCGCGTAAAGCACCATTAAATAATTTAATGCCTTTAAGCTTATTGGGTATTTTAGTTTCCTGATACACCCAAAAAAACTTTCCTTCCACTTCAAAACCCACATCTGAAAGAGGCAATATTTCGTTAGTTGAAGTACGAATAATAAATTGTTTAGCTACGTAGTTAGCAAACTGTTGTTGAGTTTTTTCTGAATTTATAATGTCCGCTTTTTTATCAAGCAATGTTTGAACAGCATGTTCAGTGTCGTGCATATAGAATCTATGCGACACTTCTAATTGTCCTGATTGCTTGTTAAAAAGTACCGTTGTTTCAGCCGATTTTTGTTGGTGCGCAAATACGTTATTTGCGCACGTTAACAAAAAAAAGGCTAATATAATGCTTAAAGCTTTAGGCATTTATTTTCCTTTTTTAATTATGTTTTAATCTTCGTCTTCTTCGTCTGTTTTTAATTCTGTTTTTATATGTTGCATTATGTCTCGATGTACTTTACCGCTACGTTTTTTAGCTTTATACGCTTCAACACGTGTAGGTATAATCTGACGAGGATAATGGTTATTTTCTACATCAACATCAGCAGTTTCCCAACCAGGATCTACGGTTACACCAACCAGCTCTTTATTTTTTTCAGTTACGATTAGCTTACGAACTTGTTTAGGTGTACGACGCCAAATTTCAGCAGGTACATATTGGTTTTCTTTTGAACCATCTTTGTAAGTAAGCTCTAGAAGAATTGGCATAACTAATCCACCTACATTTGAAAACTCTAAAACGTAGTAGTTTTTGTCTTCTTTGACGGCACGATCTAATGCTTTACGTTCCCAAGGTTTTAAATCTTTTATGAATTTATTATACTTGTTACGCTCTTTGTTGGTGACTGTGAAGCGATCATTTTCGTCGTAGAAGTCTGTTACGTCTGAGTTAATATCAACCCATAGTTTTTTTCCTTCTGCTTTATTTCGCTCTACAAATAATGATGAAGGTTTGTCTAATTCAACTTGGCGTAAACGTCCAAAGTCAATATCGGGATTGTGTGTATCTAAACGCATTTTGAATACTTTATCAATAGAGATATCTACATGGTCTGTTGAGTAAAACCATCCGCGCCAAAACCAGTCTAAATCAACTCCTGATGCCTCTTCCATGGTTCTAAAGAAATCTGATGGGGTAGGACGTTTAAATTTCCATCTAACTGAGTACTCTTTAAATGCAAAATCAAATAGTTCTCGCCCTAAAATAACTTCTCTTAAAATATTAAGAGCAGCAGCGGGTTTTGTGTAAGCATTAGGACCTAAACGTAAAACACTGTCAGATTGTGTCATAATTGGCACCTGATTTTGAGACTTCATATATCCTGTGATGTCTCTTGGTTCTACACCCCAAGGGATAGTTGGATCCCATTCTCGACCTGCCACACCGTCTAAAAAACTGTTTAGTCCTTCATCCATCCATGTCCATTGTCGCTCATCTGAGTTGACAATCATGGGGAAATAAATATGTCCTATTTCGTGTATCACAACACCAATTAAAAATCGTTTTTCTGCTTGAGAATATGTACGAGATCCATCGTCTTGTAACTCTGTACGTGGTCCATTAAAGGTGATCATGGGATATTCCATTCCACCTACAGGGCCATTAACTGATTGAGCTGTAGGATATGGATAGTCAAAAGAGTAACGAGAATATACATCCATTGTGTGTATTATTGATTCAGTTGAATATTTTTTCCAAAGGTCTCCCCCTTCTTTAGGGTAAAATGACATTGCCATTACTAATGGCATATCGTCACCACCTTGATCGTAACCTTTAGCATCCCACATAAATTTACGCGATGATGCCCAAGCAAAATCTCGTACGTTGTCGGCTTTAAATTTCCACGTTTTACGTGAATTGGTGCCCTTTTTTTCGTTCTCTAATGCTTCTTGTTCTGTAACAATAAAGACTGGACGTTTAGCCGTTTTTGCTTTTTCTAAGCGCTGACGCTGTGTGCTGGTTAACACATCTTCAGAGTTAGTTAACACGCCAGTAGAGCTAACTATATGATCAGCAGGTACATCAATTTCAACGTCGTAATCGCCAAACTCTAAAGTAAACTCGCCTCGACCTAAAAACTCTTTGTTATTCCAACCTTCGTAATCTGTGTAAGCATGAAGACGGGGAAACCATTGAGCTAATAAAAATATATCATTACCTCCTTTACGTTCATCTTTTTCAAAATGTTCGTATCCAGAGCGCGCAGACATTGCATCTTCTTCAACAATGTTAAAGGCAAAATCAATGGAGAATTGAGTTTGTTCACCTGATTTAAGCGGCTTGGGCAAGTCGATACGCATTTGTGTACCAACAATGGTGAATTTTAGTTTTTTTCCTAGGTAATCTTTTATCGCGCTAATTTCATAACCAAGTTCGTTATCGGTGATAAATTGTTGACGACGTAATTCGCCTAAACTAATTTTGGCTACATTTTCAGCATCGCCAGCTTCGGTAAATGGGCCTCGTCGCCCTATACCACCAAAGTTATTTGCCACATTTGCAATAGAGTCTTCTTTGAAAATATTTTGATCGAGTTGCACCCACAAATATTTTAACCGATAAGGGGAGTTATTTTGATACGTTATTTGTTCACTCCCTGTTAGTCTGCGTTTTTCTTCATCAAGCTTAACTTTTATTTTGTAGTCAACTCGTTGTTGCCAGTAATTTTCACCGGGTTCACCTGCCGCATTTCTATATACGTTTGGAGTAGGTAAAACTTCCTCTAGCTGGCGAAATTTGTCTTCAAAATCGCCTTTAGTTTGCTTTATTGCTGAAGCATTAGCAGATGATATTAATGCTAGTGGCAATAGTATGACTGTACACACTTTTCCGATGTTGATTTTCATTTAGTAATCCATCTCTTATTGAGTTTTTGTATAGTAAATACGATGGTAGGTGGCCAAACTTTAATTGTTCATCTAACAAGACGTTAATAAAAAAAGTTCCGGAATTTCAATTTATTGATGGCTTTTTTGCTCCATTAAATGACATTATAACGGGAGCGATTGCAACAATAAAAACAGGTATAAAAAACACCATAATTAATTCAATGCTTGTAATTGTTATACCTTCAGACAAAAATAGAACAGTATTTGCATTTAAAATTAATTCCTTTGTAGCAAATATTGCTAATTTTAACCCACTTAATGCGATAACTACGCTAACAAATACGACGAACATTATTTCAAGTTAAATGAGAAGTTGTTGATTTAAAATTGAAGCAAACAGCAAAATAGAATTTTATGGGACGTAATATTATGTTCTTCTGCTTATCCAATTAGTCGCTATTGCGAGTGACTTGATAGCGAATAAGCTATCATCACTGTCGTGTGCACTTACATACTATTTAAATGTCATTGACTTAAAAATTAATTATACAAACTCTGGTTATTTAAGTCATGTTAGGGGATTTATAACTTTATGGTTATTGAAAGATTTTGGTTTCTTACTTCTGAGGGCTGTTCATCAAATAACAATTTAAATTGTTTACTAAAATAGCTGTGTTCAATAAATCCTGACTGAAAGGCAACTTCTGAAATAGGTAATTGAGTTTCAATTAATAATCGCCTTGCATGCTCTAATCGTATTTGATTAATAAATTGTTTGGGTGTTTTTCTTAAATATTTTTTAAATCGTCTTTCTAAAGCACTCACCGATAAAAAAGCGACGTCAGCTAACTGTTGAATTTTTATGTCTGTAGTAAAATTTTCTTTTATGAAGTTTACTGGCGCATTAATCGCTTGAATATCAGACAATACTTGAAAGTTTTTTTCTAAATGTCGAGTAATCCCATACGAGCCAGTAATGTTGCCATGCTCGTCAAAAATTGGCCGTTTGGATGTTAAAAACCAAGCAATGTTACCTTTTTGATCTGAATTTAGTTCTACTCTGTCGGTAACAAGCTCACCTTCCATAACTTTTTTATCATCAGTTATAAATTGTTTAGCAATATGAGACGGAAAAAAATCATAGTCTGTTTTACCTAATGCTTGCTCTAAATTTTTAATACCAACCTGTTCTAAGTACACTGTATTTGCATATTCTATTCGGCTATTAATATCTTTTACCCAAAACAAAACATCGGGCAACAAATTAAACATTTGCAGAAGCTGTTGTTTTTCTGTGGGTTTCATCAAATTTTTCTCAAGCGCTTTTAGTTTAACGGTATAGTCGAGTAACTTTTTTGAAGAACAATTTACTCACTAAAAATTTGTTCATTGCTCAGTCTAACAGTAGTTAATACGATAGTCTAAACGCCGAAATTATCACATTAAAAACCGATTTCATACTACCGTTATTTTCACTATTCTTTATAGAATTAATTTATAGACATAATTAATTATTTACCATTAACATGATGTTAAGGATCAACAAAATGTTAGTGCCAAACTCTTTGGAGTACTAATGACAAATAGCTCAAATAAAAAAATACGCATGGGTATGATTGGCGGTGGCGAAGGTGCTTTTATTGGTGGTGTTCACCGTATTGCTGCTTTTATGGATGGCAAGATAGAATTGGTGTGTGGCGCATTTAGTTCTAATGCCGAGAAGTGTTTATCTTCTGGTTTGAGTTTAGGTATTTCAGCCGATAGATGTTATTCCCATTATCAAAAAATGTTTGAAGTAGAGGCTAAACGTCCTGCCAATGAAAAAGTTGATTTTTTTGCCATAGTAACTCCCAATCATCTGCATTATCCGGTTGCTAAAATGGCAATGGATTATGGTTTTCATGTACTTTCAGATAAACCCGCAACCTTTAATTTAGCAGAGGCTTTATCACTTAAACAGATTATTGAAAAAACCGGTTGTTTATATGGTTTAACTCATACCTACAATGGCTACCCGTTAATTAAACAAGCTCGTCATTTGGTTGCTACTGAAGCATTAGGTAAAATACGAAAAATTGTTGTTGAATACAGTCAAGGCTGGTTGGCTTCTAAAGATGATGAAGGTAGTAAACAAGCCAGTTGGCGTTTAGATCCTAAACTAGGCATAAGTTGCTGCATGGCAGATATTGGCGTGCACGCAGCAAACTTAGCTGAATATGTATCAGGATTAAAAATAACGCAATTATGTTCAGATTTAAATACCGTTGTAGATGGCAGAGCATTAGACGACGATGGAACTGTATTATTACGTTTTGACAACGGTTGTAAAGGGATATTAATGGCAAGCCAAATAGCCGTAGGAGAAGAAAACAACTTACGCCTACGAATTTATGGTGAACATACAAGCCTTGATTGGTCTCAACTAGAACCTAATAACTTATGGATACGTAGCAATACAAAGCCCACTCAACTTATTCGCACCGGTGTTGGCGAGTTTTGTGAAGCTGCTCAACAAGCGATGCGAACGCCAGCAGGTCATCCGGAAGGATATTTAGAGGCTTTTGCTAATATTTATGTTAATTTTTCTCGCCAAATTAGCGCGTTTAATTTAGGTGAAAATTGTACAAATGAGCAGTTTGACGTACCCGGAATTAATGAAGCCATAAGAGGTATGGCATTTATTAGTAATGCAGTTTCAGCCAGTAAAAAAGAAACAAAATGGCAAGAATTTAGTTTACAGGAGTCGTTATGAAACAAATAAAAGGTCCAGCAATATTTCTTGCACAATTTGCAGGTGATGAATCACCATTTAATAATTTTCCTGGAATATGCCAATGGGCAAGTAGTTTAGGTTTTAAAGGCATACAAGTGCCAAGTTGGGATGCTCGCTTTTTTGATTTATTAAAAGCCGCCGACAGCCAAGACTATTGTGACGAAATAACCGGTATAGCTGCTGAAAATGGCTTAGTGATCACTGAGCTTTCAACCCATTTGCAAGGTCAACTTGTTGCGGTGAATCCTGCCTACGATAAAATGTTTGATAGTTTCGCCCCAGAACAAGTTAAAAATAATCCCTCGGCTCGTACACATTGGGCAATGAAACAAATGATGGCCGCAGCCAAAGCCAGCCAAAGGCTTGGCTTAAACAGTCATGCTAGTTTTTCGGGTGCTTTATTATGGCATACCATGTACCCTTGGCCTCAGCGCCCCCAAGGCTTAGTTGAACAAGGTTTTAAAGCTCTTGCGGGTCGTTGGTTACCTATTTTAAATGCATTTGACGAAGCAGGTGTTGATGTTTGTTACGAACTACACCCCGGAGAAGATTTACATGATGGCGTAACCTTTGAACGCTTTTTAGAGGCAACCGGCAACCACCCTCGCGCTAATATTTTGTATGATCCTAGCCATTTTGTTTTACAACAGCTTGATTATTTAGCCTTTATTGATATTTACCATGAACGTATTAAAGCATTTCATGTAAAAGATGCAGAGTTTACTCCTTCTGGTCGAAGTGGTGTTTATGGTGGCTACCAGAGTTGGATTGATAGACCTGGGCGTTTTAGATCATTAGGCGATGGACAAGTTGATTTTTCAGGAATTTTTAGCAAGCTTACCCAACATAGTTTTGATGGTTGGGCCGTTATTGAATGGGAATGTTGTATTAAGCACCCTTTAGATGGCGCTCGTGAAGGAGCTGACTTTGTTAAAAAACATTTAATTCGACCTACAGAAAAAGCCTTTGATGATTTTGCTGGCATGGGAACTGATAAAGCTCTAAATAACCATATTCTTGGTATAAAATAGCGATAATCGCTATAACGTTGTTCTTCAATTATCACTATATTGATCACCACTATATTAACATTGAAGATTAACGTTATAGCTTGTAGTTTTAATTTTAATTTTAAGCCGAAATATTAAATTTTACTTTAACGAAACCAATAAAACCTCATAGCTGTAACAGTGTTAAAACAATAAATTTAATAGATTAAAATCGCACAGAAAGTAACTTTTAAAATCCTCTAGAAGCTTATGTGTATGTTCATGGTATTATTGGTGAATTAGTCTCATTACCAACCAAATATAGTTTATAAAAAAGATTTCTTTTAATAAATTGATTTCTTTTCTAAACCAGTTACTAATACATAAAAAACAACTATTTCTATAACTATAATAACTAAGGTCTTAAAGGGTATTCAATATTGCACCCTTACACTATTATGAAAAAAAAATTATTAACTCACTTTACCTTAAAACTAACAACCTTATGCTTAACCGTACCTTTTTCTTATAGCTGTATAGCCGCTGTTAATCATATTGAAACATTAACCGTTATTGGCACCCACCTTACTGATGTAAACTCAGCCAAGATTATACCCAGCTTTTCTATAAGTGCCGACGAAATTGCCGCACTAACTCCCACAAGCTTTGCTGATATTTTACGTGGTGTGCCCGGTATTGATATTACCGAACAAGGTGGTGGTGCTGGCTTAACTTTTTTATCATTAAGGGGGAGTGACGCTAATTTTGTAGTTATTCTTATTGATGGTGTAAAGGTTAACGACCCAACAAACAGCCGTGGTGGCGCATTTGATTTAGGCACCATAGATCCTGAAATGGTCGAGAGTGTTAATGTGTATTACGGAGGTTACTCAACCGTACAAGGGAGTGACGCCCTTGCAGGTATCGTAAGTATTACAACTAAAAAATACAGTGCCAATAAAATAGGCAGTGTTAGCTTAACTGCTGGCTCAAACAATGTTACTGCCGGCAGCATTCATTTAGGGGCAGAATTAAGCAATGTTGCAGATGTTAACTTTTTAGCTTCTTATCAAAATAATGACGATAGTTATTTTGGCTCTGCTTTTAATCGTTCAGCTATAAATGCTTCAATTCGTTCAATTAAAAATACGACTACCCGTTGGGATTTAGGTGTATTTTATGTTGATGGACAAGGAGAAACTTTTCCTGAAGATAGCGGTGGAGATCGATTAGCCGTTATACGCTCCCCCGAAGTAAGAGATTTTACTCAAACAAATACCAGTGCCAATATTGGGCACCAGCTTAATAAAAAATTCAATATAAAATTTAATGCTGCAAATACTAAACGAGAAGAGACTTCTTTAAACCCCGGAATAGCGGAAGGTAAGCTAAATGGTGTACCAGCGATTAAACTAAATTCGCATTATAAAAGAACCGACTTTAGTTTGACGGCAAATTATGCCCATTCTGCCAGTGTAAAAATGGCGTTAGGCGCCACAATTTCTGATGAAGATGGCGGTATGGATAGCACTATAGACTTTGGTTCTCCAGTGCCAGCCGCGTACACATTAACACGACACAATGAGGCTTTTTTTGCAGAAACAACTTTAGCTCCGACTAGCGAATTCACTTTAACTGCGGGTATCCGACATGATCAAGCCGGAGAACTTAGTGTTACAAATTATCGTGCGTTAGGTCAATATCACATATCATCCGACCATGCTTTTACAGCACAATATAGTGAAGGCTTTAAATTGCCTAGTTTTTTTGCACTAGGTCACCCTCTTGTCGGTAATACTGCATTAAAACCTGAACTGAGTGAAAACTACGATTTAGGATTAAACAGTTCATTTAATATCTATGAATTAACTACCCGTTTTAGCCTTTATCAAAATACCTATAAAAATTTAGTTGATTTTGATCCTGAGGCTTTCACAAATGTGAACCGATCTAAGGTACGCGCTAAAGGTGCAGAATTTTCGTTAAACGTAAAATTAAGCAATGATTTATATGCAAAAGCAAATATTGGTTATTTATCACTAAATACCTTTGATGAAAATGTTGAGCTTCGCAGAAGACCTAAGCTTAAAGGCGGCATTCAAATAGACTATAAACCATTAAACAATGTGTCTTTATTATCGCGAATAACCTTTAATGGTAGCTATTTTGATAGCTCAGTTCCTACTGGCAGCATTGACATGGCAGGGTTTGCTCGTGTAGATGTAGCCGTAAACTGGAAAATAGACCCATCATTAGTATTTGCATTTAGTGCAAACAACCTGCTCGATAACAGCTATGAAGAATCAGTAGGCTTTTCTAACCGAGGTACAGTATTCACCGCTAAATTAACTAAAAACCTGTAATACAATTAGTTAAATTAATCTTATATTTTATACGCTTATGACCTAAACCCCAGATTTATACGAGATAAAAAAAGATCCGTAAAATTATTTTTACAGGTCTTTTTTTGCTTACAACTTTGGTTTGATCTGATCTTGATTTTATTTATTTATTTATTTAAGGCTGATATAAAATCGGCAGCGTTTAATACCAATTGAATTAATGAATTGATCACTTAGCGATAAAATTGGACAATTACATTAAGTTGACCACTCAATTACCTTAGAGAAGGTCACTAATTAACTTATTTAATGACCACTAATTGAATTAATGAATGACTCCCTTACTTGTTCAAAAAAGTGAATGACGCTATATTGGCTGTCAATATATCACTGTTTGCACCATCCGCTTTAACCACTAAAGTAATGGATGACATTTTATCAATCACGCCAAGAGGTAAAGTTAACAACATCCTATCGCCTCGCTTTTTATTGTTATGATCAAACTTACCAGAGGCTATAAGTTCACCCGTAGCACTTCCAATTCGAAGCTGAAATTCACTGTATTTATATAGCTCAGGTTTATATTCTTGTAATATGGTTATCCCTTTAACTCCGGTTAAATCGTATTCACCTAATGGAATTACAACATCACTACCTGAAACTAATAGCGTTTTATTTTTTGCTCGTGTAATCTCTACGCCTTTAAGTTTACCTGCAGCTTTAAATATAGTTTCAGCGTTAACAATAGGAGCAATAAATGTATGCGTTTTTTGCTTTTTAATTGCTGAGAGTGCTTGGTTACCTTTGTCTTTATAACTAACGATTAATGAATAGGTTTTATTGTCATCTATTTCAGGTAAACGCCCCTTTAGCGGCAAACTTGGTGCTTTTAACTTAAGTAATAATATATATTGGGCAAGTGTTTCTCGTATTTCATCAGATAAAAAGTCGTGTGCTGGCATTTGATGATAACCCCATTTTCCGGTACTTCCAGTAGCTATGGTTTGCTTTATATAAGCCGCTGGATCTTTAAGTGAAGCATACTTGGTAGCGACCTTTTCAAAAGAAGGTCCAACAGAGTTATCTTGTTCTTGATGACAACCTGTACATAGATTTTTCTTAGCTGCCGCTCGACCAGGACCAAAAGGGTCATTGGCTAAGTGACCTAGCGCTTTTTCTGCACTTTTTGCTTCAACTTTGTTAAAAGCAATATTTACTCTAGTAAAATCAGTAGAATCTTGTGTGATAGTACCATCTTCAAGATCTACAATGCTTACCGAGTATTTTACAGACGCTTGATCTCGCCAAATAAAACTTTTATTACCTTCAATGTTAATATCAATAACCGGAGGCGCATTGCCCACCTCTAATAACTTATAGCTGTTATCACTAACATTTTGATTATCAGTTACCACGAGAAGTAATCCAAAGCGACCTTGGCTTTCTACATTAAATGTAACGTCTTTACCTGTATAAATTTTAGCTTGAGCATAGTCGGCTTCACTTGGTGTTTGATTTGGGTTTAAAGCCGTAATTTTCCATGTGAACGTTAATGGATCGTTATCAGGATCTGTAGAACCGTTGACGGAGGCATTAACTTCAAAAGGCACAACGCCTTGAGTATGAGTAATATCTATATTGGCCTTGGGGCTTCGGTTACCAGAACCGGTATAAACAACGCGCGATAATCTTGCATCTACATTACCTGCGTGCCATCTTGAGCCATATTCCAAAATAAATAATTCACCTTTACTACTAAATTTTAAATCTATGGGAGCAATAAATTCAGCATCAGGCATAAACTCTTCAATTTTATAAATATCACCATTTTCATCACTAAAAACAACTTTTATCCACCTGCGCATGAAGTCAGATATAAACAAACCATCTTCGTAGTATTTAGGTAAAGCACTCGCACCATGGCTATTACTCGTACGGTAAACACCAGCAACTAATGCATTACGTCCGCCGGCACCTAATTCAGGAAAAATATCAGTATGGCTATATGGATACCATATGTAAGCAGGTTGAGCTCTGGGTAAATTTTTAGCACCGGTATTTCGTGGCGATTTGTTTAACGGGTTGAGCGGATTATGCCATGCGCCTGATGTTTGTGTTTCGTAATCAAACTCTCGATAAGCTTTGTTATTACCAATAAATAAAGGCCAACCAAAATTACCCGATTGTTTCACTTTATTTATTTCATCAAACCCTTTTGAACCATATTTTTCATTGTCTCCTTTAGCGTCTGGACCTACATCTGCGAAGTACAATGTTTGTTCCTTATCATCAAACGCAATAGTGTAAGGGTTGCGAGTGCCCATAACATAAATTTCAGGTTTTCCTACCGCCGCATTTGAAAATAAATTACCTTTTGGGATAGTATAAGTACCGTCTTTTTGAGGTGTAATACGTAATATTTTACCGCGAAAATCTTGTGTATTTCCTGATGAACGCAAAGAGTCATGTGCTGCTCTTCCTTCTCTAAAGTCCGAAGGACCAATACCATAAGAGGCAAATGGAACAGAGTTATCACCTAGGGCAATAAATAAGTTTCCTTTGGCATCAAATTCCATATTACCACCGGTATGACAACAATTATCTTCACTAGGTGCATTGAGTAAATCAATTCTGGTAGTTAAATCTAATTGGCCGCCATTTAACGTATATCGCGATACAATTTGTAAAGGACCTGCGTCAGGAACAGTTGACGGAATATTGTACATAAAGAAAATATGTTGATTGGTACTAAAATTGGGATCGAGTGCTAAAGCTAATAAGCCAAACTCACCAAAACCATCCGGTGAAAACACCTCAATTTCCCCTATTTTAGTTTTAACACCATTGGCTATATCTACTTTATTAACTTGACCTTTTCGCTCAACATAAAAAACGGTATTCCCATCTTTGGTTAAGTCTAAGCTTACGGGTTCGTTTAATTTCTCTATTAATACTTCTTTTACGAAACGGTTAGGTTCAGGTCTAGATGTTTCGTAATCACGTTTATTTTCACCAATGGCGTATTCAATACCACCTAATAAATGTTTCATAAAGTGAGGAAGGCTAAAGTTACTCGCGTTATGCCCCACTCCGGTATAAAAAGAGCGTCCGCCATCAAACTCATGATACCAAGCAATAGGATGATAAACCCCATGCCCCCCACCATTATAAGATTTTTCATCAACGGTGATAAGATCAACTCGGCGATCTGATAAGCTTTTAAAATCGTACCATTCATCTACTATATTAAAATAATCAGGTAGGTCAGCGGTAGATGGGTGATCTTTTCTAAGCACTTTTAGTTTGGCATTTTGTACATTTGAAGGGGTCCCAGGGTGGCTCTTAAAAACGGCACCCACTAAACGCCTATACCAAGTCCATTCACCGGCTGTTTCAGTATCGGTTGCGGAATGAATTCCTACATAACCACCTCCAGCTTGTATGTAACGCTCCATAGCAATTTGCTGTTGTGAATTAAGAATATCACCAGTAGTATTTAAAAAAATGAGCGCTGAAAAACCTGAAAGATCAGTGTCATTAAATATACTAGCATCTTCTGTGGCGCTAACTGTTATACCTTTTTCTTGTAAAGCTTTACTCAGTTTTTCAGTACCTTTTTCAATAGATTGATGTCGCCAACCGGTGGTTTTACTAAAAATAAGCACTTTTTTATTTTGTTCTAAAAGGCTTTTTTGCGTTGATAAATTAACGTGTTCAAGTAAGTTTTTTTGAGTTGATACATTAGTATCGCTGCATCCAATAAATGTTAATGCAAAAAGAGCAACGAAAATGCTAATAAAAACGTTTGGCAGTAAAGTCATACAGGTAATGTCCTAAAACAATAAAATGGGTGGTTTATATTTACCTTTTTAATGTAATATTATTTTTGTTTGATGTTATTTATAGCGCTATGCGAAATATTATTAGAATCAGCATGGGTTTGTATTTAAAAATAAACACTTAACTTAAAAAATATCACTTTAAAGATTAATAAACTTGCCCACGAGTGTATAAAATTGAATGATATTGCTGTAACACGAAATCGCCTTATTTTATAACAAATTCGGCGTTGAGATATTTATAACTCTGTAAGAATCATCTAACTTAAAATTATTTAAATTTACTCTCAGGTTAATAAAACTCACTCATTAGTTGATTTCTTAACACTTGTAACGATTCTCAAGTATTACTAGAGTTGCGTTGTTTTTGAAGTCTCCCTCAATTATTATAACAGTTGTTTATTTTTGGACGCCTTAGTGCGTCCTTTTTTACTTACAAATAATTATGAATAGAGGGTTGAATGCTTTATTGGTATTCTGCATAAGAGAGTCAATCTGGTGCATAGCTGTGTTATACAACGCACCATTAATGTTCATCACAATAGAAAAAAGCGAGTAAATTAAATTTATTAACCTAAGTAATTATTTTAGGGAGACTAAATAAAAATTAACTAACCGGTTCAATAATTGCTTAAAATTATTGACGTAATTAACTTGATGTAATTAACTTGATGTAAATAATATGCCTATTCAAACCCCCATTAGAGGCCTAAGGTCTTTTTGTATTGCTGCCAAATGTTTAAGTTTTAAACATGCTGCTTCACAACTTTTTTTAACTCCCTCAGCAGTTAGCCATCAAATTAAACAGCTTGAGGAACAATTAGGTATTACTTTATTTAAACGTCAAACTCGTGCAATTGAGTTAACTTCGGCAGGAAAACAATTCTATCAATCGGTTAACCCGTTAATAAATCAACTTGAAGCAACTATATCTGATTTTACCAATAGTCAGCAAAATAAAAATATTGTTATTAGTTTGCCAGAGTTTTTTGCAAGTGAACTTTTTATCCCGCGATTAAGTGCATGGGCGGAAGATAATCCCACTATTAACTTACAGCTTGAAACAGTAAAGTCTGGCTCCAAGCCATGTCAAATTGCTGACTTATCCATTGTACTGGCAAATGGCAAGCCTAACGCGAATGTAGTACATGATTTATTTCCAATTAGATACGCACCAGCGTGTAGCAATGCTGTTTATAGTAAATGGAAAGCCAGTGGTTTTAAGGCTCTAAAATCAATCCCCCTCATTTTGCACCGTTCTAGACCTTGGTCTTGGCATCAATGGGCTGAAAAAGTTGGTATTCAAGATTTTGATCCTAAACAAATAATTCAATTTGATAGCATGTTTGGTGTTGCTCGTGCCGCTCAACAAGGCATGGGAATAGCGTTAATACCGTTACCAATGAGTGAAGCTTGGTTTAATGAGGGTCTACTCGTTAAATTATTTGAGGACGAATTAGTGACTAATGATCGTTATTATTTGGTTCAGCATGAAAATTTAGAAGCTAAACCTGAGCTAGCTATATTTGCTGACTGGGTTAAAACGACTTTTTTAAGTGATAAATAAAAACAGTTATTAGGGCAATTTCTCTTATGCACTAGTCAAAACTAGCCTTTCACTGGTAGAATCTAGGGTAAATTATTGCGTTAAATAAAGAGACTGATTAAAGATGGGAAGAGCTTACCAAAACCGTAAACTATCAATGGCTAAAACTCAGGGTGCCAAAACTAAAGTATATTCAAAATACGGTAAAGAAATATATGTGTGTGCTAAAAATGGTAGCACCGACCCTGATAGCAATTTATCTCTTCGTCGCTTAATTGAAAAAGCTAAAAAAGATCAAGTCCCTACTCACGTTATTGATAAAGCGATTGAAAAAGCCAAAGGTGCTGGTGGCGAAGATTATAGCGAGTCTCGTTACGAAGGTTACGGACCTGGGGGTTGTATGGTAATTATTGATTGCCTAACCGATAACGGTAACAGAACAATAAAGGATGTTCGTCAGTGTTTTACTAAAACAAATTCTAAAATAGGTTCTTCTGGTACTGTTTCACACATGTTTGCTCATCAAGCTGTTTTTGCTTTTAAAGGTGATGACGATGAGTCAGTATTTGAGCACCTTTTAATGGCTGAAATTGATGTAACTGACGTTGAACTTGAAGACGGTATTATTACCGTATTTGCTCCTCATACCGAATTCTTTAAAATTAAAACCTCATTCTCTGAAAGTATGCCCGAGTATGACCTAGAGGTTGAAGAAATTACCTTTGTTCCGCAAACCTATACTGAAATAACGGATGAAGAAGATATTGCTAATTTTGAGAAATTCATGGCGATGTTAGACGATTGTGATGATGTACAAAACGTGTACCATAATGCTGAAATAGCTGAATCAGAAGAGTAAGTCGCTTTTAAGTAGATGCTTGAACAGCATAAGTTTGGTATTTATACCGCGTTACCAGTATTTTATGGGAAATAACCATAAACCAATGACGATGCCTCGTACAAAAACCAAACTTATTGCTACAAAAAACAAACCCAAAAAACCAATACCAATTGAATTATCGCCCTTGGGAGCTCATTAGAACACTGATAACTTCACGAAATAAATGAAACAAAGCTTGCTATGCTTAAATTATTTCGTTTGTTCTAAGTTTACTAATGCAGCTCTAAGTGACTAATTCATTATTTCAATTGGTATAATACCTCTAACTAAATGTTTTGTTATTAAATTCGACGATGATTAAAGCTTAAGTCTACAATCTATTGCCTCCCATAAAACAGTTACTAGGGTCTGTTGATCTTTCAGGGTTAAATTTTATTCAATTTAAAACGAATTTAATCGCGATGTGAGCTTTGTCTAATAGTTATTCTATTAAAGAAGCGAACAGCAATGAGTAAATTCGTTTTAAATGAACCCAGAGGGCAGTACCTGTTTGAAATTTATACGTCGTTATCGTATGTTCGAGTAGCTAGCTACACTTCACATACTCTGCCTTGTCTAAATATCAAACACCTTGCTGTAAAAATAACCTCGAAAGATCAACAGACCCTAATGTTTATGGCTTCTTTTTAAGTTTCTCTTCCTGTTTTACCTCTTGCCAATATTGCTCTAGTTCGATTAACTTATGGTCAGTAAAGTTTTTAGTAGATTGGTTTACTTTACACTCCACCGATTGAAATCGTTTTGTAAATTTTTTATTAGCTTTACGTAATATTGTTTCAGGATCTTGTTTGGCATGTCGGCATAAGTTAACTACTGCAAATAATAAATCGCCTAATTCTTCTGATAGTGCCTCAGGATTGCAATGTAACTCTGCTTTAACTTCTTGTACTTCTTCTTCAATTTTAGCAAACACGTCATCTACGTTATCCCAGTCAAAACCTATATGTGAACAACGCTTTTGTATTTTCGCGGCTTGGGATAGCGCGGGTAAATTTTTAGGAATATCAGCTAATACACTTAACGGCTTAGATTTTGGTTGTTGATCTGCTTGTAAATTAATTTGCTGTTGACTTTTTTGCTCACGCTCTTTTATTTTTTCATTTTCCCAATTGGCTTTAATTTCAGCATCGGACGTTAAAGTAGCATCAGAGAATACATGAGGATGGCGTCTAATAAGTTTTTCACAAACTGCTTCAACTACATCATCAAAACCAAATAGTTTATCTTCTTCACCTAATTGACTATAAAAAATAACTTGAAAGAGTAAATCGCCTAATTCTTTTTTTAGTTCAATATAATCTTCTTGTTCGATTGCATCAGCAACTTCGTAAGCCTCTTCAATGGTATGTGAAACAATAGATGAAAAGGTTTGTTTAATATCCCACGGACAACCTGTTTCAGGATCGCGTAGTTCAGACATAATCCAACGAAGTTTTTCGATTGAGGCGTTATCGGTTAGCATATTACTCCTGAGTATTAGCTTATAATTTTTTAAAGGCGCTTTGCATCAATAATGTCGTCAAGTTGCTGTAATTTAAGTAGTAGCCTTGCCAGTATTTCATTATTGGTAAGTTCGAGTTTTAAAAACATTGAAGTGGTTTGTTTTATGTGATCAGAATAGGTTTCCATACCAACAATACTAACTCTTTCATTAGCGATAATGGTTGAAATATCTCGAACCAGCCCTTGCCTATCACTTGCTATCACTTGCACGGTGACTTGATAACTTGTTTTTTGTTCTTCTCCCCATTGTACTTCAATCTCACGCTCAGGCTGTAAGTCAAGCGCATTAGCCAGTTGGTCGCAATCAAACCGATGAATTGAAATACCTCTACCTTGAGTAATAAATCCTAAAATGTTATCGCCCGGCACAGGATGACAACATTTAGCCATGTGAGTCATTAAGTTACCAACACCTGATACGGTAATGCCGTTAGCGTCAGATTTGTTTTTTTGTGAAGAATTAGGTTCTTTGACTAACGATTGAGGATCTAGCTCTTCAAAAGGTTTTAGATCAAGATCTTTTTGTAGTAAAAAGTTTACTACCTGATGTAACCGTGCACCGCCTGATCCAATAGCACCGTATAAATCTTCTACACTGGTTACATTAAAACGATCGAATGCTTGAGTAAAATCAACCTGTGTTAAATTATTTTTGTTTAGTTCAGCATCTAATAACTCTTTACCCGCAGCAATGTTTTTATCTTTATCAGCTAATTTAAAAAAGTGCTGAACTTTTGATCGTGCCCGAGCAGTATGTAAATAATGTAAGTTTGGGTTTAACCAATCTCGACTTGGTGTGCCATTTTTATTGCGGAGAATTTCAACTTGATCACCCGTTTTTAATTTATGAGTAAATGGAACAATACGACCAAATACTTTTGCGCCAACACAAGTATGCCCAACATTAGAATGAATATAATAAGCGAAATCTAGTGGAGTAGAATTAATGGGTAAATCAATAACTTCACCACTGGGAGTAAATACATAAATACGGTCTTCAAAAACTTGGCTTCTTAGCTCGTCTATTAACTCACCGCTTTCGGTTACGTCTTCTTGCCATTGTAGGATTTTTCTTAACCAGCTAATTTTGTCGTCAAAACCTGTGGTTTTTCCAGAGGCTGAACCTTCTTTATAACGCCAATGAGCTGCTACGCCTAATTCGGCATCATCATCCATTTGCTGGGTTCTTATTTGTATCTCAATTGACTTACCTTCTGGTCCTAAAACAACGGTATGAATTGACTGGTAACCGTTTGATTTAGGTGTAGCTACATAATCATCAAACTCGCTAGAAAGATGCTTCCAATTGGTATGTACAACGCCTAATGCGCTGTAACAGTCTTGCAGTTTATCAACAATGATTCTGACCGCTCTTACGTCAAAAAGCTGTTCAAAGTCTAAAGACTTTTGCTGCATTTTTTTCCAAATACTATAGATGTGTTTAGGTCGACCAAAAACATTGGCGGTAACATTTAATGAGGGCAGTTGTGTTGATAATTTTTCAACAAAATCAACCATATATTGTTCACGATCTAGACGCTTTTCATCAAGTAATTTTGCTATTTTTTTATAGGTATGAGGATGCAAATAACGAAAAGATAAATCTTCTAGTTCCCATTTTAACTGACCTATACCTAAACGATTGGCTAGTGGTGCATAAATATTAACAATTTCATTAGCGGCCAATACTTTAGATTCTTCATCACGATTCTTAACCAATCGTAAATGGCATAAACGTTCCGACAATTTAATAACAACAGCACGAACATCATCAACCATTGCCAACAACATTTTACGCACGTTGTCTATGTGGGTACCTGAAAGCTGATTGCTTTGTCTTTTTTGTAATACTTTAATGGCGTCCATTTGGTTAACGCCATGGCATAAATTATAAATAGCTGGGTTAAAATTTTCTTCAATATAACTCAATTCAATGCAATTATATTCATATAACGGGCATAAAAAAGCAGCGCATAGCGAGTCTTTATCAAGATTTAAAGCGGAGAGTATTTCAACCATTTCACGAGATTTGATTAAGCATTCTTTTTGCTGATCAAATAAAGGTTCTACCTTTATCCATAAATTTTCGAGGGCTTTATTTTTAGCTGAATTCAGCTCAAGCGAAGATAACCACAATGTAAAGGTTGGCATGGAAGTTTGATGTGAAAGACGAACTGAAACCATAATATTCCTACTTTTTAAACAACACCATTGTCTCTATATGTTTAGTTTGAGCAAACATATCGATTAGAGCTATTTTATCTAGGGTGTAGCCGTGCTGTATTAATAATTGACTGTCTTTAGCTAGCGTCGCTGGGTCACAACTTACATAAAGTATTAATGGAATATCTAATGTTATAAGTTGAGATATTGCTTCATAGGCGCCTGCTCTGGCAGGATCTAACAAGGCTTTAGTATATTTATTATTGGCCCATGGTTTATCGCGCCAATGGTTATTTAAATCAGCTTGAAAAAACTCAGTATTTGTTATGAGATTAATGTTGGCGTTATACATGGCTTTATTTACCATGGCTTGTAACCCTTCAATACCAACAACATGCTTAACTCGTTGGGCAATAGGTAAACTAAAATTACCTAAACCACAAAATAAATCTAATACAAAATCACACGGTTGTAAATTTAACCAGCGCATTGCTTGCGCTATCATTTTATTATTAACACGATGATTAACTTGTATAAAGTCTTTTGGTTCAAAATATATGTTAATCGGTTTTATATTGTTTTTATTAGTTTGATAGATTTGGGGTGAAATTAGCGCTGAATCTTGCTCAGTATTTATTAATGTATGATCATTTTCTTGCTGAGTACCATCACTACTTTTATCAAGCTCTTCACCAATGCAGTAAAAAAGCGAAGTAACTTGAGTCAGCTTGCTGATATTTGTTCCATCATCAATATATATTTGCCACTGGTTTGATTTTTCAGCAGCTTGCCATAAGCACTTATCGTGGTTATTTAACGGGATAAGCTGTCTAATAATAACACTGATATGTTGAGTATAAATTATTTCAACATGGCCAATAGACTTATCCAAACTTAGTGATTTTATTATTTTTTTAAGCTCAATAAAAATAGGCTTTAGGGGTTCTGCTAAAACAATACATGTTTTTAATTCGGTTAATTGATTACTCGATTTTTTTCTAAAACCAATAACTGGTTCGCCATGCTTATTATACTGTACGCCAATACGGGCTTTTCTGCGGTAATGCCAAGCATCACTGGTTATGCTATTTTGCCAAGGCAACTTTATATGAATATTATTACGTGAAAAGAGATCAAGCAGCTTTTTTTGTTTAAAAGTTAAATGTTCACCAAAAAATAGGTGTTGTAAGTCGCAACCGCCACACGTTTTAAAGTGATTACAAAGAGGTTCTACGCGCTGTTTACTCACATTAATAATATCAATAATTGCAGCTTTAAAGAACTTACCTTTAGCATCAATAATTTTGGCTGATATTTTTTCTTCAGGTAAGGTATTATCAATAAAAACAGGCTTGTTTTTAAACCGACCTACACCCGTACCATTGTGATCAAGTTTATTAATAGTTACCGTAATTACCTGCCCTGTAGATTGATTATTTCTGGTGGGTTTAAAAAAATTTACCATGATTTTATCTTTATTAAGTTGCCATCGATCCAACGCTAACAATTATGTGTATACCCGTACCATTCAAGATGCATGTTTCAGAGCGCTTTGAATGGTAAAGGGTATACATCTATCATTAGAGAAAATATGTGTTTTTGTTTCTTCAATTTAATTGATAAATTCAAAGTAGTAATTCTACACTAAGTGTAGCGACTCATGCATAAGTAACTTTTAAAACTCAGAGTTATATCCGTTATTTTATAGGGAATGGACACACATTAATGATGATACCTTGTACAAAAACCAAAGTTTATTACTGCAAAACATACCTGAAAAATTAACTACCACTAAGTAAAATTATAAAATAGCAGAGATTTTTCTTTAACAGGAAGTGTTTTAATAGAATTGAAGTATTTTATTAAATTTTTTATATTTATATTTATGATTTGTTATTTTTAACAGATAGATAGAATGACCGAAGAGATAGCTAAATTTTAAAAGCGCGTACCTAAAAAATTTATATACGTTACTTAAACTTAGCTTTAAACAATAAATGATATTAGTTTTAAATATTTATAAGCCTCTAGGCTTTTAAATTTCTAAGCTTTACATCTGCTGATGTATTAATTTCGCCATCGGGTGAGATGATAGCTATTCCACCATTACATTGTAATACCGCAACATTCTTACCATTAACATTACGAATAAATTGTAATTCATAACCAAACTTACCTAAACTACTCGCTGAAAATTTTTGAGCTAATGTAAGTTTAGACCACCACATAGATACATCCGGTGATACATTGCGCCTTTCAGTAATAGTACTTTTTTTTGTTTCCATAACCCAACTCCACTATCCATAATGTTAATACAACTTTGTTAAGTATAGACTTTAACCATAAAAGTGTTACAAATTTTCGAACTTAATTTAATACTAAAGCCCATAAACTTAACTTCGCTTATTTTTAATTATAGTAGACTCGATATTAAAATATGCATCTAGTCTGCATAATAACTTTATAATCAATTAAATATAAGAAAAATTTATTAAGCCGAGCTCAAGTTAGTTAACGTGAGTTCTGAATAATGAATTTTTAAGCCCATAAAATTTAGATAAGATTTCAGTTAACGTCTCAATGATGATAGTTTATTCGTTATCAAGGCACTTTTATGTACTCAACTTTTATTATTAATAACGGGTTAATGAGTACATAAAAGTAACGCCGAGAACGTTTAAAATAGTGTTATTGTAGAATATTGCTTATCTAGAACTCAGGTTAATTAGATAGCACTACAAATGCAGTTGCATAATTTACTTCGTCGGAGAGTGTAATGTGCCATTGAGATGCCCCTATTTGAGTTGCAACTTCTAAGGCTTTACCCGTAAGTTGTAAAACCGGCTGACCAGTGGCTAACGATTGTATTTCAATATGTTTAAAAGATACGCCTTTAGCAATCCCCGTACCCAACGCCTTAGAAGCAGCCTCTTTAGCCGACCAACGCTTTGCTAAATATCGTACTGGTTGCTTTGTGCTGGTATAAAGCTCATATTCTGTTTTAGTTAAAACACGTTCAGCAAGTCGATTACGGGTTTGCTCAGACATAACAATAATTCGGTTAATTTCAATAATATCTGTTCCGATCCCAATTACCGACATAGTTAACTCTACTATTTATTATTTTTATTTAATTGTTGTTTATGTGTTATACCAATACATATAACATTAAAAAAGTTTATAAAACCTGTTTGTTTACATGCTTTATAAACTTTGATTTGCTTAGATTATAGCCTTACCAGAACATTATTTTATTCCGCGTGCTTCAATCATAAGGCGTTTCATATCACGTATGGCTTTATCTAAACCA
>Ga0209303_1000353_pt1 | contig 36825 bp, 39 predicted proteins | sample SidtaG_3_FD_187449 | JGI IMG/M metagenome (GOLD analysis project Ga0209303, IMG submission 187449) | Marine algal microbial communities from Sidmouth, United Kingdom - Sidmouth_Asex1 metaG (SPAdes) (version 2) | ecosystem: Host-associated > Algae > Red algae > Unclassified | place: Sidmouth...
ACCTGTTTGAAATTTATACGTCGTTATCGTATGTTCGAGTAGCTAGCTACACTTCACATACTCTGCCTTGTCTAAATATCAAACACCTTGCTGTAAAAATAACCTCGAAAGATCAACAGACCCTAATTAATATAAGCGAGGAGGTAAAAAATTAAGGCATCATTTGCTCTTGATCAGCACCTTCTTTCTCAATAACTTCTGGTATCAAATCTTCTTTTGATATACCAAGCCCTAAAGCAACGGAACTCGCTACATAAATAGACGAATAAGTACCTACAAACACACCAAATAATAATGCAGTTGCAAAGCCATGAATTAATTCACCGCCTCTAAAGAACAATGCTGCTAATACTAATAAGGTCGTAATTGACGTAATAAATGTACGGCTTAATGTTTGCGTTAATGAAATATCAATAATTTCAGAGGCGCTTCCCTCACGTACTTTTCTAAAGTTTTCACGTATACGGTCAGATACAACAATCGTATCGTTTAAGGAGTAACCAATAACCGCTAAAATTGCGGCTAATACGGTTAAATCAAATTCTATTTTTAAAAAGGAGAATAAACCTAGAGTTAATAACACGTCATGAAATAACGCGATAACTGACCCTAAAGCAAAGCGCCATTCAAAACGAAATGCGACGTAGACTAAAATACAAATTAAGGCGGTAAGCATAGCTAAACCACCTTGTTCTGCAAGTTCGTCACCTACGCTACCACCAACGAATTCGATGCGTCTCATGTCAAGCTCGACACCTGTGCCCTCTTTGATGGTACTTAGCACTTCATTGCCTAATAGCTCAACTTTAGCACCTTGACGTTCAGCAAGGCGTATAACTACATCTCGACTTGAACCATAAAATTGTACTACTGCATCGCTATAACCATTGTTATCAAGTACTTCACGCACTTTATTTAAATTGGCAGGTTCTTTAAAGCCTACTTCGATTAATGTACCACCTGTAAAGTCTAATCCTAAACTTAACTTGTTGGTATAAAGTGAAAATATTGAAGCAAGCATTAATAATAAGCTAAATATCATTGCTGGCTTTCTATAGCGCATAAAAGTGACTGTTTCTTTTAATTGTAAAATTTGCATAATTAAGTCTTCGCTCTCACTATATTGATAATTTATCGAGGCGTTTACCGCCCCAAACTGCGTTTACAACCGTACGAGTACCTATTACCGCTGTAAACATTGAAGTAAGAATACCGATTGATAAGGTGATCGCGAAACCTTTTATAGGACCCGTACCTATAGAGTACAAAATTAAGGCTGCAATTAACGTGGTTATATTGGCATCTATAATCGTTGAAAAGGCGGCATCGTAACCTTGATGTATTGCTTGTTGAACAGATTTACCTGCACGAATTTCTTCTCGAATACGTTCAAATATTAATACGTTAGCATCAACCGCCATACCAACGGTTAATACAATACCTGCCATACCAGGCAGGGTTAACGTAGCGCCAGGAATTAACGACATAACTCCAATAATTAATATTAAGTTTGCACCTAATGCTAAGTTTGCTACTACACCAAAAGCACGGTAGTAAATCATCATAAAGATGAAGACTAAACCAAAGCCCAGAAGAATGGCTTCAAAACCTAATCTTACGTTTTCAGCGCCTAATGTTGGTCCTACCGTTCTTTCTTCAACAATTTGAATAGGAGCAATTAACGCACCAGCTCTTAATAATAACGCTAAGCTATGGGCTTCAGCTTGGCTACCTGCGCCTGTAATTCTAAAGCTGTTACCTAAACGAGATTGAATAGTTGCAACACTAATAACTTCTTCTACTTTTTCAAAAATGGTATTGCCTTCAGCATCTTTATTTTTTGTTGGTTTGTATTCAATAAATACCGTTGCCATTGGCTTACCAATATTACTTTTGGTAAAGTTTGAAATTTTACTACCGCCAGCAGCATCTAAATCAATATTTACTTGTGGTCGGCTATATTCATCAAACCCTGATTTAGCATCAACTATATGACTACCTTCAAGCATTACTCGCTTTTTAAGTAGTACTGGCTTGCCATCCTGCTCATATAAAATTTCAGAGCTTGCAGGAACACGACCATTTAGTGCACTGGCTAAATCGCCTTCGGTATCAACCATTCTAAAATCAATGGTTGCTGTTGCGCTTAATATGGCTTTAGCAACGGCGGTGTCTTGTACGCCGGGTAATTCAATAACTATATGTTTTTTACCTTGGCGTTGTACTAGAGGCTCTGCAACACCCAATTCATTTACACGATTACGTATAATGGTAATGTTTTGCTGTAAAGCGTAATCACGTACTTCTTTAATTTTTGCGTCAGTCATTACTGCCGTTAGCGTTAATTTATCGTTATCAGTTGATAGCAATAAATCACCAAATTTCTTTTTAATGAAGCTTTCCGCTTGATCTAAATCAGCCTCTTTACGAAAAACAACTTGTACACCTTGGTCAGTTTCTTTAACTGAGCGGTATCTAATTTTTTCACTTCTTAAATCGGCTCTAAAACTATCAACAATATTGGTTTTTGCCTTATTTAAGGCAACTTTCATGTTAACTTCCATTAAAAAGCTAACACCACCACTTAAATCTAAACCTAGTTTCATTGGCGTTCCACCCAATGCAGCCAACCATTTAGGTGTTGCAGGGGTTAGGTTTAAAGCAACGGAATAGTTGTCACCCAGATTATCTATTAACAAATCACGGGCTTTTAATTGCTCATCGGTACTAAAAAAACGAGCTAATACTTGCCCGTTATCTAGTACGATATTCGAAAATGGAATTTTTTCTTTGGTTAATTCTTCTTTTACGCTGTCTAAAGTTGCAGGGGTTATTTCTACGCTACGCAATCCTGATATTTGCACCGCTGGATCTTCGCCAAATAAGTTGGGGGTAGCATATAAAGCACCAAAGGCTACTATAAAAACTACCATCAGTGTTTTCCATAATGGATATTTGTTTAACACAATATCGTCCTATTTTTATTAATAAATAATGTAATGCCAGTATAACGTTTGCTACATTTACTGGCATTAATTATAACGAATACCCTTTACAACTTTTAAAGTTTAAATGGCATACCTTAGGTTTGTAATTACAACGACTTCATTGTGCCTTTAGGAAGTACGGTGTTGATCGAACCTTTTTGTACCGTAACTTCGATGCCTTCAGCAATGCTTACTACAATAAAGTCTTTTTCGTCAGATACTTTGATTATTTTTCCAACAATGCCACCTTGCGTTAATACTTCGTCACCTTTTGAAAGTGCCGACATTAAGTTTTTGTGATCTTTAACGCGTTTAGCTTGTGGACGATAAATCATGAAATAAAACACAGCACCAAATACTGCCAACATGATAAGCATTTCCCAACCACCGCCACTTGCTGCTGGAGCACTTGCTGCTGGAGCACTTGCTGCTGGAGCACTTGCTGCGTGGGCTTTACTAATAAATAGACTCATAATTTCCTCTTATTTTTACAATTAAAATGATTAGTTAATATTCACTCGGGGGTTCTTTTTTTTATTCTGCATTTGTATTGTTAACGTCTGCCAATGGTGGCACCGGCAAATCACGTAACGCATAAAACTCTTTAACATATTCATCAAGTGTATTGTTTTCAATCGCTTGACGTAAGCCTTTCATAATACGTTGATAAAAATGTAAATTATGTAAGGTATTTAATTGTGAGCCTAAAATCTCTTTACACTTATCTAAATGATGTAAATAAGCGCGCGAATAATTTTTACATGTGTAGCAATCACATTCAGGATCTAAGGCACTGGTATCAGTTTTATGACGAGCATTTCTTATTTTAAGTACACCATTAGTCACAAATAGATGACCATTACGGGCATTACGTGTTGGCATAACACAATCAAACATATCTATACCGCGACGAACCCCCTCAACTAGGTCTTCAGGTTTTCCAACTCCCATCAGATATCGGGGCTTATTATCAGGTATCAAGGGCGCGGTATGATCTAATATTCTGATCATATCTGCTTTGGGTTCACCAACCGATAAACCGCCAATGGCATATCCATCAAATTCAATCGCTTTTAAGCCATTTACTGAAATTTCACGTAGGTCTTCATACATGCCGCCTTGCACAATACCAAAAAGTGCTGACGGGTTATCGCCGTGAGCGTCTTTAGAGCGTTGAGCCCATCGCAAAGAAAGCTCCATTGAGTCTTTTGATTCTTTATGGGTAGCAGGATATGGTGTACATTCATCAAATATCATCACTACGTCTGAGCCTAAGCTTCGTTGCACCTGCATAGATCGCTCTGGCGTAAGCATGATTTTTTCGCCGTTAACCGGTGAACTGAATTTAACACCTTCTTCGGTAATTTTACGCATAGCGCCTAAACTAAATACTTGAAAACCACCAGAGTCGGTAAGAATAGGTTTATCCCAGTGGATAAAATTATGTAACCCACCATGTTGCTCAACAATTTCGGTGCCTGGGCGTAACATTAAATGAAAGGTATTACCTAAAATTATTTCTGCGCCAGTATCTGTTACTTCTTCAGTTTTCATGCCTTTTACGGTTCCGTAAGTGCCTACTGGCATAAAGGCTGGCGTTTCGACCGTTCCACGAGAAAAGGTTAAACGACCTCTTCTTGCTTTACCATCGGTGTTTATTAATTCGTATTTCATTTTATTTTGCATTTTATTCCTTAAGCCCACTAGCGAAACAGGCTAGCAGCAATGGTAGTTAGATAAAATTGCCTTAACTAAAAAGTTCAACTAAACAGTTTAATTAAAAACTTTAGTGAACACGTTAATTAAGAGCGTTAACTAACTTTTTTGGTGAGGAACATAGCATCACCATAACTAAAAAATCGATATTTATTGGCAACGGCATGTTGATAAGCCACCTTGATATTGTCGTAACCAGAAAATGCACTAACTAGCATTAATAAGGTTGATTCTGATAAGTGAAAGTTGGTAATAAGCGCATCTATTACTTCAAATTGATATCCTGGAGTGATAAAAATATCCGTATCGCCATAAAAAGGTGCTAGCTTTTCACCTTGTTGTTTAGCTACTTTAGCTGCACTTTCAAGCGATCTAACTGAGGTAGTACCCACTGCAATAACACGACCACCCATTTTTTTTGTTTGTGCTATTTGTTCAACAACGCCTTCGGATACTTCTACGTATTCAGCGTGCATTATATGATCGGAAATTTCATCAACACGCACCGGCTGAAAGGTTCCGGCGCCCACATGTAGGGTAACAAAAGCTACATTAACGCCTTTATTTTTTAGTTGTTCTAGTAAAGCGTCATCAAAATGTAAGCCCGCTGTGGGCGCAGCAACTGCACCGGGCTTTTCATTGTATACGGTTTGGTATCGCTCCCTGTCGCTTGCTTCATCTGGGCGATCGATATAAGGCGGTAAAGGCATATGACCAATCTCATCTAAAACAGATAATACTGATTGGTCGCCGTGTACTTCAAATTCAAATAAAGCGTCGTGACGAGCGACCATGGTTGCACTTACCTTATCTTCAAAGATAACGTCAGAGCCTGCTTTAGGAGATTTACTGGCGCGAACATGTGCTAAGAAGCGGCGCTCATCAAGTAAACGTTCTACTAATATTTCAACTTGACCACCGGTAGATTTTTTACCAAACATTCGAGCCGGAATAACACGGGTATTATTAAAAACGAGTAAATCGCCAGCGTTAACTTTATCAAGAATATTTAAAAAATTGAGATCTTCAATTAACCCACTATTGCCATCTAACGACATTAATCGACTAGAGGTTCTATCCGCTTTTGGATATCGAGCAATAAGCTCTTCGGGTAGTTCAAATGAAAAATCAGCGACACGCATAGTAACAAAGCACTTTTTAGTATAAAAAAACGCGTAATTTTAGTGCTACAAGCCTTGAATAGCAAGCGAAAACTCATTAAGGAATGCTGAATTAGCACAAATGATGACTACGGATAAAACTGTGTTAGAGCTAGGCTAAAAGGTAAGCTAAAAGGTAAGCTAAAAGGTAAGCTAATGATGAATTATTAAGCGAACGAACAATAATTTGTATTTTATGCTTTACCTTTGGTATTGCTTGGGTATAATTCCTCTCCATTGCAGGGGTGTAGTTCCAATTGGTAGAACAGCGGTCTCCAAAACCGACGGTTGGGAGTTCGAATCTCTCCACCCCTGCCAATATTTTTTTATTCTATTCGCGTTTTCAACATGTTTTCTAGATCTGATAAAATATAAATCTTAGTAACTCATTTATCTGTGAAAATTTTTTATGTGAACTTTTTTGATACGTGCTTGCTACCTACTCATAACGCCGTTATTTAATCTTCAATTTTCTTTCTGTTGTTTCTATTTTCTGTCATTATATTTATCTTTTTTTAAAAGTGTAATTAAACTATTTTACTGTAACGTTTATGACTATAACAAAACGACAATTTAATCATTTGAACGAGATGGGTATTAATGTTTGGCAGCGACGCAATTTGGTCGACTCGCTTGAAGCAAACAATCTTAAACATAATAATGCCAGTACTGAAACTCACGTTATTAAACACTCAAACCTTAAAAACTTGAGCCTTAAAGCGCAACCATTGGCGATTACATCTAATGAGTTAACTCAATACACTTTATTTACTGATATTTTGCAGTGCATTGATATGTCAATTGGTGAAATTAATATAGAGAAAAACGTGATTGATTTAGGTTTATTTAATTGGCAATTCATTGAAAATAAAACAATAAACTTTAGCCATAGTACTTTAAGCACACCTGTTTTAAACACCTTAAAAAATAGTATTACACTAAAAAAACAGTTGTGGAAAACCATTCAACAAGAAGTTTTAACCTAATGACAACGTTTAAATCGATTAGCCTCTTTGATGTAAATCAATTAATGCCCATTGAAATCGCTTGCCACTCTCACCCATGGAGCGAAAAAACGTTTAAAAGCTGTATAGGTGGTCGATACTTTGGATTTTATCTTATTGAAAATGATGAAGTACTTGGTTTTTATGTTGCTGAACACGTTGTTGGCGAAGTAACATTAATGGATATTTGCGTAATGCCCGCTTTGCAAGGTAAAGGTTATGGCTCGCAGTTATTTAATCACTTTTTACAGCAAGTAAAAAATATTGAAGCAAACAAGGTTTGGTTGGAAGTAAGAGCTAAAAATATTTCTGCTCAAATGATGTATATCAACCAAGGATTTATTGAAACTAACCGACGCACCGGTTATTACCCAAGTGCTAGTGGTTTTGGCTACGAAGATGCCATCATTATGTGTTTAACTTTATAATAACTGATCCCTTACAATTTTTAATTTGAAAATTAATTTGCTAAATAACCATTCTTTGCGCTAAAGCAGCCTATAACCTAAATTTTAGTTATTCATAAAGAATTTGATGGCACTCAGATAAAATAGACAGCGCAATTGACTCAGGAAGTTGTCCACCAATATCTAAACCTATGGGGCTTGAAAGAGGTTTGACTAAATCAGCCAAAGTTAAATTTTCATTTTTTAAAATACGTTCCCTGCGATGAATTGGTCCTAATAATCCCACATACTTTGCGCTTGATTGTTGCGCTACTTTTAGTGCTTCTGCGTCCATTAATAGGTTATGTGTCATGATCACGATGGCATCAACAGTATCTAAAATACCTTTAGGTGTTATACCTTTTGACATTTCGCTTAACATATTATTTGATAATAAGTCCTTTGCAGACGCTTTGATTATAGTATCTGCCTTAGGGAAATGTGTTTTTCTGGCGTAAGCAGAACGTTTATCAACTAAGGTGACACTCCATCCCATGGTATGAGCAATTTCTACTAGAGGATAAGCATCAATCCCACCACCAAAAATCATAATATGCGGCGCGGGTAAAATAGGCGTGTATAACCAAGTTTGCTTATGGGTAATTAAGGTTGCATTGACTGCGTAGCCATTTTTTTGTGTATTTAATTTATGTGTCGTAAAAAGTGTCGCTAAATTACTTGGAATAGACTCTGCACTATCATCTAAATTGTTACTATTGTAATGATCAGATATTGCTTTGTTTTTATCAGTATAAATAACGCATGCAGGTTTACCCTCTGTAATATGTTGCGCGTAGCAAACCGTTTCCCTTCGTTTGATATGCTCAGTTAATGTAACTAACTCTAAATAGTTATTTTCAGCGAGAATAGGTTGCAGCAAAATGCGAACTACTCCACCGCAACCAATCCCTAATTGCCAACCTACATCATCTTCATCCGTCATGTCGTAAACAACAATACTAGCTTGTTGGCTATCCATAACTTTACGTGCATGCTGCATTAAATTAGATTCTAAACATCCGCCACTGAGTAAACCATATTGCTCACCTAAATCACCAAACAACATCATTGCACCCGGTTTACGATAAGAAGATCCTTCAATCTCAAAAATAGTGCCTAATACCCACTGTTGTTGATCCCGTTTTGCACACCATAAATGTAATAGTGTTGATAATTGATTATTTTTATTATTCATTAGAGAAGTAATTCAATAAAGGTTTTGGCGTGGTTGAGGGAAGAATTTAACATAGTGAGATCGTCAGTCAAAGCGATAGTTAGTTATATACAGTAAAGATGAAAAGTTATAACAACCTTTTTTAAGCTAGTGTGAGCAACACATGGCTAACTTACTTTTATCTGGTTTTACTTTACTTAATTTTACTTTGCTTAATTTTGCTTAATTTGGGGGCGTTCAAAATTCTGTGTCAGCTTAATTTTTTAAATATCGAGGACACTGTCTAAACGCCCTTCAAAATAAATCACTAACTGAGATAAACAAAGGCTCCAATTGTGTATTTCTCAGTGGCGTTTAATATGCCAGCATAAAGCAGCTTCAACAAGCTATTTTCATTCGGGAAAGCACCTTTTGTTTTCGTCAACTTTCTAAACTGCCGATGTACTGCTTCAACGGCATTCGTCGTGTAAATAATTTTGCGGATATGCTCTGGATACTTGAAGTAAGCCGATAAATTATGCCACTTATTACGCCAGGAATTAATCACCAACGGATAAGAACCACCCCATTTAGCGTCAAGCTCATCAAGCGCTAACTCTGCTGCCTCCCTTGTTGGCGCTCGATATACGGGCTTTAAATCAGCCATGAACGCTTTTTGATTTTTAGAGGCGACATACTTCATTGAATTGCGTATTTGATGAACGATACACAATTGAATTTCGGTCTCTGGAAAAATAGTTTTTATTGCCTCAGGGGATCCTGTTAGCCCATCAATACAGGCAATAAGGATATCTTTAACGCCTCGGTTATTTAAATCGGTGAGCACAGAAAGCCAGTAATTAGCACCTTCATTTTCAGATAAATGTAAGCCAAGGATTTCTTTTTTTCCGTGAATGTTTAAGCCGAGCAAGGTGTAAACCGCTTTACTGATATAGCGCCCATCTTCTTTCATTTTGTAATGAATAGCATCAAGCCAAACAATTGGATAATGGCTATCTAGCAGCCTTTGTTGCCATGCTTTTAACTCTGGAATAAGTTTATCTGTTACAGCACTAATCATACCTGTAGCGACATTCATGCAGTACATGTCTTCGATGTGCTTATTGATATCGCGATAACTCATGCCCATGCTAAACATGGAAAGAATTTTTTGGTCTATGTCATCGGTGAGTGCGGTTTGATTTTTCTTAACGAGTTGAGGCTCAAAGCTTCCATTTCTATCGCTTGGGGTATCGAGTTCAAAGCTACCCACGGAAGACTTAACGGTTTTAGAGCTAGAGCCATTTTTACGATTAGGTTGCGGTTCGTTAGCAAGATGTTGTTCAAGCTCTGCTTGAAGAGCCGCTTCACTTAATCGTTTGATAAGTCCAGTAAGTACACCGTCTTTACCGTTAAGGTTTTTACCTGCTTGAAGTGCTTTAACAGCATCTTCGAAATTGAATTGATTTGTCATGTTTTACTAGTTTACTGAAATGACACAGATTCTTGAACACTACCGCTTCAATAGAAGTTGAACGCCACATGGGTTTACGACCAACGAGCTCTTTGCCTGTTAGCCAGATCCAAAAAGCTTGAAATGGTAATTTTCGATAAGACTCTCTAACCTGCTGAGAGGTTTTTATTTGTTGTTCTGTAGACATTTTATATCCTTGCATTTTAGTAAGAGCACTTCAATCTTACTTGATTAATTAATTTAGAACATCAGCTTTAGTAATCCAAAAGTGCTGATACCTAGCCCTACCACAGCTAATGTACTTTTTATTCTCAAGCTCAATACAACAGTTATTAACCCTGCAATTAAGAATGGACTTGTAATAAAATCATTATTAGTGCTCTGATGACCTAGAAATACGATTGGCACCCACATTGCTGTTAAAATAGAAGGTGCGGTATAACTGAGTAATCTTTTAATTTTTGTACCCAGTTCAAAAGGTACGGTTTTAGAGAAAAAAAAGTAACGGCATGAGAATGTAATACAAGTCATTCCAACCAAAGCTATCCAGAAATCATTCATCAGTACACTCTTTATCATTAGTTAAGTAACCGCAAAGCATCCCTATAAAAGTTGCTATGATCAGCGCATAATCTTTCATAAATATTGAAAGAACAATGGCACTTAAACCACTACTGATCACAGAGAACAAAATTGATCTACTTTTAATTTCAGGAAAAACTATCGCGATGAAGGTTGCTGCAATAGCAAACTCAAGACCAAGATGCTCTATATTAGGGATATGCTGACCAGCAACAATTCCTGTAAAGGTTGAAATATTCCAAATTAAATAAAATACAACACCAGAACTTATAGCATAAACAGGACTGAAAACTTTATGTTTCCTCATATAGGCACACGTTACCGCAAACATTTCATCTGTTAGAAAAAAGGCAATACAGCAACGAAGACCTAAAGAGCTTTTTCTAACATGTTCACGAAACACTGCTGAATAAAGTAGATGGCGAGAACTAATAACAAATGTTGAGGAAAACATAGAAGTCAAAGACCCTACTGCACCCATGATAGTGAGTGCAGCTAATTGAGCTGCCCCTGCAAAAACTAACAATGACATTAATTGAGCTTGTAATGGCGAAAGTCCAACATTTATGGCTAATGAACCACATAGCACTCCCCAAGGTACAGTTGCTAGTGCTAGAGGTAAAATATCAATTGTCGCTTGATAAATTATTTTTAAATCGCTTGGAGAACTTGGGGCAGTTTCCCTAGCGATTATGGTACGACTTGTTGTCATTTATAGAACTCCTTCAAGAATTTGAAAGAGATTAAAGTTTAAAAAATATTAGTTATTGTACAAAATTGCTTGTTTTTGAAACCTACTTGGTGTGGTTCCTAGTGTTTTTTTAAAGTGCCGATTGAAATGGCTTTGATCATGAAAACCGCAATCAGTTGCAACCAGAGCTGGTTTTACTCCTGCTCTGAGCAAGTTTTTTGCTTTTTTTAACCTCGATTGGAGCTGATAGCTATGTGGAGCAAGCTCGAACATCTTTTTAAATTGTCTTATAAAGTGAAATTTACTTAGACCAGCAATGTTTGCCAATTGCATCAACGATATATCTTCCGATGGATAACAATCGAGATATTCTTTTACCCTATAGAGGTTTTCTTTATTACCTGAGATATCTTTAGGCATATTATTAAGTGAGGAATGTCTTAATGTCAGCCTCAATATTATACTATATAGGAGTGTTTCAGTAAGTAACTGGGAAGCATGTCTATCTACTTAAGTGAATAGCAATCTTAATTGTTCAGTTAGTATTTGATCGTTTATGACTGACGAACTAAAATATGGAGCAAACTTTTTTTCAACACAGAGATCACTACAAATATTTTCAAAATGTTCTGGTAAGGGATACATCGCTCGATATTGCCAACCTTCAGGGGAAGCTGATTCGCCTGTGTGTACATCGTCAGCATTAACTAAAATAATAGAGTTTGTATCGGCAATATGAATTTCACCACTGCGATAAAAACGCTGAGTGCCTTTTTCAATGACACCAATGGTGTAACCTTCATGAACATGTTTAGAGAATTCTTGATATTTATATTTTGCGAAAACGGTCTCAATACCGTCATATGCATTTGCAATAGTGAAGTTGACTTTATCTTTCGTATTTTTATCCATATCTTTCACTCATAATTAAATATTATTTTTAAATAGTACAATATTGCTGTTATTTTTAACATTTTTTTATATCTTTTTACTTTTTAATTTAGTATTCAAAAAAGTGGGGGAGATCAACTTGGAAAAACTTGAAGATATATCCCCTAATCCATTTATAACTGACTGTCCGGAATTAGCTCAGACTGTGTGAAAACTAAGTTTTGATCACCTTTTGGGCTAAGTACACAATTGATATGATCGATCGGTCTTAGTAGGAGATCCAAGTCAACGAGTGGATCTAGTATAATAAAGCGGTAACCCAAAGCAGGAGATTACCGCCAATGTCTCACCACATAAAAGGTCAATCCAGAACTCAAGCTACTCTGTTCCCAGAGGTACTCGATGACTTTGTTACCGATGAAAGCCCTGTTGGAGTAATTGATGCATTTGTTGATAGTGTAGATTTAGCTTCATTAGGGTTTCAAAAAGTCATAACCAAAGCAACTGGCCGACCATGTTACCATCCAGGCATGATGCTCAAACTCTATATTTATGGTTATTTGAATCGTATCCAATCCTCTCGCCGATTAGAAAAAGAAACCCACCACAATGTTGAATTAATGTGGCTACTAGGGCGTTTAACTCCCGATTTTAAAACCATCGCAGACTTTAGAAAAGACAACAGCAAAGGCATTAAGAATACGTGCCGTCAGTTTATCTAGCTACGGCGACTCAAGGCAGCGAGCGACACGCCGCTTATTCGCAAGCAAACGGTAGAACATCCGTTTGGTACCATAAAGATGTGGATGGGCGCTACTCATTATCTTACTAAGCGTTTAAAAAACGTAAGTACAGAGACTAATCTACATGTTCTTGCCTATAACCTTAAACGAATGATGTCAATTAAAGGCACTATTGTTTGATGAAGTTAATCAGGCACTAGTTAGTCTGATTTGGTCTAAAAATCTCACTATTAGTGACAAAAACACCAATATAAACGTAATAACTCTACAGGGGTTCCCATCACGTTAGTCATCGAAAATAATCTAAAATCCTTATAAAAGTGGCTATATTAACACTAGAACAAAGATAGTGCGCGAACAGCACCGTTGTTTATGAGTTTTCACACAGTCTGAGCTCATTGCTGCCGTTGGTATTATTTTCTTAAACGATTTACAAATACAGAATAACTGTATTAACATACAGCTCATAACTATATAGAGAGTAAAGATTTTAATGTTATTTGATACGGAACGTCATGAATTGCTTACCGCAACTTTATGGGATCATAATATTGCTCAAAAAGAAATAAAATCAATTATTAAAGATGTTGAACAATCATTGTTACCTAATGCTTGTTGGCCTACTCACCCCCTCGATGCTGAAAGTTACTCTAGAGTTGGACCTAAATGGTCTGCCTATGCTGGAGCGGCTGGAGCTATTCATGGTTTACAAATTTTAAAAAACTACGGCCATGATGTACAAGATTTATCACATTTACTTGAAGAAGTTCACTCATCATTCACAATATCTCCTGATGTATCAGTAGAATCTGGTCTGCAAATAGGTGAAATAGGTATTTTAGTACCTCGATTATTGGCAGAGCCTGATAATCAAAAAGTATCTCAATACCTTTTGAAATGTATGGAAGAAACAGTAGACCTTCCACTTTATGAGATAACGTCAGGGCAAAGTGGAATGATGCATGCAGCATTAGCTTTGTATCGTAAGACAGGTCATATCTGCTGGAAGAGTATATTCATTAAAGGTGCAAAGTCATTAATGGATAATTGGAAAGAAGATACTGAAACAGGCGAATGGCATTGGCAAAGTCAAGTATTTGGCCCTAAACGACATTATTATGGAGCCTGTCACGGTATATCTGGTAACGCAAACATTCTACTTCAAGGTATTGATTTATTGCCAAGTAATTATAGTGAAGTCATCATTAACCGAACTATTTCTACACTAAATATTTCAGCCAAAAGAGAGGCTAATTTAACTAATTGGGTTCTTTGTACTAAACCAAATATTGATAAATTACTTGTACAGTGGTGCCATGGTGCCGCTGGTATTGTTACTGCAATGGCAATGACACCGAAAGATAATTCTTCAAACTCTAAGCTACTTGACGAATTATTGAAAAGTACCGGGGAGTTAGTGTGGCAAGCTGGCCCACTATTAAAAGGCTCTAATATTTGTCACGGTACTTCAGGTAACGGTTACGCTTTTTTATATTTATACAAAAGAACCGGAAATTCTTATTGGCTTGACAGGGCTAGAAAGTTTGCAATTCATGCTGTTGAACAGTGTAGGAAAGATCGTTTGCTTTATGGACAAGGTAGATACACATTATGGACAGGTGATGTTGGTCTTGCCATTTATTTACAACATTGTTTATATCCTGAACATACAGCTATTCCTGGTTTAGATTTATTTTAATATACTGCTTTGATATGAAGTCTAAATACAGAATATTTAACGTCATTCATCCAAGATAATTCATTTTGATTTAAAATCCTATGACCGCTTTGGTGGCATTCCTACCAGTCAGGTTATTCGATTAATTAATAATCTTTATAGTTAAAAAATAGAATTTTATACCTGTGGCTAACCTCCGCTTTTGTATCTTTATTGACATAAACCTGCCTAATTTTGAGAACTAATTTGCTTCCGGAATGTCGAATAAGTACTCGTTAACAGTGCTTAATATATTCAAAAATGGCAGGCCTTTTAAGATCGAATATTACGACAGAGTTAAATGTAATTGGCTGGCTTGGGTAAATGCAATTAGATGGCACTGACGCTAAAGGTTTACCACTTAGTGTAGCTTTACCGGATTTTACTGAGTTTTTTCTTACTTTTTCTTACTTTTTTCCTACTTGGGCTAAATCAGGTAAATTCGATTTAATGCCAAGCGCTTGTTTAATAATAATTTTTTTAACTGGTTTAATATGATCTAACATACTCATTCCAACACCTCTTAAAGCTTGAATAGCTGGATGTTGTGGAGTAAAAATTTGTTTTATAGACTCCATCGCAGCAACCATTTCTACCGCGTCAGATTTTCTCCAGCGAGCATATTGTTGCAATGTGCTAGGGCTAGACCATTGGGTTGGCTCTGCGTGCGACATGCCTTTAGTTTCGGCCATTTGCTTACTGATCACTTGCGTTAATGAAGCAGCATCAAGTAATCCAAGGTTTACTCCCTGCCCTGCAAGTGGATGAATAGTATGTGCAGCATCACCAACAAGCACTGCGCGATCTTGCGTAAAACGTTGTGCCATTCTCATTGCTAAAGGATAAGAAAAGGTTTCGCTAGTTAAAGTTATATTACCTAACTTGCCATCGCTTGCTGAAGTTAAGGCTTTTGAAAATTCTTCTGGCGATAATGCCATTAAACGCTCGGCGTCTTCGGGTGAGGTAGACCAAACAATTGAACATAGGTTTTCATTAAATAAAGGTAAAAAAGCTAATGGTCCGGTCGGTAAAAAAACTTGCCACGCGGTGTGTTGATGACCCAATTCACATTTTACTGTTGCAACTATACCATGGTGATCATAATCTCTAAATGTGGTTGGCATATCCAACTGTTTTCTTACCCAAGAGTTTGCGCCATCAGCTCCAACAACTAGTTTGGCGGTTATTGGAGGTTGAGTAGTAAAGCTTGCAAATACATCGTTATCTCCCATGCCAATAGTAGTAATGTGCTCTTGAGTAAAAAAGGTAATACCATTGTCTTGTTGGGCTTTATGCCAAAGTGCTTCGCGGATCACCGAGTTTTCAATGATCCACCCCAGTTGCTTTACTTTAATGTTATCAAATACATCAGCAACTTCATCAACTGAAAAAGAAAGTTTACCGTAGCCCGCTTTATCCCAAACATGCATGTGATGATAAGGCTGTAACCTATTACTTTTAATGCTTGACCAAACCTCTAACTGCTCAAAAAATTGTTGGCTGGCCATGTTAATCGCACTTACGCGTATACTCGGTTCATCAGTGATTGGAGTGAGTGGCGTTTTATCGGCAATAGCAACGGTTAGGCTTGTTGTTTTTCTAATAGCGAGGGCTAATGTTAAGCCCACCATGCCAGCGCCTACAATTAAAATATCAAATTTTTGCATGTTTTTTCACTTGCTTACTACTCACTTAAACGGTTGATGTTGCTACCTAGATTAATACGTTAGTTTTACGTTTTTGGTTTAACCATTGAATGCATTAGCCTGTTTTTTTAAACTTTTAGCTTTTCACTTTTAATGTATAAATGTATAAAATAACAACTAATGGCTTTAATAATTGATTTATTAATAGCCCATGGTTTTATTAACAAAAGTTTTTTTAATGGTTGATGAATAATTTAAAGCTTTTAAAGCAATATTTCTTCCTAAAACCAGTGGAAATAAATCATTCGAAAAAAGCGTTACTAACGAATCGGTTAACCTAATGATGTGACGATGATCTTTTTTACGAGACTCTGCATAACCGCTTAATAGATGAAACGATCCTATATCTTTATTTTGATAAAGTGCAGTTGTTATTACCTCGGTAAATGTTTGCACATCTCGTAAACCCAGATTAAAACCTTGCCCAGCAATAGGGTGAATAGTATGTGAAGCATTACCAACAAGCACCATACGATGGTAAATTTGATCGTGTGCTTGCACTAACGATAACGGGTAACTTGTGCGTTTACCTACGTTTTCAATTTTGCCTAGCCAACTGCCAAAGCATTGTTCTAAGCGTATTTTAAAATCATCATCACTTAAAGAGTTTATTTCTTGAGCTTGTGTAGGTGTGAGCGTCCAAACCAATGATGAACAAGAACCTACTTTAGGCACATTAACCATAGGTAACATAGCAATAGGTCCATTGGGGGTAAATCGCTCATACGCTATACCATTATGAGGTTTTGCTGTAGATACATTCGTTATTACTGCTGACTGCTGATAATGCGAAGTTTTACAGGCTATATTGGCTGATGTTCGACAAATAGATTGAGCACCATCACAACCTATCAATAACGCAGCCGACAAGGTGGTTTTTGAAGATAAGGTTAGATCAACCGATTCAGGTTTCCATTTAATTGTGTTAATTGAATCTGGTGTAAACCAAGTCAACCTAGGTTGATTAGCATCATTAAGTGTATTGTCGTTTTTACTCATTTTTTTTAGCGCTTGGTGTAATGCTAAACCCAATATCGACATTTCTATCACATAACCTACAGCGGCAACATTAGCGTTGTTGCCGTTAATGTATTGATTAGCCTTTATACGCGCTTTGCCGTATTTACCTCTATCTGAAATACGAATATCAGTAATAGGTTGTGCGTAGTTTTTAATCAAAGACCAAATATTAAGGGTTTTTAAATACTTAGCTGAGGCATGAGATAAAGCTAAAACCCGAGCATCAAAAACATTATGGTCAGAAGCGCTATTATCAGCTTCATTTTTATTAGCAGACTCAATAATCGCGATCGATAATGGTTTATCTCTTGGGGATTTTACTGAGAGCAAGCTCAGCGCCATAAGAGAGCCGGATAATCCACCGCCTGAAATAACTACATCAAAATACTGAGATTGAGCGATGGTGTCTTTTGAATTATTTAATTTTTCTGACATATGTATTTTATTTTAATGACCTGCTTTCGATAAATATCACTTAAACCTACAAAGCTTAGTTTTAACAAGCTCGACAACGCTAAACCGATTGAATTAATAAATTGATCACTTAGCGATAATTCATTATTTCAGTTGATATTATTTAGCCATAAGTGCTTCAATTTCTTTTACTTCTTTTGGTGCATTTACGGTTAGGTTTTCAAAACCTGTTTTGGTTACTAATATATTATCTTCAATCCTTATAGCAATACCACGCCATTTAGCTTCAACACTTAAATCATCAGCGGGAATATACAAACCAGGCTCTATCGTTAATACCATACCGGCTTTAAATTCGCGCATTTGCTCACGTTTTTCGTTGCTTTGATAGTCACCAACATCGTGTACATCTAAACCTAACCAGTGACCTAAACCATGAATAAAATATTTTTTACTGGCTTTTTCTTTAATTAAGGTATTTAAATTTCCTTTTAAAATCCTTAAATTAAATAAACCTTCGGTTAGAAAGCCAGAAGCTATTTCGTTTAAGTGCGTTAACGTACTTTCAGGTTTTATGGCATTAATACACAGCTTTTGAGCGTCTAATACTAGCTGATAAAGTGTTTTTTGTGCTGCGCTAAAACGTCCATTTATTGGAAAAGTACGTGTAATGTCAGCAGCGTAGCCTCCTAATTCAGCGCCAGCATCAATTAATAATAACTCTTTATTTTTTAAGGGATCCGCATTTTCAGTGTAATGCAGAATATTACCGTTGTTGCCTCCAGCAACAATACTCGCATAAGCAGGAAACCGTGCGCCATTAATTGCAAATTCGTGTAATATTTCTGCTTCAATTTGATATTCAAATTTACCAAACTCGGATTGTTTCATGGCTCGTTGGTGCGCTAAACCGCTTATTTGATTAACTTTTCGCATTAGCGCTAGTTCAGCTTTACTTTTTATCAACCTGAGTTCATGAATAGCATGGCTACAATCAACAAATGTTGTAGGTGCTTTTTTACCTAATCGAGATTTAGCTTTTACTGTGCTTAGCCATTCAAATATTTTAGCCTCGAATGATTGGCTAACGGGTTCTTTTGCTGCCATACAATAAAGTATTGTTGATTTACCTGTCATGAATTCAGGTATCAGTTCATGCTGCTCTTCAAGAGCAAAACACTCATCAACACCATAGTTTTTTACTGCAAGCGTTTGACCTATCCTTCTTCCCTGCCACACTTCTTGCAAAGCATCTTTAGCGCGCGAAAACAAAACAACTTTATTCGATTTGTCTTTAATTAATACCAATATAGCGTCTGGTTCAGTAAAACCCGTTAAATAGAAAAAGTTTTTATTTTGACAAAATGCATATTCGGTATCGTTACTACGCGTTAACTCAACAGCCGCAGGAAATAAAGCGAGGCTATTTTGAGGCATGCTTGTAAAAAAACGTTTACGGCGTGCTGTAAATTCGCTTAACGGTAAGTGTGAAGAAGGTAAGTGAGTTTTTTTCATAAAAACCTTGATGCTTATTTAATGATAAATTAAGTTAACAAAAGCTATAGTGTTCGCTCAAATTGAAGGCGAAATTCAAACTAAAACGCTAAGCAATGTCCAATAAAAACTTAAAATAGATTTAATGTAACGTGGTGGGCTCAGCGTTTTTTTCAGGCGGAACACCTAATTCGGTAAAACATAATAACGCTGAAATACGAACATACTCTGCAATTTCGTAATAAGCATGCTCGGTGTCTTCATCTTCTTCCATATCATCTGAAAGATTAGCAATATCAACAAAATCGCTCAGCACTTCTTGAACATCTTCCGACAACTTTGTTTTATTTTTTTGCTGTATACCAAAGCCTAAATTAAAACCTTGCACCCAGTGCCCTAAGCCGTTGGCTCTTTCCAGAATGGTATCGTCGTCGTCGAGTAACATAAGTTGAAAACTGTAGGAGTCGTCTAAAATATGTTGCCAAATATCATTGAATATTGTTTTGATGGTGTGTTTAACAATGGCAGGAAAACCTTCACTGTTGTTAAGCATATCGTTAATAACAATAATGTAATCTGAATCTTCAAAAATATAACCGGCAGATATTAAGCCCGTGATAACTCCATGTACTTCGCAAGCATGCATTTTAACGTTTTCACTAGTTAATATCGCTTGTACTGTTGCAAAATCAAGTGTCGTTTGATCAGTCATAAAATATTCATTTAATAAGTAAATTTTCGTGTAGATATCCTAACATTCACACTATGTTGATGCTAGGGGCTGTTGTTCTTTCGAGTTTGATTTTTGTTCAGTTAAAAGCGTTTAATGAAGAATAAATCGCTTTTGAATGAATCCTTGGACAGCATTAGTTTGGTATTTCTACTGCGTTATCGTCATTTTATGTGAAATGACCACACGTCAATGACGATGCCTTGTACAAAACCAAACTAATAGCTGCAAAAACATACCTGAAAGTTCAACAATCCCTTGAGCGCTTCGATCTTTTTATATGGGAGGTTATATGAAATACTAAATTAAGGGTCGTTAACTCTACATTACATAGCTAGTTACAACTTAGTTTATGATTACTAATTGATAGCTCTGATCATGTATTGCAATGTTCTAACTCATACCTTGTAATATGTTTAGGCGTGAGACTAAGCAACTAATTGACGTAAAGTGATATTTAATAAGCTAAAACTTTAAATATTGTTATACTCATCAATACTTCTTAATACGAATTATTTACTTTGAATTATCTACATTCAATTATTATAAATGTTAGTAATAACCTTTTTAGTGTGTATTTGTAACATGAACTCATTAGTCAAAACCAAAAGCAAGCTATATAAAGTTATATAAAGTTATATAAAAAGAGCAACAATGATCAAGCGAGAAACATAACAATGAGCCAACATACCGTAACAATTAACGTGGCTAATAAATCACTTAAAATTGCTTGTCCTATTGGGCAAGAAAGTGCTTTACTCGCTGCTGCCCAAGAATTAAACACTCGCGTTAGTATTTTAAATGATAAAGCAGGTGCCACAACTGAGCGCTCAATGTTGATGGCGGCATTAAACTTATCGTTTGATTTACTGCAAACAAAAGAGTCTGCTGAAAAAGAAAAGTTAGTATTAGAAAGTAAAATAGAGCTTTTACAAACTACTATTGAACAAGCTTTCGCACTAAATGATAAAGAAAAAGCTTCTTAGTGTTTATTGCATTGCTAAGCGTTATTACTCTGTGTGCCTAATTGAAAACGTCTTAATAAAGTCAATAAGATAAAACCAACGATATAAAGCCAACACGCGCTAAAAATCTTCTACTTATTTAACCCTGATAGTATTAATGAAGGCTATTTGTCTAGAGATTTTGTCTAAGATCTAAAAACTGTTGGTTTTTTGGCTTAAATCAAAATAAAATTAAAATAAAAAGTCTAAATAAACAACAGTTAACACTCATTTACAATTAATGACTTAATACATTCATAAAGTTTAGCTATACTTAAATTGTTTCTGGGGTGTTTGTATGTTAACTATGTCCCTGAGCCGATAAGTTTTAATTCAGGAAATAGATTAAACTCTATTGTGCAAGCCCGGCTCGTATCGGGAAGCCTACGGTTTTTATGAAATTTCCGCCCTGAGCATCCGGTGTTCATGGGCTGAAGTTGACTGCGGCACCTTGGAAACACCTACCTATTTTTCAATAAGACTTATTATTAACAGACTTTTGTTTATCTTATTGTTTTACCGCTAATATATTCACCTATGCTTGATATTCAAAAACCTTCAACAAATAAAATCATCTTAAATACCAACCAACCTATTGGTATATTTGATTCCGGTGTTGGCGGTTTATCATTACTAAGCAACATAAAAAAACAATTGCCTAATGAATCACTCATTTATATTGCTGACTCGCTTTATGCTCCTTATGGAGATAAATCAGATAATTTTATTATTGAGCGAGTAAATTATATTACGAAGCAACTTGTAAATAAAAATTGTAAAGCATTGGTTCTTGCATGTAATACCGCTACCGTTATTGCCATCAATCAATTACGAGAACGTTATTCAATCCCAATTATTGGCGTCGAACCGGCAATTAAACCTGCCGTAATTAACAGTAAAAATAAACGTATTGCCATTTTAACCACGCAAGCCACAGCCAAAAATCAGCGTTTTTTAGCCTTAGTTGATAAATATAAAGCGAATGCACAAGTACATATCCAACCTTGCCAAGGCTTAGTTGAATTAATTGAAAATAACCAACTGCATTCACCAAAATTTAATTTATTATTGACGGGGTATTTAAACGAAGTGTTAAATAAAAGCGCTGATACCATCGTTTTAGGCTGTACTCATTATCCTTTTTTTACCGATAAAATTAAAGCTCTTTTGGGAAATGAGATAACCATTATGGAAACATCCCAACCCGTAACCGACCAACTCAAACGAAAACTTATTGAGTATCAATTGTTATGTAATAAGCCGAGTAGCTTTACTGATAAAGCTCAATATCAATTTTTTACTACTCAACCAATACAAGTTAACAATGAACAAAGTGAGTTAATATCATCACTACTAAATAGCCCCATTACACTGCACTATTTGCTGTAGGTAAAAATTTGTTGTAGTTAATTTGTATGTAGTAATAAATCCATAAAAACTTAAGACGTTTAGCCGTCTAGGCGTAAATAATTCTATGAAGTTTCTGCCAGAACAGGTAAACTTAGCAAAAATATTCAGCCAATTAATACGTAATCGATTAACTCATTGAGGTTTTATGTCTACACACTTTTTTACTTCAGAATCTGTTTCTGAAGGCCATCCTGATAAAATTGCAGATCAAATTTCTGACGCGGTACTTGACGCAATAATCACACAAGACAAACATGCCCGTGTTGCCTGTGAAACCATGGTAAAAACAGGTGTTGCTATTATTTCTGGCGAAGTATCTACAACCGCTTGGGTTGACCTTGAAAGAATAACGAGAGACGTTATAAGCAATATTGGTTATACCTCATCAGACGTTGGTTTTGATGGTGAAACTTGTGGCATCATGAATTTAATAGGTCAACAATCTCCTGAAATTGCTCAAGGTGTAGACCGTGCAAAGCCTGAAGATCAAGGTGCAGGCGACCAAGGGTTAATGTTTGGTTATGCAACCAACGAAACTGAAACCTTGATGCCAGCCGCTTTGTATTATTCTCATCGTTTGGTTGAGCGTCAAGCCGAGGCACGTAAATCAGGGATTTTACCTTGGTTACGCCCCGATGCTAAATCTCAGGTTACTTTTATCTACAAAGATAATAAGCCGGTAGCAATTGATACCATTGTTTTATCAACGCAGCACAATCCTGAAATTAAACAAGAAGATTTGCACGAAGCGGTAATGGAAAATATTATCAAACACACCATTCCTGAAGAGCTATTAACTAAAGACACTAAATACCATATTAACCCAACGGGAAAATTTGTTATTGGTGGCCCAGTTGGCGACTGTGGTTTAACAGGTCGTAAAATTATTGTTGATACATACGGCGGTATGGCTCGACATGGTGGTGGCGCTTTCTCAGGTAAAGATCCTTCAAAAGTAGACCGTAGTGCTGCATATGCAGGTCGATATGTTGCCAAAAACATTGTCGCTGCTGGATTAGCTGACCGTTGCGAAATTCAAATTTCATATGCTATTGGTGTTGCAGAGCCTACATCAATTTCAATAGATACGTTTGGTACAGGTAAAGTGTCTGAAGAAAAACTTGTAAAATTAGTAAGAGAGCATTTTGATTTACGCCCTTACGGTATTACAAAAATGCTAGATTTATTACACCCTATGTACCAACAAACAGCAGCTTATGGTCACTTTGGTAGAGAACCTTTTGAAATGACAGTAGGTGACGATACCTTTACTGCATTTAGCTGGGAAAAAACTGACAAAGCAGACGATCTTCGTCGTGCCGCTGGTTTGTAATAATACAAAAACGTTAAAAAGCTTTCATGTTGAAAGCTTTTTTTATGCCTAAAATTTACCGAATAATCTTCATATCATATTAAGGCGGTCAATTTAGTTATTAAGCTTATTTCTGTTGAATAACTTCTCCATAGACCTTATGTTAATATTATTGTGGTTAATAATTATTTACTTTGATTTAAATCTTAACTTAAACGTTAATTTTCAATATTAGTTTAGCCCTGAGCAAAATAACCTTATGCGTAATCCAAGAATATTTCAAAATACCCCGTTAAATATCAATAAGACGGTAGACTTAAGTGATGATGCTTTTGCACACACCATTAGAGTGCTTCGCTTAAAAAATGGTGACATGATCACATTATTTAATGGTAAACATGCTCATATCAACAACCCAAATAATGAAACTACCCAAGCTGTTTATGGTGATTATCAAGGCGAGCTTATCAATGTAAGTAAAAAAAGCGCTCAGGTCGTTATTAAAAGCTTCACAGAAAAGTTAGTAGAATCGCCATTAAATATTCACCTTGGTCAGGGAGTTTCAAGGGGCGACCGTATGGATTTTACTTTACAAAAATCGGTTGAATTAGGTGTTAATACCATCACCCCTCTTTTCACAGAACGATGCGGGGTAAAACTTACTGGCGAGCGCTTACAAAAAAAAATAGATCAATGGCAAAAAATAGTGATAAGTGCATGTGAACAAAGTGGACGTTGTTTTGTTCCAGAGGTTAAGCCCGCTATTTTATTAAATGAGTGGTTAACGCAAAAGACTTCATCATTAAAATTAAATTTACACCCTAAAGCACAATATTCAATTATGAATTTACCTCACGGCGATGCTGTTAATAACAATCAAAGGGTAAGGCTTTTAATTGGTCCTGAAGGTGGATTAAGTGATAAAGAAATTGCCCAAGCAAATAATACGGGCTTTATTGATGTATTATTAGGACCTAGAGTATTAAGAACAGAAACCGCTGCTCTAACTGCAATTACGGCTTTGCAATGTCGCTACGGTGATATTAAATAAAATAAATGTATACCCGTTAAAATGAAACTATAACGTCAGTATTATTAACTAATAAATATAAAGTAAACTAGGAAGTAAAATGACAATAAAACTTGGCATCGTAATGGATCCTATTTCACAAGTTAATGTTAAAAAAGATTCATCAATGGCCATGATGTTTGAAGCTCAAAAGCGTGGTTATGAAATTTTTTATATGGAAATGAAAGATTTATATTTAGACCGTGGACAATGTCGAGCCAGCGCAAGCCGAATAAAAGTTTTTGATAACCCAGAACATTGGTATGAATTAGGTACCGCTAATGATATTGCCGTAAGCGAGCTTGACATTGTGCTTATGCGTAAAGATCCGCCTTTCGATACCGAGTTTATTTACGCAACCTATATGCTTGAACGTGCCGAAGTTAAAGGGACACTTATCGTCAACAAACCGCAAAGCTTACGTGATTGTAATGAAAAACTGTTTACTGCTTGGTTTGCAGATTTAACACCAAGAACCCTTGTTACTCGCAGTAGTAAATTAATACGTGATTTTCATCTAGCCGAAAAAGACATTATCATTAAACCGTTAGATGGTATGGGTGGTTCTTCTATATTTAGAATAGGTCCTTACGATCCTAATGTGGGAGTTATTTTAGAAACTTTAACAGATCATGGTAACCAATATGCCATGGTTCAAGAATATCTGCCTCAAATAACCGAAGGTGATAAACGTATACTCATCGTTAATGGTGAGCCAATGCCCTACTGTTTAGCACGCATTCCAGCTAAAGGCGAAACACGCGGCAATTTAGCTGCTGGTGGTCGTGGTGAAGCACGTCCATTAAGCCCAACCGATAAACTGATCGCCGATACCATTGGCCCTGAATTGAAAAAGCGCGGTTTATATTTTGTCGGACTAGATGTAATTGGTGATAAAGTAACAGAAATCAATGTAACTAGCCCAACTTGTATTCGTGAAATAGAAGCCGCTTACCCGATTAATATTAGTGGTAAATTAATGGACGCCATTGAAGAAAGCATTAAAAATAAAGTTCAAAAAAAAGTGTTGAAATAAACGACAACGTATCGATATTTAAGTCATAACAATGTAAATATTGAAGTAACTCCAGCATACTTGAACATAACTCTAATCCTATAGAATTAATATAAGCTACCCTATGATTAATCTTGAAAATCAATTACTTATTGCAATGCCAACATTAAACAACTCATACTTTAGTAAGAGCGTTATTTATGTCTGCGAGCATAATAATGAAGGTGCTATGGGGTTAGTGATTAATTTACCCATAAATATGTCGCTTAACGAATTATTATCACACATTGAGGCCGATGTTGATGATAACCCGATAATGAACCAAAAAGTCCTTACTGGCGGACCTATAGCAACCCAACGAGGTTTTGTATTACATAGCCCGCAACAGGGTTGGCAAAGTTCGTTAGCACTAAGCCAAGACGTTATGATCACCACGTCAAAAGATATTTTAATGGCATTAGGTACAGATGAAGCACCAAAAGAGTTTTTGGTTACGCTCGGTTATGCTGGCTGGAGCTCTGGGCAATTGGAAGAAGAAATTAAAGAAAATGCTTGGCTTACTATTGATGCCGACAACGATATTTTATTTAACACACCTATTGAACAACGTTGGAAAAAAGCAGCTGAAAAACTAGGTATAGACATTGCCCACCTTTCAAGCGACATTGGGCATGCTTAATACTAATTATTAATTAGCTATTAACATACTCATTTCAAAGCACTTGAGCGGTAATGGATATAGCTCATTTTACCTTAACTTTTCTGAGTAATTGTCCTTATTAACTTCGATAATGTAAGATTAACTTCAATAACCTAAGCAGTCACAAAACCTACTTTGGAAACCTTAGTTTATGTCAAAAAAATCCCCTATCGGTCAACGCACTATTATTGGTTTTGATTTTGGTAAAAAATATATAGGTGTAGCTGTTGGACAAGAAATTACTGGTAGCGCAACTCCCTTAGGTAGTGTGAAAGCCAATGACGGTATTCCCCATTGGGATAATATTAATCAGTACCTAAAAGAATGGCAGCCTGACTACATAGTAGTAGGTTTACCCTTAAATATGGACGGTTCAGAACAACAACTAACCCTTGATGCTAAAAAATTTGGTCGTAGGCTTGAAGGAAAATTTGGCATTCCCGTTGAATATCAAGATGAACGCCTCACCACTGCTGACGCTAAAGAACAACTTTTTGCTAGAGGGGGTTATCGTAATTTAAAAAAAGACAATATAGATGCCGAATCAGCCAAGCTAATTATAGAAAGCTACTTAGAAACTTTGTACGAATAAATGACTTAAGTTCAAAATTCAAAGTTCAAAGTTCAAAGTTCAAAGTTCAAATAATTTCACCCAAGTGTAGGTTTTAAAAAAGCAGTTTATAAATCAGCATTTTAAAACCTAACTACTTTATTCGTGCGCTGAATACTTGAATCTTTGTTAAGTATTTAATTACGTTCATTGAACATTGTTAAGTGTTAAAAGTTAAATGTTCAATGAATAAATAAACCGTTAATTATAAATTTTCATCGGGCTCTAAACCAGCTAAAGTCACTCCTGAAAGCGAACCTGAACCTCCTTGATCATTACTGCGTAATTTGATCATTAAGCGTAAATCATTAGGTGAATCGGCATGGTGTAATGCATCGGCATAATTAATTCTGCCACTTTGATACAAATCAAATAACGCTTGATCAAAAGTTTGCATACCAAGCTCTTTAGATTTTTGCATCACTTCTTTAATGCCACCTATATCACCTTTTTTAATTAGCTCAGCAATAAAAGGAGAATTAAGCAGTATTTCAATGGCGGCAACTCGTCCATCACCATCTACGGTCGGTATAAGTTGCTGGGCGATAATGCCACGTAAATTTAAGGCTAAATCAAATAATAACTTACCGTGTTGATCTGCTGGGACTAAATGCATAATACGGTCTATTGCTTGGTTAGCATTGTTAGCATGTAATGTGGCAATACATAAATGCCCTGTTTCAGCAAAGCTTAAGGCATGCTCCATCGTTTCTCGGTTACGAATTTCACCAATAAGGATAACATCAGGTGCTTGTCTTAAAGAGCTTTTAAGCGCTGCATCAAAGCTTACAGTGTCTAGCCCTACTTCACGCTGAGTTACCATGCATTTACGGTGTTCGTGCACAAATTCCACAGGGTCTTCAATGGTAAGAATATGACCGTGCGAATTTTTATTACGATAACCAATCAATGCAGCCATTGATGTTGATTTACCCGTACCGGTGCCACCAACAAAAAGTACTAAACCTCGTTTAGACATTACTACGTCTTTTAATACAGACGGTAAACCTAAATCATCTGCCTCTGGTATATCCGTAACTATACGACGTACTACCATACCTGCCATATCACGTTGCCAAAAAGCAGATACCCTAAAACGACCAATGTCATCAATTGAAATAGCAAAATTACACTCTTTCTCATCTTCAAATAGGCGTTTATTTTTATCAGTCATGGCATCGTGTACCAAACCTAACGACTCTTCTGGCGTTAAAACATGATCATCTATTGGAGTTAGTTCGCCATTAATTTTTGCGCTAACTGGAAGTTTGGCTGTAACAAACATATCAGACGCATCTGCAGCGACCATCTTTGACAATAATTCATTAAAATTCATAAAATGCCTTAGTTACCAATAAATTTAATAACCTTGAGTAAATTGATTTTTATCAGCCGCTCTCTCTCTGGCTGCTTCACGCGTGATCAAACCTCGGCTGACTAGGCTTTGTAAACATTGATCCATTGTTTGCATACCGTGCGACATACCCGTTTGAATAGCAGAATACATTTGTGCTATTTTATCTTCACGAATAAGGTTACGAATTGCTGGCACACCAATCATTATTTCATGTGCTGCAACTCGACCACCATTAACTTTTTTAATTAAAGTTTGTGAAATTACTGCACGTAAAGATTCTGATAACATTGAACGCACCATGGATTTTTCTTCCCCTGGAAATACATCAATAATACGGTCAATGGTTTTAGGGGCTGAAGTGGTATGTAATGTACCAAAAACTAAATGACCGGTTTCTGCGGCCGTCATTGCTAATCTAATCGTTTCTAAATCACGCATTTCACCAACAAGAATAACATCAGGGTCTTCACGTAACGCTGAACGAAGTGCAGCTTCAAAGCTTAAGGTATCGCGGTGTACTTCACGCTGGTTGATTAAACACATTTTATTTTCGTGTACAAATTCTATCGGGTCTTCAATGGTTAATATGTGATCGTGTTTACTACTATTAATGTAGTCAACCATAGCCGCTAGGGTAGTAGATTTACCTGAACCTGTTGGCCCAGTCACGAGTACTAAACCACGAGGTGTATCGGCAATATCTCGAAAAATATCAGGGCAACCTAAATCATCTAATGATAGAATTTTACTGGGAATGGTACGAAATACCGCAGCTGGACCACGATTTTGATTAAAAGCATTTACCCTGAAACGGGCTAAATTTGGCACCTCAAATGAAAAATCGACTTCTAATTTTTCTTCATAATCCTTGCGTTGCTTGTCATTCATAATATCATAGACTAACGCATTAACGTCAGCGGCATCAAAAGCCGGAATATTAAGTTTTCTCACATCGCCATCAACTCGAATTGAAGGTGGTGTTCCGGTTGATAAATGTAAATCTGATGCATTATTTTCAACACTAAATGCAAGTAATTCGGTAATATCCATTCAAACCTCTTAGTTGTAGGTAATTCGAGGCATTTTCCGACACGATGTCCGGATGATGAAACGAATAAATAAAATTAACTTTTGAAATAAATTATATGACACCCATTAAAGATAATATCGTTACGGTTAAAGCGCAAATTGCTCAAGCATGTAATTTGTCAAATAGATCATCTAACAACATAACCTTACTTGCTGTAAGTAAAACTAAACCTAATAAGCTTATTGAACAAGCTTATGAAGCAGGTCAACGAGATTTTGGTGAAAACTATGTACAGGAGTCAATTGAAAAAATAGCACAACTTGCGCATTTACTCGATATTTGTTGGCACTTTATTGGTCCTATTCAATCAAATAAAACTCGGCAAATTGCTGAAAATTTTTCATGGGTTCAAGGGGTCGATCGTATTAAAATAGCTAGCCGACTTAACGAACAAAGAAGCCAACAAGATAGCCCACTAAACGTATGTTTACAAATCAACATTAGTAATGAAAACAATAAGTCGGGAGTATTAGTAAATGATTTACCCGAGCTAGCTAAATTTGTTAACGATTGCGATAACTTGGTGCTGCGTGGTCTTATGGCAATACCAGAAAAAAACGACTCTACTGATGCGTTTAAACAAATGCAGTCTCTATTTTTAAATTTACAACAAACTTACCCGCAAGTAGATACCCTTTCAATGGGAATGTCGGGAGATATGGAACAAGCGATTAAATCAGGTTCAACGATGGTAAGAATAGGAACCGCCATATTTGGTGCTAGAGAATAATATCGAGGAAATAATGAAGTGATCACTTAGCGATAATTTATTATTTCACTCGTTATAAATACACTTTGACAAACAATTTACATATTAGTTAATAAAACATTAGGAATATACATGACAAAAATAGCATTTATTGGCGCCGGCAATATGAACGGAGCAATTATTGGTGGATTAGTTAAAAATGGAATCGATCCTAACAATATTATAGTGTCAAACCCATCACCAGAAAAACGCGTAGCACTGGCAGAAAAATATAATATTTTGCACACCGCTGATAATGCAGAAGCTGTTAATTTTGCAGATACGATTGTTTTAGGTGTAAAACCACATTTAATCATTGAGGTTTGTAAAAAAATTGCAGACAACGTAAACATTAAAAATAAGTGTTTTATTTCGGTAGCCGCCGGTTGTTTACTTAGTAATATTGAACAAGCCTTACATACCGATACGGCTATTGTTCGTACAATGCCCAACACACCGGCTCAAGAAGGTTTAGGTATGACTGGAATATTTGCCAATAAATTTGTAACCGCAGAGCAAAAAGAAAATGTGGAAAAAATTATAGCGTGTACTGGTAAATTTATATGGCTTAAAGATGAAGCAGGGATAGACAAAATAACTTCAGTTTCAGGTTCGGGGCCAGCTTATTTCTTCTTGTTTATGGAGGCTATGGAACAGCAAGCTAAGGCTATCGGTTTTAGTGCAGAAGAAAGTCGTTTGTTAGTTCAGCAAACTGCATTGGGCGCAGCGACCATGGTAACCAACAATCCGGAGCTTGAAATTGGTCAACTTCGCACCAATGTAACCTCTAAAGGTGGCACGACACAGGCGGCACTTTTACAATTTACCGAAGGTAAGTTACCTGAGTTAGTTGCAACCGCCATGAATGCGGCGGTAAAACGAGCCCAAGCACTGGCACACTCATAACTAAATTATATAAATTTATTAAATAGATACACGATTTGATTTAAAAAATTCACCGGAGAAATAAATGCAAGCAATTAACTTTTTACTCGACTTTGCATTCGATGCAATACTAATGATTTTGATTGTTCGAGTGTGGTTACAACTTGTACGTGCCGACTTTTACAACCCGCTTAGCCAGTTTATAGTTAAAGTAAGTAATCCGCTGGTTATCCCATTTCGAAAAATAATACCAGGATTTGGCGGTATTGATGTAGCAACGCTATTGCTTGCTTTTTTAGTAGCAACATTAAAGTTTATTTTAATACCTTTACTAAATGGCGCTGGCATTAATGTTGTATCAGCATTATTTTTAGGCTTGTTGTATTTAATTAAGGAAACCGGTGTTTTGCTGTTTATTCTTATGCTAGTTATGGCGTTAATGAGCTGGGTAGTACAAGGCTACAATCCTACGCAAGTTATTTTACAACAACTAACCGATCCTATATTGCGCCCAATTCGTAATATTATACCTACCATTGGCGGTTTAGATTTATCTATATTAGCGGCATTTTTATTATTAAATGTGATCAATATTTTACTCTCTGACTGGATACCTTACTGGGCCATGTTATAGGGCGCTGAACTAATTTTTTTGAGGGTTATATAAAACCTAGCTCTAAAAAAATAGCAGCAATCAATATATTTAAAAGCCACTTTCAACAAGTGGCTGAGGATTTTAAATGAAAAAACTAATTAAAGGTTTATTTTTTGGCTTTTTAGCCGTGACGTTTATGTTGAATGCTAATGCAGAAAACATGAAAAAAATAGATAATGTAGATGTTCACTACATTGCATTTGGCGCCACGTTCTTAACACCTAAAATTGCCAAAGCTTATAACATCGAACGTAGCCGATATAATGGCGTAATTAATATATCGGTACTTAACAACACTGAAAAAAACAAGCCAGCTAAGCGCGTTGCTATTTCAGGTAAAGCACGAAATGATTTAGGGCAAATTAAATCTTTAGAGTTTGAAGAAGTGATCGAAGGTGACGCTATTTATTATTTAGCACAAGTAAAATACTCACATGAAGAAACCTTCTATTTTGATATTACTTTAAACGACGGTTCAGGAAATAAATCATTTAAATTTAAGCAAAAGTTCTATGTTGATTAGGCTGGGCTCACCCAAGATAGAGTTATACGGTTAATTTTTATTGCATAACCTGAGTTCTGGATTCTAAGTCCTAAGCCCTAAGCCCTGAATTTTATAACACTATAAAATTAAGTGTTAACTATAACTTTTACACAATAATGATAGTTTATTCGTTATCCGTGTTATTGCGTAATATTGCTTATCCAACATTCAGGTTCCATACGCCCCTTTACCGATAATGATGCTCATTTTAAAGCGCTTAACTGGTAAAGGATAATTGATAAAAAATAATTGGTTAGGATATATAATTTAAAATTTTAATTTATTGCGTCCTAATTGCATACTTTTAAAATGTTAAATTTAAACTTTCCACGTTAAATTTTTCAACTTAATTGATAACTTTGTTCCAAACGCATTTATTATCAACCCTAACAGTACCAACGCACTTCCTGCCCACTGAATATCAGAAGTACTTTCATTTAAGAAAAAAGCCGACGCAGTAATACCCACAATAGGCACACCTAAGGTTAAAGGCGCAACTTGTGCCGCAGGATATTGCCCAAGTAGATAACTCCATAAACTATAACCAACAATTGATGCAGCAACGGCTAAATAGGCTAAAGATAAAAACGACACCCAATTAAAGCCGATTAAGCTTTCAATAATTAAATCAGGCCCTTCAATAAAGTAACTTGATATAGCAAAAGGAATAACCGGTATCCAAGCAGACCAAATCACCAAGTCAAGTCCAGGTTTAAACCCTCGTTTATTAATAACACGATTAACAATATTACCTACCCCCCAGCAAGACGCGCCCATAATGGTTAACGCAAAGCCGATGCCTGTCATAGCTGTATCTTCACCTGTAGTGGCTATGGTATATAACCCTAAACCAGCAACTAACATTGCGACTATTTGAGCAAACTTAACTTGTTCTTTTAACAACAGCGCTGCAAAAATCAACGTAAATAACGCTTGCGATTGCAACACTAAAGACGCTAATCCCGCTGGCATCCCCAACGACATAGCACTAAACAAAAAAGCAAACTGAGCAAAACTGATAACAAGCCCATAAGCTGCCAGCCATTTAAGGGGAATATTAGGATTTTTAACAAATAAAAAGCCAACAGAAAACACTAAAGCAAAACGTAAAGCGCCCATTAATAATGGCGGTAATCCGTCAAGACCCCAAACAATAACCACAAAGTTAATGCCCCAAATAATAATAATGAGTAAACCTAATAGCGTGTCTTTAAATGACATGTCAGTCCTTCTGAAAAGATGAAAAGGTGGAGCTATTTCAATACATGGTTAGGATTATATTGTATGATCCATGTAATTAAAAAACACTACACAGTTCAAAGGTAAAAGCATGTCTACAGTTGTTTTAGCAACAGGTAACCAAGGTAAAGTAAAAGAGCTCTCTAGCTTACTGGCACAACACGCTATTGAAATAGTACCTCAAAGTAATTTTAATGTACCTGAAGTTCCTGAAACAGGCACAACATTTGTTGAAAACGCCATCATAAAAGCTCGTCATGCTTCTAAAATTACAGGTTTACCGGCTATTGCAGACGACTCAGGGTTAGAAGTTGATGCCTTAAATGGTGAGCCGGGGGTGTATTCAGCACGTTACGCAGGTGAAAATGCCACTGATGAAGACAATACTAATAAATTATTAAATGCATTATCCAATTTGCCAGCAGCTAAACGAAGTGCTCGATTTCATTGCGTATTGGTTTACATGGAACACGCTAACGATCCTACCCCAGTAATTTGTCATGGTGTGTGGGAAGGCAGTATAATAAATGAAAAATTAGGTCAACAAGGTTTTGGTTACGATCCTATTTTTTGGCAAGAAGAACATAAAATGACTTCTGCTCAACTGCCACGCGATCTAAAAAACACACTAAGCCATCGCGGAAAAGCATTAGCTTTATTAGTGAATGCACTAGCAGAAAAACACCAAGCTAAATAAGCTAATATAAATTAACTAGCTTGCCGTAATACATTCATATCAGGATTCTTTTAGTGCTTATAGCTCCACCGTTATCGTTATATATTCATATTCCATGGTGCGTACAAAAATGTCCTTACTGCGACTTCAATTCTCATGCACTCAAAAATGAAATTCCTGAAGCTGAATATGTAGAGCAACTCATACAAGATTTAGACGCCGATATTAAACGCTTTAACTTAAGCAACAGACCACTACATACCATATTTATTGGTGGTGGTACGCCCAGCTTATTTTCAGACACTGCGATTAAATCGTTGTTAGACCAAATGTTATCAAGATTTACACACGATGCAAACATTGAAATAACCCTAGAAGCCAACCCCGGAACAGTAGAGGCCGACAAATTTATTGGCTTTTTTAACGCTGGTGTTTCACGTTTATCTATTGGTGTACAAAGCTTTGAATCAGACAAACTGATAAAATTGGGTAGAATACACGATAGTCAACAAGCTAAAAATGCTGCAGAACTTGCAACAACTTGTGGCGTAAAAAGCTTTAATTTAGATTTAATGCACGGCTTACCTAATCAGTCGTTACACAATGCTTTAGACGATTTAAAAACAGCTATTTCTTTAAATCCTACTCATTTATCTTGGTATCAATTAACCATTGAACCTAATACACCCTTTCATTCAAAACCTCCTACTTTACCGGCTGATGAAACGTTATGGGATATTCAAGACCAAGGGATAAAGCTGCTTGAAGATGCGGGTTACAAACAATACGAAATATCCGCGTACAGCAAACCAGAATATCAATGTAAACATAACCTCAACTATTGGCGATTTGGCGATTATTTAGGTATTGGTTGTGGCGCACACGGTAAAATTACCGACATTGAACAACAACAAATATTTCGCACCGTAAAAGTAAAGCATCCTAAGGGCTATTTAGATAAAGAACGCGAACATTTAGATCACCTAAATCCGGTTGATAAAAGCGAACTACCTTTTGAATATATGATGAATGTATTAAGACTCTGTGGAGCGTTCAGCCTAGACGATTTTGAAGCTTACACGGGCTTAAACCGAAATATCGTATTACCTATACTGAACAATGCTCAGCAAAAAGGTTTAATGCAAACATCAGCTAACGCAAACCACAATAGCACCAGCCCCACGTGGCAAGTTACCTTACTTGGACACCGTTATTTAAATGATCTACTTGAGATGTTTTTATGACAATTAAAGCTAATAAGACAACCCAAGCAACCCAAGCAACTAAAAATAACGAGCAAGCTCAACACGATACAACCCACGTTAACGAACAAACTGATATTAGTGAACAAAATTGTTTTAGAGAAACCGATATCAAGTTTATGCAGCGCGCTTACGAGTTAGCGCAACAAGCCGAGAAAATTAACGAAATACCTGTAGGTGCTGTAGTTGTTGCTAACGGTAACATTATTGGCGAAGGTTTTAATCAATCAATCACCTTAAACGATCCGTCAGCCCATGCTGAAATGCTGGCCATAAAGCAAGCAGGCAAAGCATTGCAAAACTACCGCTTAATCGACTGTACTTTATATGTAACCTTAGAGCCATGCCCTATGTGTGCAGGTTTATTAGTACACAGCAGAATAAAGCGTTTGGTCATTGCTGCCAACGACCTAAAAACAGGTGCCGCAGGTAGCGCTTTTAACTTAGTTGAACACGAAAAACATAATCATAAAATTGACGTGAGTAAAGGTGTTTTAGCAGAACAATGTAGTGCCTTACTTTCTGCTTTTTTTAAACGCAGGCGTGCAGAAATTAAAGCACGTAAAGTACAATTAAAGAGTAACTTCAATATTAATGCGGCGAATTCTAGCAACTAAATTTAAAATCGCAAATGATAGTAATTCTTACTTTAATTAAGTTTAATTTCTTGTTTTTTAAAAACAGCAAGAACTTTACCGACTATTTGATGTTTATCAACGGGTCCTATCCTTTCAACCGTCAAACTTGAAGCGTTTTCACCTTTGCTCCATATAAAACCATATCGATCAATTAGTGCCACCGTTTTAATGATCAACCCTAATTTTTGATGGTTAATCAAAATCGTTTGATTGGGTTTAACTTGCCAACAATTTAACCATCTATTAATTAATACATAGCTATGTTGAGGAACTTTTGGAAACATGCTGTGCCCTGTTACCTTTAAAATTTTAAATCCAAATAGTGTCAAACGACTATGCTCCAAAAATGGTTGTTGTATTTTTATTTTCAAGTAATTTACTTTCATTTTGGATAGCTGTTACCAAGGCAAAATCAAATTTTTTATCTAATATTTCTAATAACGTATAAAACATAATGACACCCCTTAAATTTAATAAAACCCATCAATATTCAATTAATAATTAATTTAAAAGCTTTTTGAAACTTGTTAAAAAAATGAATAAATTTAGTATTTAAATATTAGGGTCTGTTGATCTTTCAGGGTTAAATTTTATTCAATTTAAAACGAATTTAATCGCGATGTGAGCTTTGTCTAATCGTTATTCTATTAAAGAAGCGAACACCAATGAGTAAATTCGTTTTA
>Ga0209303_1000361_pt1 | contig 36446 bp, 31 predicted proteins | sample SidtaG_3_FD_187449 | JGI IMG/M metagenome (GOLD analysis project Ga0209303, IMG submission 187449) | Marine algal microbial communities from Sidmouth, United Kingdom - Sidmouth_Asex1 metaG (SPAdes) (version 2) | ecosystem: Host-associated > Algae > Red algae > Unclassified | place: Sidmouth...
TGTCGACCAGCAGTCTCATCGCATCGCTCCTGCGCGTACGCTGACTTCGCCGGCATGCACGGTGCGCGGCCCGGCGGTGGTATCGATCCGCAGCGAGCCGTCTTCGGCCACACCCCGCGCGATGCCTGTGAAGGTGTTCGTGGTACCGACCGGCCCGTCGAGCACGGTCACCGCCCGCTCGTGCAGCAGGTCCACGCGCGTCCAGTCGCTTCGGAACGCCGCCCAGCCGTGCGCTTCGAAGCGTGCCCAGGCATCGAGCACCGCCGCCGTGACGCTCACCAGTAACGCATCCCGATGCGCCGGCGCCACGCCGTGCTCGGCCAGGCTGGTCGCGCCGAGTCCTGCCAGGCGCTCGTCCCGGACCAGGTTGATGCCGATGCCGCCGACGATCCGCAGTCGCTTGCCGTTCTCATGCCGTGCCTCGATCAACAGTCCACCGAGCTTGGTACCCGCGACGAACAGATCGTTCGGCCACTTGATGCGAACCGGGACACCGGTCTCGTCCTGCAGCGTCCGGGCGACCGCGATGCCGGTCACTAGCGCCAGCGCCCCGGCCCCGCCGGGCGGTGGCGCCAACCGTTGCAGCACCGAGAAGGTCAGGTTGCCCGGCAGGGTCTCCCACCGCCTGCCGCGCCGTGCCGCGCCGTGCGTCTGGTGATCCGTCATGCACAGCGCGGGCGCCACCGCGCTTGCGCCCTCGCCTGCGCCCAGCCAGCCATTGGTCGAGCCCAGCGTGTCGAAGGCGTGCACCGCGACGTCGGCATGATCGTACCCGCGCAGCCGCTCGGCGATGGCCGCGCCGAGCGATGCGTTCACGTCCGTGTCCGTGCCGGTGCTGGTGCCCGCATCCACCTTCAAGCCTCCGACACCGCCAGCCAGGCGTCCGCACGCGCCTCGTCCACGATGCCCAGCACCGCCACGTCCGTCGGCGACGGTTCGACCGGCAACGAGCGCACCACCAACCGTCCGCGCTGGAACGCGTGCACGTCGACCTCCGCCCGTCCGTCGTGCCGGGCCAGCCAGCCGTCCAGCGTGCCCTTGTCGACCCGGTAGCCGCCGATCGCCACCACCACGTCGCCGGGCGCGAGTCCGGCACGCTCGGCCGGGCCGTCGGCAAACACCTGCACCAGCCGGGCGCCACCGTCGCCAGCGCCCAGCACGGCGCCGAACCAGGGTTGCCCCGCCGCCTTCGCCGCCGCGGTGCCACCGACATCGCCGCTGCCGCCGCGCGATCGCCAGCTCAGCGCCACGCCCAGCGTGTTCAGCGCCTGTTCCAGCGGCAGATCGCCGGTGGCGTCCAGCAGAGCCGACAACCGCTCGGCCACCGCTTCCCCTGCCAACGCGGCCACGCGTCGTTCAGGCTCGTCCTCGGCCAGCCCCTCGCCGGTGTCGCGCCAACGCTGCCACAAGTCGCGCATCAGGTCGTCCAGCGAGCGCTTCCCGCCGCTCGCCTCGCGAATCCAGCCGTCCAGGCAAAGCGACATCAGCGCACCCTTGGCGTAGTAGCTGACGATGGCGTTGGGCGAGTTCTCGTCCTGCTTGTAGAACTTCGTCCAGGCATCCAGGCTGGAGTCGGTGACGCTCTGCACCAGCCGTCCGGCACCGCGGCGCACCCGGCTGGCGGTCTTCGCCACCAGTTCCAGGTACGCATCGCGCGTGATCAGCCCGGCGCGCACCATCGTCAGGTCGTCGTAGTACGAGGTGATGCCTTCGAAGAACCACAGCAGCCGCGTCGGCACCTCGCGATCGAAATCGTACGGGATGAAGCGTGCCGGCTTGATGCGCTTCACGTTCCAGGTGTGGAAGTACTCGTGGCTGCACAGGCCCAGGAAGGTGACGTAATCTTCGCTGCGCTCGATGCCGTCGGCACCCGCCTGGCCGATCGCCCGATGCGGCATCGGCAGCGCTTCGCGGGTGGCCATCAGCGCGGTGGAGGCGCGATGCTCCAGCCCGCCGTAGCCGACATCGACCAGCGCGGTCTGGAACAGGTAGCGCGGCATCGGTGCCGGCGCACCGAAGAAGCGGAGGTGCGCCTCGCAGATCACTTTCAGGTCCTCCCGGAGCCGTGTCTCGTCGAACGGCACGCCGCCGGCGATCACCATCTCGTGCGGTACGCCGCAGGCCTCGAAGCTCACCTGCTGCATCGCCCCCATCTCCACCGGGTGATCGACCAGCTCGTCGAAGTCGGCCGCCCGGTATCGCCCGAACCCGCGTGCATCGACATCGACCGTCTCCAGCGTGGTGGCCACGGTCCAGTGCGCGCCCTCGGCATGCGCGGGCGGCAGGATGTCCAGCGTCACCGGCTCATGGATGCGCGCCGGCAGGTACGGGAACAGGCTGGTGCCGTTGAAGAAGCCTCGCTCGCGGTCCAGCCAGGCGGCACGCACCGAGGCGTCGCGGGCGTGCACCTGCAGCCGCAGGGTCAGGCCGTCGTCAGCTGCCGGTAGCAGCCAGCCGGCACTGTCGATCTTGGTCAGCGGCTGGCCGTGCCCGTCTGCCAGGCGCAGCACGCTCTTGGCGAAGTCCCGAATCAGGTAGCTGCCCGGGATCCAGCGCGCGAAGCGCAGCGGCTCGCCCGCCGCGATGCGCCCGCCGATGGTGAAGGTGATCTCGAAGACGTGCGCATCGGCACGTGCCGGGCACACCGTGTAGTGAAGGCTCATCGAATCGGGTCCGGCCAGGCGCTCAGGGTCGTCGCGGCGGATGATATCGCGCGCGGCCACGATGACCGGATTGTCGATCGGTGACACGCGCTAACGCCCGGCCGCAGGACGCCGTTACACGGAAAATGAAGCCGCATACCTTGCGCAGGATCGCGCTCGCCGTCGTCGCCACGACCTGCCTGTCGAGCGCGGGCACGGCACAGACCATCTTCAAGGACCAGGACGACACCGGCACCGTGGTGTTCAGCGACCTGCCGTCGGGCACTTCGCGCACCGCGTACCGGGCACCACCCGACCGGCCGCAGGAAGTGGCGGGCGCGTCCTGCACCGGCATCGGCAGCGCCGCGCTGGACGATCGCGCGGCCGTGTGGCGCGAGCGGGTGCACGCCGTGGCGGCCCGTCACGCCCTGGAGCCTGCGCTGTTCGAGGCGATGATCCGGGTGGAATCCTGCTTCGACCCGGCGGCTATCTCGAGGGCGGGCGCGCAGGGCCTGACCCAGCTGATGCCGGCCACCGCCCGGGAGCTGGGCGTGGACGATCCCTTCGATGCCGAGCAGAACCTCGAGGGCGGCGCCCGCTACCTGGCCCGCATGCTCGCGCGCTTCGGCAGCGAGACGCTGGCGCTGGCGGCCTACAACGCAGGACCGGGTGCGGTCGAGCGCCACGACGGCGTGCCGCCCTTTCCCGAAACGCGCAGCTACCTGGAACGCATCGCGGCGCTTCGCCTACGCCCCTGACGGTGCGGCCCTTATACTGCGCCCGCTCCCCCTTGCGCAAACCCGCCATGTCCGCCCCCGACACGCCCGCGGCCGATCTCGACCGTACCGATGCCGACACCGCCCAGCGGGTCGGCAACTTCATCCGCTCGCACATCGATGCGGATCTTGCCCGCGGCAAGAACGACGGCCGTGTGATCACCCGCTTTCCGCCGGAGCCGAACGGCTACCTGCACCTGGGCCACGCCAAGTCGATCTGCCTGAACTTCGGCGTGGCGGGCGACTACCGCGGGCGCTGCAACCTGCGTTTCGACGACACCAACCCGGCGAAGGAGGATGCCGAGTACGTCGAGGCGATCAAGCGCGACGTGGAGTGGCTGGGCTTCCAGTGGCACGAACTGACGCACGCCTCGGACTACTTCGAACGCCTGTACGACGATGCGGTGACGCTGATTAGGAGCGGTCACGCCTACGTGGATTCCTCCAGCGCCGAGCAGCTGCGGGCGCTGCGCGGCTCGCTGACCGAGCCGGGCCAGCCGAGCCCCTACCGGGAACGCGGCGTGGAGCAGAACCTGGACCTGTTCGCGCGCATGCGGGCCGGCGAGTTCGAGGAGGGCGAGCACGTGCTGCGCGCCAAGATCGACCTGGCCTCGGGCAACATGAACCTGCGCGATCCGACGCTGTACCGGATCCGCCGCGCGCACCACGTGCGCACCGGCGACAGCTGGTCGATCTACCCGATGTACGACTACACGCACTGCCTGTCGGACGCCTACGAGGGGGTCACCCATTCGCTGTGCACGCTGGAGTTCGAGGATCATCGCCCGCTGTACGACTGGGTGCTGGACACGGTGCCGGCGGACAACCATCCGCAGCAGATCGAGTTCGCCCGCCTGTCGCTGGAATACACCTTGCTCAGCAAGCGCAACCTGTTGCGCCTGGTGGAGGAGAAGCACGTGGATGGCTGGGACGATCCGCGCATGCCGACCCTGTCCGGCATCCGCCGGCGCGGCTTCACGCCCGGCTCCATCATCGATTTCTGCGAGCGCATCGGCGTCACCAAGAACGATGCCTGGATCGACATGTCGGTGCTGGAGACCTGCATCCGCGATGACCTGAACGTGAACGCGCCGCGGCGCCTGGCGGTGCTCGATCCGCTGAAGGTCACGATCACCGATCTGGCCGACGATCATAGCCAGCTGCTCGAGTTCCAGAACCACCCGCAGAACGAGGCATTCGGCACCCGCCAGGTCCCGTTCAGCAATACCCTGTGGGTGGAGCGCGAGGATTATGCCGACGTGGCGCCGCCGAAGTGGCAACGCCTGGTCGAAGGCGGCGAGGTGCGGCTGCGCGGCAGCTACGTGATCCGCTGCAACGAGGTGGTGAGGAACGCGGACGGCGCGGCGATCGAGCTGCGCTGCACCCACGACCCGGACACGCTGGGCAAGAAGCCCGAAGGGCGCAAGGTCAAGGGCGTGATCCACTGGGTGTCGGCACCCGATTCGATCGCCGCCGAAGTTCGCCTGTACGACCGGTTGTTCTCGCAGCCGCATCCGGGCGGTGCCGACGATCTGGCCACGGTCCTGAACCCGGATTCGATCGTGCGTCGCGAACAGGCGCAGGTGGAGCCGGCACTGGCGTCGCTGGAGCCCGAGGAGCGGGTGCAGTTCGAGCGTCTGGGCTATTTCGTCGCCGACCGGCACGACTACCGGCCCGAACGACCGGTATTCAATCGCGTGGTCACGCTGCGTGACACCTGGGCGCGCTGACACGCCGCCCACGTTGACGCTGTCCGGTTCGCGGTCTATCTAAAAGAGTCTGAAGTTCGTCGGCGCCCGGGCGCGGGTACGGCCCGCACCTTGCTCCGACGATGCCCCGTCTCCGTGATCCGCATCCAGACGAGAACCGCCATGCGCACGAGCCCTGTCTCCCTGTTCAACAAGTGCCTGCTGGCCGCGGCCGTGCTGGCCGCGACCGGTTGTGCCAGCACCGCGCCCGAGCGCGCCGACGACACCGGCTTCTCCGGGCCGCTGGTGGATGCCGGACGCGCCACCGCCGGGCTCACCGCCCGGGCCCTGAGCCGCACCGGCTACCTGCTGGGCCTGCACGACGGCCCCGATTCGAGCGACGTCTCGCCACAGATGGACGAGGTCGATCTGGCCATGCTCGAAGAAGATGCGGTGATGCCGATCGATGAGCGACCGGTCACCGTGGCCGCGGTCGATCGAATCGATGCACGCCCGCAGCGCGGGCTGTTCGACGAGGGTGGCGGTGAGCCGCTCACCGACGACGGCGCGCAGGATCCGGAGCTTGCCGTCGCCCGGTTCGTGGCGACCGATCAGGCGCAGGGCGCCGTCGTGGCGCTCGACGATTTCACGCACACGGTCGGTGCCGACGAGACTCTGTGGGACATCGCCAAGACCACCACCGGGGATGCCACCAACTGGCACGCCCTGGCCGATGTGAACGACCTGGGCCAGAACGCATCGGTATACCCTGGCCAGGATCTGATCATTCCGGCCGACATGCTGCGTCCGGAACTGGCCATGGCCCCGGTGGATGCCGGCGGGAACGCGGCGCCCGCCGAGGCGTCCCTGCCCGGCCCGGACGAGCAATCCCTGGCACAGGCGCCGCTGGCCGATCCCCTGCTCGAGGTCGCTCCTGCCTCCCCGATCACCCCCACCCCGGAGCGCCCGTCGGACGATGCCAGGGGGTTCGTGGTGGAATCGGGCGAGAGCCTCTGGGAGTTCGCCCGCCGCACCACCGGGGATGCCACCGAATGGCAGGCGATCGCCGCGCACAACGGCTTCGACGAGCAACGGGCACGCACGATCCGGCAGGGCGAGCAGATCTTCGTGCCCGATACCCTGGTGCGCGACGAGCTGAGCGTGGCGGCGGCGAGCGGCGCGCAGGGCCCGTTGCAGGAAGATCTGGCCCCGGTCACCGAGCGGGTCAGCCCGCGCATGGTACCGATCGCCGAGGCCAGCGCCGCGCTGCCGGCCGAACCGGGCCTGTCGGCGACGGACCGGACCACGACCGCCATGACGCAGATGGCCCCGGCACCGACGACCGACGCCGCGCCTGTCGACGCCCCCGTGCAGACAGCTTCGCTGCCCGCCCCGGAAGCCGAAGCGGCGACCGGACAGGAGCCCACCGCCGGGCTCGACGAAACGCAGGACCTGACGATCGTGGAAGCCACCTACCGGGAACCCGAGGCCGGGCAGGACTCTTCGTCCAACGCGGGCGGCGCGGGCGCACCGACCGAGATCATGATCAGCGGTACCTACTATCCGAAGGCGATCTACAACGAGGCGGATTTCTCGTCGAGCCTGCTGATGCGGGTCTCGCCGGGCACTCGCCTGCGGGTGGCCAGCGTCGACGGCGCCTGGTACGCGGTCGAGACCGAGGACGGTGTCGGCTACGTGCACGATCGCGACATCAAGTGAACGACGGCTGAATCAGCCGGCCGAACCGGGCCCGGCCCTTCCCTGGGGGAGGTGCCGGGCCTTTTTCGTGGGAGGCACTCCGACTTGAAAGCGGCACCGTGGCCCGGTACCGTCGGGACACCGCGTTCGAAAGTCCCGCCGACAACGGTCGATAACCGATCATCGAAGCGTCCGAAGCGAGGCGCGCCGCCCCGTACCCGCTCATGGACCAGACTCACGTGGACGCACCCCGATCGCTCGTACGCCTGACGGGCGCCCTGTTGATCCTGTGGGCGAGCGGGTGCTCGATGACCGGGGACGCCGGACCGGACGCTCCGGCCGACGTGGTCGCGCCCGCCCCGACGGCGATCGTCTACACGGTCGCCCCGGGCGATGCGCTCGCCGCGATCGCCGCTCGATTCACCGGGGATGCGACCGCCTGGCGCTCGATCGCCGCGCACAACGGCATCGACGATCCGCGGCGACTGGCGGTCGGTCAGCGCATCGAGATTCCCGCCAGCCTGATTCCCGCCGCGTCGGGCGACGCTCCGGCCGCCGCTTCGGATCGGGCGTCTCGCCCCGCCGCACCGACGACGACGCCACGAGCCGACCCCGTCCAGCCACCCGCGCTGCCGGTGCGCCAGGAGCCGGTGGTGGTCTCGGCCGTCAATGCCAACCGCCGCTTCGAGCTGGATCCGCTGCAGCAGACCCGCTTCGAAGGAGCGGATCGGGTGGTGCGGGTCATCGGAACCTACTACCCGATCGCGCTGTACACCGAGCCACGCAACGGGTCCCGGCTGGCGCAACGGGTCGCGCCGGGCACCGTGCTGGAGCTGCAGCGCGAGGTGGGCGACTGGCTGCAGGTGGTCGCCGGCCCGCAAGTGCAGTACCTGCGCCGTGGTGATGGCGAGATTCTCTCGCCGCGCGACGTGACGACCGACGCGGAGCAAGGGCCTGTGAAGGAATAAAGGGTGCATCCTGCCGGCCCGCAGGGTCGCTTCGCCGGGCGCGCCATCCGTTGTTGCTCGTCGGTCGCTTGGCCCTGCCAAGCTCCGCTCCTCGCGCCTAGGCTGACACGCCCTGCGAAGCGACAGGGTGTACCCTTTATTCCTTCACAGGCCCTAAGGTCACCGCAGTACCCGCCGACGGACCCTCCCGCACATGCCCTTGCTGACCCTGCTGCGCCACGCGAAATCGAGCTGGGCCGACGATACGCAGGATGACCACGAACGGCCGTTGAACGATCGGGGTATCCGCGATGCCGGCGCGGTGGCCAAGGAGCTGCTGAATGGCGAGCCGGTGTCGCGGGTGCTGTGCAGCTCGGCGCGGCGAACGCGACAGACGCTGCAGCGCTTGCTGGCAGCCGGCGTGATCGAGGAGCGGCACACGCACATCGAGCCGGCGCTGTACCTGGCGGACGCCGGGCGCATCGCCACCCTGGTCGATCGCGTGACCGACGATCGGGCACATCTGCTGGTGATCGGTCACAATCCGGGCATCGAGGCACTGGCCACCCGGCTCGCCGAGCGCTCGATCACCATGAAGACCTCCTCGCTGTGCCGGTTCGAACGGGCCGACGCGGCATCCGCCTGGCGGCTGCTCGGGCAATCGACGCCGCGCGGTTGAGCCCGGGCGACCGCCCGTCTAGGGGTCTATCTTCTCGAGCCGGACCGATGGCGTGTCGCCGCGACGGTACCAGGGGGGCTGGTCCGCCATGCGCGCCATCGCCGCATCGCGGTCCGCCTCGCTGTCGTACCAGCGAACGCCCTTCCAGTCGTCGCCCAGCAGGTGCGGGGCCGACATCGGATCATCCTTCGGCATCTGCACGGCGATGCCCCAACGGGGCGCTTGCGTCGACATGCTCAACATTTCCTGAACGGCCGGATCGGCCCGCCTATCGTACCCGCAACGCGCACTGCCGCTTGATATCCTGACAAGTTCAGCTAACTTTCCGATCGCGGTCAAGCACTTCCCCCCGCGTTCTCACCTTGTATCGAGCCCGCTCCGGCGGGCCTTTTTTTTGCCCGACGTGCCGCCCGGTATGTCGCCCGACGGGGCGTTATAATCGCGGTGCGGGCCGATCCGCATCCCCAACCGAGCCTTTCCTCCATCATGCGCATGGACTTTTTCAGCGACCTCGTCGAGAAGGAGGTCCCCTCTTCCAAGGCCGACATCACCGGCGACGGCAGCAAGTTCGAAGCGCAGGTGGTCAGCGAACACTTCGACGGGCTGTCGACGATCAAGCGCCACAAGCTGGTGTACGCCGCCCTGGACGAGCACATCAAGTCCGGAGCGATCCACGCCCTGTCGATCAAGGCGTACACACCGGACGAGTGGGCCGCCGCCTCCAGGGGCTGACCGGATGGCGTCAACCCGCGCGATGCGGGGTGCTGGCCTGGAATTCGCTTCGTGCCCGTGCATTCGACAGGCACGGCCACGATGGGCAGACAACGACAACGACGCACATCACCGAGCGATCGTGACGCGCTGACAGGGACCGCCGCCGGCACGAGCAGCGAACCGGGCAGCGAACCGGGCGATGTGACGGGTACCGAGCCGCGCAGCACCGCCGCCAACGATGCCGTGCGGCCCGATCGCACGGCTCTGCCGATGAGCGACGAGTTCGACCCGTCCACCTCCCGCAGCTGGGTCGAGGCGCTGGCGGACATCGTGCGCATGACGCACGGCGGGACCGCCGCCGCGCCTCGCGCCGCGCTGGCCTGCGATATCGGACCGCGCGACCACACCCTGTTCCTGCCGCCCGAGATGCGCAGCCTGCAACCGCGCGGGCTCCGCTGGCTGGAGGCGCTGGCAGGCAGCGCCGGATTGCGCCTGTCGGTCGACAAGCGCCAGAACCGCTCCAGCCCGCTGATCGAGCAACGAAACGGCCAGCCGCCGCTGATCGCCAGCGGTATCGCCGGTCTGCTGCAGCAGACCGGACTGCCGGGCACGCCTGCGCGCCTGTCGCTGCCGCATCGACTGCTGGCCGACAGCCCGCTGATCGACCTGCCGCGCCTGATCGCCATGTGCGCTCACGCCGCCCCGCACGCCAAGCAGGTCGTGGTGCTGCCGAACGCGCAGCTGGTGGACGTGCTGCACGACGATACCCGCCCCATCAAGGGGTTCGCCTGCGTGCTGGACACGCGCATCGGGCCGACCGTGCTGTCGCACTTCGACAGCCCGTCGTTGCGCTGCATCGGCTACGCCACCGGACGCCAGTACGTGGTGCACGTGCTGCTGGCGGGCGGTACGCTGCACGCACCGTCGCTGTGGACGACCCCGCAGACGCTGGCGCGCACCGAACCCCGCTTCCGCCTGTTCCACGGCCATCGGGCCGACAACGATTTCGGCCTGGTCTACACCACGCTGTACTACGACATGCAGCGTCACCGCCCGAAGCCCTGGTGGATGGCCGAGCGGGACGCCGTAGCGCAACCCGTGTCACCGTTCTGAGCCGACGCCCGGTCGCTTCGCTATCATCCAGTCTCTCGATCGACCAGGAGCGCAAGCGGAATGAGCGATGCGGCAAGCGTGCTGCTGGGCAAGGGCGACGAGCACGTGCGGCTGCTGGCCCGCTACGCCAACCGGCACGGGCTGATCGCCGGCGCCACCGGCACCGGCAAGACCGTCACCCTGCAGGTGCTGGCCGAAGGGTTGTCCAGGCTGGGCGTGCCCACCTTCATGGCCGACGTGAAGGGCGACCTGTCGGGCATTTCGCAGCCCGGCAGGCCGCATCCGAAGATCGACGAGCGCCTGAGCGCCATCGGCATCGACGACTACGCACCGTCCGCCAATCCGACGGTGTTCTGGGATCTGGCCGGAGAACACGGCCACCCGATCCGCGCCACGGTCACCGACATGGGGCCGGCCTTGCTGTCTCGCCTGCTGGGCCTGAACGAGACGCAGGAAGGCATCCTCGCCATCGCGTTCCGCTTCGCGGACGACGAAGGGATGCTGATGCTGGACCTGAAGGACCTGCGGGCCACCCTGACCTTCCTGGTCGATAACAGGAAGCGCATCGCCGCCACCTACGGCAACGTCACCAGCGCCAGCGTGGGCGCCATCCAGCGCCGCCTGCTGGTGCTGGAGGACGAAGGTGCGGACGCCTTCTTCGGCGAACCCGAGCTGGAACTGCGCGACCTGATGCGCACCACCTACGACGGGCGCGGCTTCGTCAACGTGCTGGACGCGCGCCGGCTGATGACGCAGCCGCGGCTGTACGCCACGTTCCTGCTGTGGCTGCTGTCCGAGCTGTTCGAGGAACTGCCCGAGGTCGGGGACCGGGACCTGCCGACGTTCGTGTTCTTCTTCGACGAGGCGCACCTGCTGTTCGACGATGCGCCCAAGGCGCTGGTGGACACCATCGAGACGGTGGTCAAGCTGATCCGCTCCAAGGGCGTGGGGGTGTACTTCATCAGCCAGAACCCGCTGGACATCCCCGACTCGGTGCTCGGCCAGCTCGGCAACCGCGTGCAGCATGCGCTGCGCGCGTTCACCCCGCGTGATCAGAAGGCGGTGCGGGTGGCGGCCAGCACGATGCGCCAGAACCCGGCGCTGGACTCCGAACAGGCGATCACCCAGCTCGGCACCGGAGAAGCGCTGATCTCGGTGCTGAGCGAGGACGGCACCCCCACCATCGTGCAACGCACGCTGGTCAGCCCGCCGCGTTCGCGCATCGGCCCCGCCAGCGACGAGGAACGGGCGCGCACGATGCAGCAGAGTCCGGTGGCAGGCGACTACGACGAGCGCATCGATCGCGAATCGGCCTACGAGATGCTGGCGGCCCGGGTCGAGAAGCAGGCGCAGAAGGCCGAACTGGAAACGCAGATGGCCGAGGCGGAGAAGGAGCGGCTGAAGGCGCAGAAGGAGGCGGCGCGCGCCGCCCGCCCGCGCGGGCGAGGCAGGCAGTCGCTGGCCGAGGCGGCCGCCAAGACGTTCGTGCGCTCGATCAGCACAAAGCTTGCGACCCGGGTGGTGCGCGGCCTGCTGGGCGGTGTGCTGAGACGTTGACGGCACAGCGCTGAAAGCGGGACGCCGAGGGCAGCGCGGGACGGCCTCCTCGGTTACTCTGCTCCGCCCGCTTCGAGGCGCTGCCCCATGAGCCTGCTTCGGCTCACCGACCTGTCCATCGCCTTCGGCGCCAAGCCCCTGCTGGTCAACGCCGACCTGTCGCTCGAACGCGGCGAACGGGTCGCGCTGGTCGGTCGCAACGGCGAGGGCAAGTCCACGCTTCTGAAGCTGGTTGCCGGCACGCTGCAACCGGACTCCGGCGAGATCGTGCGCGCCGCCGACCTGCGCATCGCCTCGTTGCCGCAGGCCGTGCCGCCCGGCCTCGGTGGCGATGTCTATTCGGTCGTGGCCACCGGGCTGGACGAGATCGGACAACTGCTGGCCGACTACCACCAGGCCACCGCGGATCTGGTGGCCGGCAAGGACGTGGCCAACCGCATGTCGCGCCTGCAGGACCGGATCGATGCGGTCGACGGCTGGTCGCTGGCCAGTGCCGTGGAGCAGACGCTGACCCGGCTGAACCTCTCGCCCGAGACCCAGGTGGCGCCCCTGTCCGGCGGCATGAAGCGCCGCGTGCTGCTCGCGCGCGCCATGGTCGCCAAGCCCGACATCCTGCTGCTGGACGAGCCGACCAACCACCTGGACATCGGCGCGGTGGCGGAACTGGAGGAGACGGTCAAGAACCTGCCCTGCACCGTGCTGTTCGTGACCCACGACCGAACCTTCCTGGACAACATCGCCACCCGCATCGTGGAGATCGATCGCGGGCAGTTGAGCGACTGGCCCGGCAACTTCGCCCGCTACCGTGAACTCAAGGCCGAAGCGCTGGCCGCGGAAGCCACCTCGTTCGCCGAGTTCGACAAGAACCTGGCCAAGGAGGAGGTGTGGATCCGTCAGGGCATCAAGGCGCGCCGTACCCGCAACGAAGGCCGGGTGCGGGCGCTGGAGCAGCTGCGCGAACAGCGCCGCGCCCGTCGCGACGTGATCGGCAAGGCGACCCTGACCGCCAACACCGCCGAGCGCTCCGGCAAGCGCGTGCTGGAGACCGATGGGTTGAGCTTCGCCGCCGACGGGCGCACCATCGTCGCCCCGATCGACCTGACGCTGATGCGCGGCGACCGGCTCGGCCTGATCGGGCCGAACGGCTGCGGCAAGTCCACGCTGGTCAAGCTGATGCTGGGCGAGCTGGAGGCCACCGCCGGCACCGTGCATCACGGCACGAAACTGCAGATCGCCTACCTGGACCAGCACCGCGACATCCTGGACCGCAACAAGTCGGCCGCCGACAACGTCTCGGACGGGCGCGACTCGGTGATCATCGGCGGTGCCGAGCGTCACATCATGAGCTACCTGCAGGACTTCCTGTTCGAGCCCTCGCGCGCCCGCGCACCGATCACCGCGCTGTCCGGCGGGGAGCTCGGGCGCCTGACGCTGGCGCGCCTGTTCGCCAGGCCCTCCAACGTGCTGGTGCTGGACGAGCCCAGCAACGACCTGGACGTGGAGACGCTGGAGCTGCTGGAGCACATGCTGATCGAGTACCCGGGCACCGTGCTGCTGATCAGCCACGACCGGGCGCTGCTGGAGAACACCGTCACCCGCAGCCTCGTGTACCAGCGCGCCGGTCGCTTCGTCGAGGTGGCCGGGGGCTGGGAGGACTTCGAGCGCGAGAGAAAGAACTCCGGGCGCTTCATCGATCCGTTCGGCGACGAGCCGAGCGCAACCATGGCCCCGTCCGCGACGAGTCCCTCGAGCGCCTCGTCCTCGCCCGTCACCCCGTCGAGCACCAGCGCCGCGAAGGCTGCCGCACCGGCCGTCAAGCTGAGTTACAAGCTGACGCGGGAACTGGAGAAGCTGCCCGAGGACATCGCCGCGCGCGAGGCCGAGATCGCCTCCCTGGAGGCGACCCTGGCCGCCCCCGGCTTCTACGACGATGCCGTCGTCTCGCAGCGCACGGTCGACAAGCTGGCCGAGGTGCAGCAGGACCTGGAAGCGCTGTACGAGCGCTGGAGCGAGCTGGAGGCGATGGCGGCCGGTTGATCGCACCGCGTACGTCTCGGCGCCGAGGGCGGTCGGGACGTGTCGCCCGATTTCAGAGCCGCTTCTCGAAGAACACCCGGTCGAAGCCGTGCTCGGTGCGTCGATCCGTCTCGATGTACCCGAGCCTCGGGTACAGCACCAGGTTCTCGTGCATCAGCGCGTTGGTGTACAGCGTGATCCGGTCGAGCCCGAGCCGGCGCGCCTCGGTCTCCACCGCCTCGATCAAGCGTCGGCCGAGTCCGGTACCGGCCCGGTCCGGAAACACCGCGACGCTCTCCAGGTGCAGTTCGGTGGCGCGCCGTTCGATGACGGCGTAGCCCGCGAGCTGACCGTCGCATTCGATGATGCGCACGCGCTCCCGGGCGACGGCATGGGCGAAATCGGCTCGCATCGGTGCCGGTTCGCGCCCGATGCGCGGCACGTAGCGGGCGTAGGCGGCGCGGGCGCAGCGTTCCAGCGCCGGAACATCTCCCGGATGTGCCGGACGCAGGCGCGAAGAGGCATTCCCTTCAGGTTCGGCGCCGACCGGGGTGTTCATCGCGATACTGCCGGTGAAAGGGCGAAGCGTGGACCGATCCTCGGAACGGGATGGATCGATCGATGTGCGGCTAGAAATGGTACCGGTAGTTGACGCCCAGCCGCGTCGCGTCCCGCCCGCTGCCCGATGTGCCGATGCGCTGCTCGTGCCCCAGCGCGATGCCCAGCTCGTCGTTGCCGACCACGCGCACCCCGGCACCGGCGTCCAGCTGCAGGCCGAACACCTGCTCCGGCCACACGTGCCCGGCGCCCGCCGCCAGGTACCAGCGCGGCGACGCCATGTCCGGAAAATCGCTTTGCGTGCCACCGCGAGAGAGCGTGCCGTTCAGCGTCAGCGCGGTGCGCCGCTCGGCCAGCACCCGATCCAGCGTGGATTCCGAAGAGAGCTTGAAGGCGTCGGGCAGGCGCTCGGCGCGATCGTAGGCCAGGTGCTCGGCCGAGACGCTGGCGCTCCACGCGAGCGAGCCTGCCGTGTCGCGAAGACCGATCTGGGCGCGGGTGCCCAGGCCGCTGGCCAGCCGCTCGTCGCTCGCGCGTGCCCGGAGCTCGCTGGCCTTCAGTTCCAGCCGCGAGAACAGACGGTCGCCGAGCGAGCTGTCCAGGGAGAGGCGCACGCGGTCACGCTTGCCCGCCAGGCGCAGCTCGGCCGACTCGTCGGCAGGCTCTTGCCAGCCGAGCGACAGGCCGACTTCGTGACGGGCACGCCGGTCGCGGATCGCCCCGTCGAGCTGGCCGTAGACCCGCTGCTCGTCCATGGTGGTGTCCACGCCCACGCTCAACGCCAGGTCGGTACGACTGTCGCGGCGGAACAGGCCCAGGCGCACGTCGGCGGCCGAGGCCCGACCGTCGATCCGCAGGGTGTCGGAATCGAAGCGACCGTCGGTCACGTCCAGCGCGATCCCGAACCCCGACACGCCCGGCGCGTGTCGCAGCGCGAAGGCCGTCTCGCCGATCGACAGGTCGCCGATACGCCCCGCCGCGAAGCCTGCGCTGACGTGGCTCGGACGATAGCGCCGCATCTGTACGTACTGGCTCTGCGCCACGGCCAGGTCGGCTGCACTGGCCGGCGCGTCCAGCGTGCGCAGCGCCAGCGCGAAGGCTTCGGCGTCCCGACCGGTCGCGCGCAGTGCCAGCATGCGGTTGCCGTCCGACAGGCCCGCACCGGACGCCAGCATGGCGTCGATCGCCTGCCGGTCCTGCAGGCGCAGCGCCAGCGCCATGTCCTGCCACATCGGCGTCGCCAGGCGCGCCTCGTGACGACGCGCCATGATCAGCCGCGCGTGCTCGTGCCGTTCGGTGGACATCAACCACGCGATCGCCATGTCCTCGCGCCAGATGCGGGCCGCATCCACACCGTCCAGATCGTCGGCCAGGTCGGTGGCCAGCATCAAGCGCATCCACGCCTCGTTGTCATCGGGGCTCCCGTGCCGTGCCAGCACCTGCCCGTACTGGCGCAGCAGGTCCTCTTCATGTCCGGCCACGCCGTTCACCAGATGAGGCCGCAGCTCATCGACCGCGAAGGCGCGCACCTGTCTGGAACGATCGACCTGCCCGCTGCGCTCCAGCGCGTCCGCCCAGCTCAGCACGAGACCGTAGTCGGAACCCACGCTCTGCAGGGCGCGCTCGAACCACGGCAGGCTGGCCGCAGGGCGCCCGGCGCTCAGGTGAGCCACCGCGATGGCCGGCCACAGCGTCGGCAGGTGCTCCACCCGCTCGAGCCGCTCGTCGAGCAGGCGACGCAGCTCGTCGGTGCGGTTATCGGCGATCGCCAGCCACAGCAGGCCACCGTTGGCCTCCGGATCGTCTGGCGAACGTTCGATCGCCTTCTCGTAGGCCTGCCGCGCCGCCTCCGAATCACCGCGCTGCAGGTCCACGCCGGCGTGCAGCACCCAGTAGCCGGCGGTCGCGACCAGCGCCTCGTCCTCCGAGGCCACCCTCAGCCAGCGCTCGGCGGCGAGGGTATCGCCACCATCGGTCGCGAGCCGCAACGCCAACAGCGCGAACTCGCCATCCCCGCTGCGCTGCCACAGGCTTTCGGCGGCACGCAGCGCCTCGCCCGGCTGCCCGGCGTCCTCCAGCGCATCGATCGCGCGGCGCGCCTGGCGCAGACGCTGCTCCTCGTCGCTCAGCTCGGCGATCAGCGGGCGGGCCAGCTCGGCGAGCACCGGCAGCCGGTAGCGCCAGCCGATCTCGGCCAGCAGCGTGGCCTGATGGTCGGTGGCGGGGCCGGTGAAGCCGTTGTCCGCCAGTTCCTGTGCCAGCGCGACCGCCGCGTCGCGCTCGTTCAGGTTCCAGTGCAGCTCGATCCGCGCCAGCGTTTCCTCGGCGGTGCGTCCGATGCGCGCCGCGTAGCCCTCCCACGCACGCAAGGCCTCTTCCTGGTTCAGGTGCCGGCCGTGCAGTTGCGCCAGCGCGCGCCAGCGCCAGGCCGTGTCGCCGTGCCGCTCCATGATCCCGGTCAGCGCGGCGGCCGCCTCGTCGGGCCGCCCGTCCAGTTCGTACTGGCGCACCAGCTTGGTCACCTCGGCATCGTCCGGGTCATCGCGTCGTGCCAGCTCGCGCAAGGCATCGGCCGCCACCGCCGGGCGGCGCAGGGATTCGGCGAGCCGAGCGACCTGCCGATGAGCCTGCGCGCCGCCCTCCCGATCCGCCAGCCAGCGCTGCTGCTCGAGCGCCAGCTCGGGTGCGGCGGTCCACTCGGCCAGCTGCGCCAGCTGGCGACGCCGCTCGGCATCGTCCGGATCGCGTCGCAGCGCCCGCTCGGCCCAGCGCCGGGCCAGCGCCGGCTGTCCGGTGGCCATCGCCAGGCTGACCTGACGATCGACGGCGACGGCATCATCGTCGCGCCCGACCAGGTAGGCGGTATTCCACCGCAGCGCATCGGCGACCGCACCGACCGAGTCGGCCAGACGCACCGCCTCGTCGAGCAGCTCGGCATCCTCGGGTGCCTGTGCGATGCGGGCATCGATGCGGGCCAGTGCCGTGGCCTCGTCGCCGGCCGCCAGCAGCAACCGTTCGATTTCCCGGGCATGGCGGACACCCTCCGACGCCGGCATCGCACCCGAGGCCAGCAGCCGTTCCAGCCACACCGCCGCCCGCGCGGGCTCTCCTGCCGCCTCGGCCCAGCGCGCCGCCTGCGGCAACCAGCGATCCGCCGCCTCGGGCTCGCTCGTGGCCAGCCGTGCGTAGGCGCGGGAGGCCGAGCCCGGCATCTCGCTGGCCAGCAGCACCGTCGCCAGCGCCTGCAATTGCTCGGAAGTGGCACCGGGCGTGGCGAGCAGCGTTTCTGCAAGCTTCGATCGGTCCGGATCGTCGCCCGAGATCGCCAATCGCTCCAGCTGCCAGCGAAACCGGTCCGTGGCGCGTACGCTGGCCAACTCGGCCCGGCGCAGGCAGTCGGTCGCGGCCTGCCACGCACCGCGTGCGCCCAGCAGTTGTCCACAGCGTCCGAACCAATGGCTGGCCCGATCGGGCTCGACCGCCGCGAGCGCGGTGTGCAGGCTCACGATCGCCGCGCGATCGTCGAGCTGCGCCGCCAGAGCAGCGCCCCGCTCGAGCAGCCGGACCCGGACGGTACCCGCATCGGTGGAGCGCAGGCCCTCCAGTCGGGCACGCAACACGATATCGGCACGCTCCCGATCGGCGGGCGTGACCGCCCTGCGCCACTCGGCCGCCGCGATCTCCAGCTCGATGCGTCGCCGGTCGGCCGGATCGCCCAGCAGCGACGAGAGCTCCCCGAACAGGGCTTGCGCATCGGTGACCCGCCCGTCCATCGCCAGGCTCACCAGCGCATCCACCGCTTCGCGATCGCCCAGCTGCCCCGCCGCCGCACGGGCCCGAAGATACGCGAGCGTCAACGCATCCGGCGCCGGCACGGTGGCCGATACGTCCTGATCACCGCCAGGATCGTTCGCGGCCCGCGCCGGGACATCGGATGTGCCGCGCGACAGCGCCAGCGCCACGAAGGCCGCCACGAAGGCGGTGCCGGTGACCCCCAGCGCCAGCGGGCTGGCGAGCCGTTCGCGACGCGCGTCACTGCGCGGCATCGTCGACCTCCGAAAGTGTCATGCCTGCATCGTCTTCCAGGGCCACGAGTACCGGGCCGTCCGCCAAGACCGTCAGGTAGAGCCCGTCGTGCAACCGGTGCGACGACGCCACGCCTTCGCTGCGCGAATCGTCCAGACCTGCCGAGCCGCCCACCAGGCGCAGCGACGTCAGCTCGCCCAGCCCGCTGAGCCGGAACCGTCCGTCGAGCGTTCGAGCCACGCCGGCGCTCCGGAACCGTCGCACCCGCGCGGTGTAGTCGACGAGCGTCACCGGATGGATGTCCTGCGTCATCGTCCAGGCGTACACGTCTTCCAGCGAACGCACCGCGGCGGCCTTGGTACCGGCGTAGAAGTGGTAGTAGATGTTGATCGGTTTCAGGCGGCGCGGCCGATCGGTCATCCGGAACGTCTCGATGACGCGCCGGAATCCGTCGAAGGGACCTTGCCAGTCGTTGGTGTAGACGTTCTCGTTCATGACCGGTGCGTACACCTGCATGTGATCGCCCACCGTGCGTGCCATCGGCGTCACCAGGTTCAGATGCGGGCGAGCCCGGCTGATGACGGTGAAGCCACCGTTCATGTTGGCAAGTCCGGCGGCTTCGGCCGCGGCCAGTGCCGCCTCGTCCGGCAACGCATCACCGCTCCACAGCATCACCTCGGTGCGCTTGCCCGGCGGCGCGAGTTCCCGATCGATGAAGGCGGCCGAACCTGCCACCTCGCGCTCCGCCGAGTAGCGATAGTCGCCCACCGGCAGGTTGAAGGTGCCGGAGGTCGGCGCCTGGGCCAGCGCCCCCCACAGGAACGGATGGCTGAACGTGTGCGAGGCCAGCTCGATGCCGGGTCTTGCGAACAGCTCGCGCACGGTGCGGTACATGCGCTCACGCCGATCGCCGTGCCCCGCCACGTGCGTCAGCTCCGCCTCCACCACCGACAGGGTGTGCGGCAGCGGCCAGCGATCCAGGATCCGGTCGCGGATCACCTCGGCGCCCAGCCTGCGCCCCGGCAACTCGCTCCACGAGGGCAAGGCGTCGCCATCGATGTGCGCCAGCCAGAGCCGCTTGTCACCCTGGCTGGTCACGTCCGGCATCGGTGCGCGCTGCAGATCCAGCGCCAGGCTGAGGAACCTGAACGGATCGATGATCCAGCGCACGCCGTCGTCGACATCGACCTCGATCAGCGCGGGATGAGCCGCCATCCCGCCCCAGGCACCGGTGATGACCGGGTCGGCGATCGACCCGTCGGCATCGACCAGCGACACGTGCACCCGGTTGCCCGGATCGACGTTGCGCGGCTGCGGGCCGAGCGGCTCGAAGCGCGGCGGCAGGCCCTGCTCGAACCCGGCCAGCGCATCCTGGTGACGCACGACGGTGCTGTCGGCCAGCATGGCGCCAGCGCTTGTCACGCCGGTTGCCGTCGCCAGGGCGGAGCCCGTCACCAGCGAGTGGCTGCCCAACAGCGCGATGCGCACGCCCTCGCCGACCTGACGGACCAGCCAGGCTTGCAGTTGATCGTCGAGCTGCACGCCGCGCGACCAGAACGCCACCCCGGCATAGCGACCGCCGAGCGAGTTGGGCGGCAGGCCCTGCGTGGCCAGGTCGTGGTACACCGGCACGTAGCCCAGGTACTCCAGCGGCGTGGCCAGCAGGCGGTGCACCTCGGCGTTCTCCTGCGCGCCGTTGACGCGGCTGTCGTAGGGCAGCAGCACCTCGCGCGGCAGCACGTCCAGCGCACCGACGCCGACATGATCCAGGCCGGGGGTGGCCACCCAGGGCACGAAACCGTGGGCGGCGATCCGCTGCGCCACCGCGCGTGCCTCGTCACGCCGAGCAGGCGAGACGTAGTCGATCGCTATGATGTCCAGCCCGTGCCGCCGCTGCGCCTCCTGCAGCCGTGCGAGCAACCAGTCGCGATCCGACGCGGGCACCGAGCCGTAGCGCTGCGCGGTGTTGTCCCAGTTGGCGTACAGCGACTCGGCGGCCAGCGCCTCCAGATGCTCGCCGACCGCATCCAGCACCTCGAAGCCACGGTTGGCGATCAACCGGATGTCCGGGTGACGCTGCACGATGCGCTCGATCAGGGCCGCCAGCGCCTCGGCCTGCACGCGTCGCTGCGCAGGCGCGGCGGCGTGCAGCGTGAAGCTGTCCATGGTGTCCAGGAACAGCCCGTGGTAGCCGTCCTGCACCAGATCGTCCACGCGGGCGACCACGAAGTCGGCCCATCCGGGGTGGGCCAGATCCATCACCTGACTGTCCCAGGCCGGATTGCGACCGAGCACCCAGCGCGCGTCGATGGCCGGGCGCCAGGCTCGCTCGGGACCGACCTCGCCGATGCTCAGGTAGGCGAACAGCGCCGCGCCGTCGGCGGCCACGGCTCGCCGTTCGCCGGCATCGGTGTTGTCGGGCTCCAGCACCACCCGGTCGAACTGCGCCAGCGAGGCCACCGGCAGGGCATCGGCGTAGAACAGCGCGGTGCTGCGACCGCTCAGTGCGTCCGCCGTGGCCCGGTCCGCCACCGGCATGCTCATGGGCATGCTCATCGGCATGCCGGTGGCCGTACCCGAGGGCGGGCCGACAGAGGCGCCGGACGCGGTGCGCAATCCCATCGCCGTACCGGCCGATGCGGCGAACGAGACCGACGGACCGCCGACCGCTTCGCCCACCGCCCGGCCGGCCTGCGCATCGACCCCCTGAAGCGTCCTCCGCTTCGTGGACGTCGAGTCCAGCGCGGGCAGCAGCTCGTCCAGCAGCGCCTTGGCCACCGCGGTCATGCCTTCGCGCGCTCCCCCGTGGCGCGATCCCGAGCGCTGCCACAGGGGCGGGCCGCCCTGAAGATCGCGTAGCACGATGTCCAGCGCCACCGTACCGCCCTCGCCCGGTCGCCGCGGCGCCTGCCACCGGAGCACGGTGCCCTGCAGCGCGTAGCGATGGGTGAGCACCGAGCTGGAACCGGCCCGCTCGATCCGGGTCACGCCGCGCTGGCGCAATGCGCTCTCCAGCAACGGCGTCAGCTGTCGGGCCGCACCGCTCGCCTGCGGTGCCTCGATGAACGGCGACACGCTCCAGAGCGCCCCGGCCTGCACCGGCACCGTCCGCTGTGCCGACAGCGTGGCGCAACCGGCAAGCGCCATCACGATCAGGCCCGGAATCAGGACACGGGTCAGGACACGGGCAATCGCATGGAGGAACCGCCGCCGGACCGTCGAATTCATGCACGCTTCCATCTCAATCGGCCGCCGTCGGTCTGGCCCGCATGAAGGTGCGGTACTCGATGTGTTCCAGCTCGCGCATCAGCAGCAGGATCCCCACGAACGCGCTGAGCGTCATCGACAGACCGAACCCGTAGCCGTACCAGGCAGGACCCAGCCACAGGGATGCCCAGCTGAACAGGGCGTTGCTGATGAACAGCGTGGCGGTCAGCTTCAGCGCATCCATCAGCTTGTCCAGGTAGAACAGCACGTTGAGCATGGCCAGCATCAGCACCTGCGCGGCCACGCCCACCAGATCGACGTAGTACAGGTGGACGTAGCCTGCGGACAGCCCCAGCCAGTCGACGATGACCGGCCCTGCCAGGTACAGCAGCAGCACCGTCATGCCCTGCACGCGCACGATCTGGTAGAGGCCTTCACGAACCGCCACCACCATGGCATCCCCCAGACGCTCGATCTCGACCAGCCCGGCGTGCCCGCGCACCGCACGGAAGAACCCCTCGTAGGCCTCGGCGAAATCGGTCTCGATGCGCAGCAGGAACACCGCCATGCCCGGGATGATGCTCAGGTAGGCCAGGAAGATCGGCAGGTCATAGATCAAGGAGCTGCGCAGCGGCCCGATCACCGGCTGCGAGGTGGCCGGGGCCAGCCAGAAGATCAGCTTGTCGATCCAGATGCCGGCGTTGTACAGCACGCCCACCGCGATCAGCGACGGAAAGATGTTGCGCCGGCGCAGGAAGTCGAAGCGCACCTGGCCGCTGACCGGGTAGTCGGGCACCACCACGCCGAGCATCGTGAACAGCAGCAGCGCATGGCCCAGCAACAGGCCGCCGAGCAATCCGGGCAACCCCCAGGGCAGCAGCAGCAGGGACAGCGCCAGGGTGCTGCCGTAGCCTGCGGCGAACGCGTACAGGATCAACGAGAAGCGCTTCAGCCCGGCCACGAAGATCACCACGATCCACACGTTGCACAGCACCACGAAGTTGCCCGTCATCAGCATCTCGTAGCCGAGCGGCTGATCGAACACCGTCACCGCCAGCAGCGCGCCGATGGCCAGTGCCACCGCGCTGACCAGCAGCAGCGCGCCGAACAGGTTCGCGTTGATCAGCGACTCGCCTCGCTCGTAGAGCCGATCGGCGACGAAGCGCGTGAACACCAGTTGCAGGCCGCCGGTGAGCACCAGCGAGGCGCCCATCAGCCAGGTCACCGAGGTGCTGAACTGCCGCACCGATTCCAGGCCGGCCTGCTGCCACAGCGCCAGCAGACCGATCAGCATGACGCCCAGGATGGACAGCACCCAGGGCCCGGCACTGATCAGTCCGGCGAAGCCGTAGGCCTTGAAGGTACCGCTGAACGAGTCCTCGTCCAGGTACCTGCGAAGCTCGAATCCTATTCCCGCCATGTCGGCTCGCTCATCAGCCCGCTCATCAGCCCGCTCATCAGCCCGCTCATCAGCCCGCCCTTCGACACGGCGCCGCAGCCGGTTCCGCATCGAGGCCTGCGCGCGCATCGATGGCCTCGCGGTACACCGTGCCGTAGCGCTCGAGCATGTCGCGCTCGTCGTAGCGTCGTTCGACCCGGTGTATCGCCGCTTCGCTGGCCCGGTGCCAGGCTTGCTTGTCGCCCAGCAATCCGATCGCGGCATCGGCGAACCGCTCCGGGCTGGCGATCGGCACCACCGCCCCGGCTACCCCCAGCGAGCGATCGGCCTCGTCCGCGCCCTCGATCAGCTCGCGGCAACTGCCGACATCCGTCACCAGCGCGGGCACACCGGCGGCGAACCCCTCCAGCACCGTCAGCGGCTGCCCTTCGGACACCGAGCTCAGCACGTTCAGACCGACCTTGGGGAACACCGCTTCGGGTTTTCCGAAGCCCAGGAAGCGCACGCAGTCCTGCAGGTCCAGGCTTGTCACCAGCCGCTTGCAGGCATCGGTGTACAGCGGATCCTCGTCCTCCGGGCCGAGCAGCCAGCCTTCGGCATCGGGCAGCCGGGCGCGCACGATCCGCATGGCGCGAATGAAGGTCTTGATGTCCTTGATCGGCACCACCCGCCCCACCAGCAGCAGCACCGGCGGCGGATCGGCGTCGGGCGGGCGACGCACGGCACGAAAGCGCGCCACGTCGACCCCGTTGGGAATGATCTGCAACTTGTGCTCGGGCGCACCGTCCGCCAGCTGACGTTGCCGGTTGCCCTCGTACAGCGTGAAGATGCGATCGGCCGAGGCGTAGGACAGCCGGCCCAGCGAGTGGAAGAAGCGGATCCACAGCTCGCGCAGGTAGCCCATGCCATCGTCCAGCCCGGCGCGAAACGGATCCGCCTCCTCGGGAATCCAGCTCACCTGCGCCAGGTCCAGCTCGCGCTCCTTGGTGTAGATGCCGTGCTCGGAGATCAGGTAGGGCGCGCCGCCGCGTCGGCTGATCATCGCCCCCAGCCAGCCGGCGTAACCGGTCGACACCGCGTGATAGACCCGCGCCGCCGGCGCATCGGTGGCGATGCGACCGAGCAGGAACAATGGCTCGTGCATGCTGCGCACCGACCAGAAGTAGTGGTTGAAATCCAGTCCGGGCGGCGCCTCGGCATAGCTGGCACGGATGCCTTCCCAGGCCAGCGGGTGGGTTTCCAGATCGGACCGGCACAGCGCTCGCTCGCCGCAGGCCAGAGTGGTCAGCCCGTCGGCCAGCTCGGGCGACAGGTGCAGGGGGTCGTCGCGCAGCCGATCGTGCAGTTGCCGGTTCGCAGCGAAGCGTTCGCGCTCGGCGCGGCGCGGCCCGGCACCACCCGCGCCGGGCTGCGGTGCGTGAGCGGCATCGCCGAGCAGGTGGTGCACCTCGACGTGCAGCACGTTGCCGGGGATGGGGTAGCGAGGCAGGCCCTGCTCGCCGGGTCGTGCACCGAGGTAGATCACCGAGAAGCTCAGCTGCGGCAACCGTTCGATCAACTGCGCCACCCAGCTGGACACCCCGCCGCGCACGTACGGCCAGGTGCCTTCCAGCACCAGGCACACGTCCGCCTGCGCATCCGGTGCACAGGGCAGCTCCGGCGCGGCACTCATCGCCACTGCTCCACGACCTGACGCAGCGGCGGATAGGCCTTGAAGGCCTCGCCGATGTCGCCCAGCCTGCGACGCACGGTGGCCAGATCCCGCTGCACGAAGGCGGCCTCCGCGCGATAGGGCAAGGTGGTGCTGGCCGGCATGCCGAGCGCCTGGGCCCGTTCGAACGCGGTGTCGGCTCGGCGCGCATCGCCCTGTCGCAGAGCGATGCGGCCGAACGTGAAATGCGCGTTGCGGTTGTCCGGACGGGCGACGATGGCCTGCAGCGCCGCCTGGCCGGCGCGTTCGAGCAACTGCGCCCGGGCCACCGGCTCGCCCTGCTCCAGCGTCAGCAGCTCCCAGTAGTTGCCGGCGACCTGCAGCCAGGTGTCGGAGCGCTCCGCTCCGCCGCGTGCAGCGGCCAGGGCGCTCAGCCGGTCGATCTCGTCGTTCAGTTGCGAGCTCTTCCTGTCCAGCGTCTGGTACGAGGTCAGCCGGATGCGCTCGTCCGCATGCCGCACGCCGTCGCGCAGCGCATCCACGGACAGGGCGCTGCGCATTCGCCCGGCGGCGAGCACCTTGCGGTACAACCCCGCCGCATCGGTGGAGAAGGCCAGTTGCTCCACCAGGCCGCGTCCGTCCATCGGGCGGGGCGTGCGCACGGTCGGCGTGGTGAAGGGCAGCGCAGGATTCGGCGTGACCTGCCAGTACCGCGTGCCGCGATGACGTCGAGCGGCCGCACGGATGCCGAGCGGCAGCGCCAGCCCGGTACCGAGGATGCCGGCCAGCGGGAGCGCCAGGTTCAGGCAGGCGCACAGGCCGAACCAGCGGCGGCGCGAGCGGGCGTCATCGGCCAGCCGCCAGGCCAGCACGGCCGCCGCGACGCCTGCCACCAGAGCGTGCGCGGCCAGCCAGGTCAGGGGATGGTCCGTCACCCGTGCATCCAGCAGGGCGATGAACAGCAGCGCATCGAGCACGGCGCACAGCGCGATGACGAGATGGGCCGGCACCGCCGCCGACGCGCTCGGCCCGTCCGTATGCGAATCAGGCGACATGGTCGATCCTGACCGTGGAGAGCGCCTCGTCCGCCTCGTCGTCCGCACCGTCGATGAACGCCAGGCAGTGAGCGCGATCGTGATGCGAGCGCAGCGTCAGGCAGCGCGCCGAGTCGATCACCTCGCGCAGGGATACGTCCAGTTCCTCGCCGAGCGCGGCCGCGGTGCGATCCAGCCAGGCATTCGCACCGGCTCGCCCCACCAGGGGCAGCAGCACCGCGATCGAGCAACCCGCGTCCTGCGCATCCGTCGGCGGCAGTCGCCAGGAGCAATCCAGTCGACGGATGTCCTCGGCCAATCGCTCGGCGACCCGTTCGCGCAGCGGATGCGCGTTCAGTCGCAGCGCGACCAGCACCGCCTCCACCGCGTGCGTTCTCACGAATCGCAGAGCGCTGTCGAGCTCGGCCAGGAAGTGCTCCGCGGGCGCCGCGTCCAGCGACCCGCTACGGGCGATGCGATCGCCGATGTAGCCTGCCAGCAGCGCCAGCGTGTTCAAGTTCTGTTGCTGGAACGCCATGAAATGCATGTCCCGTATCGCCAGCACCGCGTGCAGGCATTCGCGGGCGTCCACGATCGGAACCACCGCGAGCAGTCCGCCCTCGTGGCGGTTCTCGGCGCGGGCGTCCAGCTTGACGCTGACCAGGCGCTTCTCCTGGACGGCCAGACGCAGCAACGGATCGAACAGGGGCAGATCGCCCATGCCGCCCAGCACCGCGAGCGGCGTCGGATCGACCAGGTTGTCGCTCTTCAGGGTGTGCAAGGCGGCGACCTGGACCGAGCAGAACTGCGCGAACACCGCCATCAGCTCCTCGCCGGCCGCTCGGGACGCATCACGGGTCGCCAGCGCGGGACGCAGGCGTTGCAGCGCGCACCGCAGGCTCAGGCGCTGACCGGCGGTGAACTCCTCGAGCTGCCCGTGCGACAGCTTGAGCACGTGGTAATCGTTGCTGAACTCCTTCAGGCGATGGCGCAGGTAACCGTTCTCGGCCTCGGCCTGCAGCGAGCGCCGGCGCCACGCGCTGGTGGCATCCCCGACCAGCGTGGCCAGCACCAGCGTGCCGATGGACACCGGCAGGGCCGCACCGCCGCTCGTCGCGGTGAAGGCCAGCCCCGCCAGCGCGGCGCACACGACTCCCTGCGCCACGCCGTAGCGTGCCGCCAGCACCACCGGTCCGATCGCCACCCAGGCGAACCCGTGCGACAGGCCCAGCGGGTCCTGTGCGAACAGGACCCGGCCCGCCAGCGGCAGCGCCGTGGCGAACACCACGATCTCGATCAGACGCACCGGGCCCGGCCAACGGGCACGCGCTCGTTCGAGCCGACGAACCCGATCGACCAGCCAGCGCGGAAGCGTCATCGCGAAGGCGCCGATTCGATGCGCAGTTCGGCCAGCAGATCGGCGATGACGCGATCACCGATCGTGGACAGGCTGGCTCGTCCCCAGCCGGTTCGCGCCTCGCTCGCCTGCCACAGAACCTGACCGGTCAGCAGATCCTCGAGCCGCAGGCTGACGCCGACCACGGGCTCTCGATCCGGCGCCCCCTTGTACTGCCACTCGTGCACGCTGCCGCCCAGCGCGTAGCGGTGACCTGCGTTCCGGGCGGCGTCGCGAGCCGCTTCGCCGTCGTCCCGATCCGCGAGCAACGCGGCAAGCGTCGGGCGGACCACGTCCGGAACCGAGGCCAGCGGCGCCACGCCGCGCCCGTGCAGGCGGGTCTGGATCAGTGCGCTCGCCTGGTGTCCGGCCAGCGGGGTGCTGGAGAGGTTGCGAAGCGGCAGCACCGCCCAGCCGGCCCGGCCATCGACGGTGACCCTGGACGAGCCGCGCAGGGACGGCGTGGCGGTGCAGGCGCCCAGCGCGGCGATGCACCCGAGCATTGCCAGCCGCCGGCCTCGCTGTATCGGATCGTGCTCCATCGGTACGCCCCCGTTGCGACGAGCGGACCGGGAGGCGTGCCCCCGGTCTCGCCACCGGTAGCGGCTATCCGAAAGGCTTCTTCAGTCGAGCGTCGATTCAGTCGAGCAGCAGGGAGCGACCCGACATGCCGGCAGGCTGCGGCAATCCCATCAGCTGCAGCAATGTCGGGGCGATCGAGGTCAGCGCATGACCGGTGCCCAGCGCGTGCGCTCGCACGTCGTGCACCGCGCAGGCCACCGGATACACGGTGTGCTGGGTATGCGGATCGCCGGTGATCGGATCGACCAGCAGGTCGGCGTTGCCGTGATCGGCGCACAGCACGATCGCGTAATCGTTGGCCACGGCGGCGTCCCACAGCTCGCCGACCATCTCGTCCACGGTCTGCACCGCGCTGATCACCGCCTCGGGCACGCCGGTATGCCCGACCATGTCGCCGTTGGCCAGGTTCACCACCACCAGCGCGAAGTCGTCCTCGCGCAGCGCCTGCAGCACACCATCGGTGACCGCCCTGGCGCTCATCTCCGGCGCCAGGTCATAGGTCGACACCTTCGGCGACTCCACCAGGCGCCGTTCCTCGCCGGCCAGCGGCTCGTCCAGACCGCCGTTGAAGAAGAACGTCACGTGCGGATACTTTTCCGTTTCGGCGGAGCGCAACTGACGTAGCCCCGCCTCGCTGACCACCTGACCCAACGTGGCGTCCGGCTTGTCGCGCTCGAACGCGAAGGCGAAGTCGTAATCGGTGCGGTACCGCGTCATCGTGGTCAGCACCGGTCGCGGGGCGTTCGCGCGATCGAAGGCGTCGAACGTGGCATCGGCCAGTGCTTCGGCAAGCTCGCGCGGGCGATCATTCCGGAAGTTGAAGAAGATCGCCGCGTCATCCTGCCGCACCGGCCGGTGCGCCTCCAGCACCGTGGGCACGATGAACTCGTCGCTCTCGCCCTCGGTGCGGGCCAGCTCGATCGCCGCGCGCGCATCGCGGGCCGAGCGACCCTCACCCGTCACGATGGCCCGCCAGGCCAGCTCGATCCGGTCCCAGCGCCGGTCCCGGTCAAGGGCGAAGTAGCGACCGGAAACCGAGCCGACGAAACCGTTCGCCGCCGAGAGCGCCGCCTCCACCGGCGGCAGGTACTGACCGGCGATGGCGGGCGCGGTGTCGCGTCCGTCGCAGATCATGTGCAGCTGCGGTCGGGCACCCTCGCGACGCGCCAGCTCGATGCAGCCGAGCAGGTGGTCCAGGTGCGAGTGCACGCCGCCGTCCGAGACCAGGCCGATCAGATGCAGCGGGCGCTCCGCCGCGGCCGCCGCCCGCGCGGCATCGACCAGCGCGGAATTGTCGAAGAAGCTGCCGTCCTCGATCGCGTCCGAGATCTTGACCAGGTCCTGCTTGAGCACCTTGCCGGCGCCCAGCGTCAGGTGGCCGACCTCGGAATTGCCCATCTGCCCGTCGGGCAGGCCCACCGCCCGGCCCGACGCCTCGATGACGCAGGTGGGCGTGCAGGCGTAGATGCGGTCCAGGTTCGGCGTATCCGCCATCGCCACGGCATTGTTGAGCCGCGACGGATTGTGGCCGATGCCATCCATGATGATCAGCAACGCCTTGCGCGCCGCTGTCGTCCCGGCCGGTGCCGTCTTGGTCGATCGATCGCTCACGGGCCCTCGTCGCGCGGATCGTCCGGCGCCTCCGTCATCGAGTTCGACATGCCGCCCGGCGCAGGCGCCCGGGCAGGGCCCGCACCTTCGGCCTTGCTGCCGGTCGGCGCCATTTCCTCATCGGCCTGCTCATCGGCCTGCTCATCGGCCTGCTCGTCGGCCTGTCCGTCCAGACGCTTCTCGCGGGCGATGCCGGCCTCCCTTATGCGTTTCGCGTAGACCGACGAGAACACGATGCCGACCTCGTACAGCAGCCACATCGGCACCGCCAGCAGGGTCTGGCTGATGATGTCGGGCGGGGTCAGGAACATGCCGACGATGAACGCGGCCACGAACACGTACGGGCGGATCTTCTTCAGCTGTTCGGGCGTGGTCATGCCCACCGCCACCACCAGCACCGTGGCCACCGGCACCTGGAAGGCGATGCCGAAGGCGAAGAACAGCGTGATCACGAAGTCCAGGTAGCGAGCGATGTCGGTGCTGACCTCGACCCCTTCGGGCGCCACGCTGGTGAAGAAGCCGAACACCAGCGGGAACACCACGAAGTAGGCGAACGTCACGCCCAGGTAGAACAGCAGCGTGCTGGAGAACAGCATCGGGAACACCAGCCGCTTCTCGTGCGTGTAGAGCCCCGGCGCCACGAACGCCCACACCTGGTACAGGATCCAGGGAATGGCCAGGAAGACGCACACCATCAGCGTGAGCTTGAACGGGATGAAGAACGGTGCCGCCACGTCGATGGCGATCATGCTGCTGTTGGGCAGGTGCACCATCAACGGCGCGGCCAGCAGGGTGTAGATGTCGTCGGCGAACCAGAACAGGCACAGGAACAGGATGCCGACCGCCAGCACCGCCTTGAGCAAGCGGTCGCGCAGTTCGACCAGATGCGACAGGAATCCCTGTTCCTCCTCGACGGCGGCATCCTGCACGGCGCTGCTCTTCAAGGCGGCCTTTTTCGAACTCACGTACGTGACTCCGGGACGGACGCGTTGTCACCGCCGGCCAGATCGGCCGGACCCGGCTTGTCAAGCGACGGGCCCGGAGCCGAGGCGGTCGATGCGGCATCGTGCCCGGCACCGGGCGAATCCGTTCCGGCACCGCCGTCCGACGCCTTCTCCAGGCCTGCCAGCGTCTTCTTGGCGTGCCCGCCCAGATCGCGCGCTCCTGCATCGACCTGCCGGCGCGTGGTGTCGACCGCCTTGCGCAGCTCGTCCAGTTGCTCCTTCTGGTCGCCGATCAGCTTCTTCAGCTCGCCGGTCTCCAGTTCCTGGCGGATGTCACGCTTCACCCCGGTCACGAAACGCTGCAGCTTGCCCACGTACAGACCGACGTTGCGGGCAACGGCCGGCAGTCGCTCGGGCCCGATGACCACCAAGGCCACCACGCCGATCAGCAGGAGTTCGGTGAAACCGACGTCGAACACGATGGATCAGACCAGGCAGGCGGATGAGATGGGGATCAGGCGGCGTTCTGATCGTCGGTCTTGCGCACCACGGTGCTGTCGGCCGGCGCCGGCCGATCGGCCTCGATCTTGTTCGCTTCCAGCTTGGCAGGGTCCGTCTCGACCGCCCTGGTCTCGTCGTCGTCGGTCTTCACCGCATCCTTGAACCCCTTGACGGCACCGCCCAGGTCACCGCCCAGGTTCTTCAGGCGCTTGGCGCCGAAGATCAGCACGACGATGACGAGCACGATCAGCAACTGCGGGACGCTGGGCATCATGGGTCGGTCACTCCTGTTCTGTGGTCGGTCGGCGGCGCGGCAGGCGCCACCGTCAGGTATCGGATTCGGGGCCGGGACGCGACGCCTTCTCCTTCAATCCGGAGAGTCCTTCGCGCCGTGCAAGTTCCGCGAGTATGTCAGCCGCGCCCAGCCCCTTGTGGCCGAGCATCACCAGCATGTGAAACCAGACATCGGCCGCCTCCTTGACCAGATGGTCCGCATCGCCGGATTTCGCGGCCAGCAGGAACTCGACCGCCTCCTCGCCCACCTTCTGCAATATGGCGTCTTCGCCGGCGGCAAACAAGCCGGCCACGTAGGAGCTGGCAGGATCCGCACCCCGACGCTCGCTCAGCGTTGCCTCGAGGCGCGCCAGCACCGGGCCGATGGCCGAGCCGGTGGCCCGGTCGGTGACAGTGTCCAGATCGGTGTCGGGCGGCATGGACGGACGGCATCGCACGGGCGGGGCGCACAGTATACGGGTGGTGCGGCACGGGCCGGTCCGAACGGCGTCGCCCTGCGGAAACGGCAAAACGCAACGCGCGTTGCGTTTTCAGGCCGTCGGACCGAAAAGCGCGACCTTCAGACGCTCGGCGATGTAGGTCCGGGCCTCGCCGGCATCGTCCATGAACGCCCCCAGCGCCACGAACGGATGGACCTGCCCGGCCCACACGCGCAGCTGAGTGTCGATGCCCGCATCGACGAGCCGCTGCGCGTACGCACGCCCCTCGTCGACCAGCGGATCCGCCTCGGCGAGCACCACGGTGGCCGCGGGTGCACCGCTCGCATCCTGGATCGTGGCCGGTGCCAGCCGGGGGTCCTGCCGATCCTGATCGCCGGCGTACCGGTCGTAGAAGTACTCCATGTCGCGACGCGTCAGGAAGAAGCCTTCGGCGAAGCGTTCGTAGCTGCCGGTGGTGCCGGCCGATGCGGCCACCACCGGGTAGATCAGCACCTGGTGAACCGGTGCCGGCCGAGCGCTGCGCAGGTGCAGCGCCAGCGCGGCGGCCAGGTTGCCGCCCGCGCTGTCACCGGCCAGCGCGATCCGGGTGCCATCGAGGCCGAAGCCGCCGCCGAGCACGTGACGCGCCACGGCCAGGCAGTCGTCGAACGCGGCCGGAAAGGGGTGCTCGGGCGCCTTCCTGTAATCGACGGCCACCACCACCGCGCCGGACTGCGCGGCGATGTCCCGACAGGTGCTGTCGTGCAGCTGGAGATCCGCCAGCACCCAGCCACCGCCGTGCGCGTACACCACCGCCGGCAACCCCTTCTCGTCGGATGGCCGGTAGAGGCGTACCGGCACGTCCCCCGCCGGGCCGGGCACGCTGCCGTCCACGACCGACGGCAGCTCGGCGCCGCCGGCGGCCAGCGGCAGGGCCGCATCCAGATCGGCGCGGTTCTGCGCCACGCTCTGCGTGTCCAGCGGCGGGTTGTGCTGCGTCAGCGCCAGGAATTGCACCGCCTGGGGGTGCAGCGTCACGCCGGCCACCGCTGCCCTGGCCAGGACCGGTGCGGTATCGGGCGGGGAAGCGTCTTCGCTCATGTGGCATCCTCCACGGGGTCGTCGGAACGGGTGTCGGCGTAGATCGTAGCCGGATCCTTCAGCACCGGCTCGACCGCTTCCCATTCGCCACCCTCCGACACGCGTCGGTAGAAGCAGTGTTCGCGGCCGGTGTGGCAGGCGATGCCGCCCACCTGCTCCACGCTCAGCAGGATCACGTCACCGTCGCAGTCCAGCCGGATGTCGCGCACGCGCTGCACGTGCCCGGATTCCTCGCCCTTTCGCCACAGTCGCCGGCGCGAGCGGGAGAAGTACACCGCCCGGGCGCTGCTCACCGTCTCCGCCAGGGCGTCGCGGTTCATCCAGGCCACCATCAGCACCTGTCCGCTGACGGCATCCTGGGCGATGGCGGGCACCAGGCCGGCCGCATCGAACGTGACCGCGTCCAGCAGGGCGTCGTTCACGGGTTCATCCTCGGATCGCGTCACGGCCGTTCGAACAGCTGCGGCAGATCGATCGTCACGTCGGCCAGCATCGTCGGTCGAAGGGTGACCGGCGGCGCATGGACAGCCTCCTGCACGTAGCGTCCCCCGTCCGGCTCGCGATACACGATGACGCGGGCGGCCTGCACGTCGAACAGCCACAGCTCGGGAATGCCGTGGCGGGCGTACAGCGGCACCTTGACGTTCCGATCGAAGGCCAGCGTCGAGTTCGAGACCTCGATCGCCAGCAGCGTGTCGGCCGGGGTCGGGTGCGCGGTGCGGTAGAAGTCCTCGCGCGGACGCAGCAGTGCCAGATCCGGTTCCGGTTCGGAGTGCTCCGACAGGCGAAGCGGGTTCTGCACGTCGACGATGGCAAGCTCGCCGACGGCACGGCCGAGCACGCTGATCAGCTGCTTCACGAGACCGGCGTGTTCCGGGCCGATGGGTGGCATGGTGACGATCTCTCCTTCGATCAGCTCGACCCGCTCCTCGGGCCCGAAGATGCCTGCCTCGGCCATCCGGTGGTAGTCGTCGACGTTCAGCCGCCGCCGGGTGACGGCGCCGAGCGACGGATCGTGCGTGGACTCCAGCGCTGCGTTCATACTCGATCCACTGACGGATGGCGCCGATCCCCGGCGTTCGACTTCCAGCCTAGCACTCGGCCCGGCACCCGGCCCGGCACTCGGCCTCGCATCCCGCCCATGACCCCGACCGGCTTCGACCAGACCCCGAACATGCCCGACGAACTGCCCGCGGACACCCCCACCGAGGACGAACGCTACTTCGTGATGAAGGGTCGCCGTTGGCGGCGTACCGACCCGTCCATCCCCGAAGACCTCACCCAGCAGCTGACCAAGGAGCTGATGAGCGCGCGCCGGGCGGTCAAGGCGGCGAAGGCCAGCGGCGGCGAGGCGGACATGCGGGCGGCGCGCTCGCGGGTGCAGGATGCCAAGGTGGCGCTGGGCGAACGCGGCCAGCCCTGGTGGGAGGAGCCGAGCTACAAGGGGCTGGGGGAGCGCCTGGCCGCTGCCATCCGCTGCCTGCTGCAACGCCGGGACGATGGCAAGACGATCTGCCCGTCGGAGGCGGCGCGCGTGGTCGGCGGAACCGACTGGCGGTTGCTGATGGCGCGCACGCGCGAGGTGGCCTGGCAGCTGGAAGCTGACGGGGCGCTGATCGTCACGCAGAACGGCAACCGCGTCTCGCGCGAGGCGCGCGGGCCGATAAGGCTGCAGCGGGTCGATGCGGACACGTTCAGCCCTTGGCCAGCAACACCAGCACGCTCAGACTGATCGCCGCCACCCCCAGCAGCTCGCGCGCGCTGATGCGCTCGCGGAACACCAGCACGGTCAGCGCGATCGTCGCCAGCACCTCCACCTGACCGAGCGACTTCACCAGCGCCGGGTTCTGCAGCCGCATCGCGGTGAACCAGCCGATCGAGCCGGCGGCGCCCGTCACGCCGACGAACAGCGCCAGCGGCCAGCGGGCGGTGATCAGCCGGAACTCGCCCGGCTCGCGGGCAGCGGTCCAGATCAGGCACAGCACGGACTGCAACGTGATCATGCACAGCAGCGTCATCGCGGCGCTTTGCAGCGCACCGGTACCGAGCGCCAGGCTCGCCTCGCGCAGCCACAGCGAGGTCAGCGCGAAGGCGGTGCCGGACAGCGTGCCGAACAGCACGCCGCGCGCATCCCACCGATCGCCCTTGAGCGGGATGCCGATGATGAACACGCCGGCCACGCCCAGCGCCACCGCGAACCAGCCCCAGGCCGACAATCCGGCCTGGAACAGCAACGTGCCGATCGCCGCGGTCTGCAGCGCCTCGGTCTTGGCGAAGCTGGTGGCGACGGTGAAGTTGCGCTGACCGAAGGCTGCCACCAGCAGCGCGGTGGCGAGAATCTGCGCAACGCTTGCCAGCGCGGCGAAGCCGACGAAGCGGATGTTCGACAACGCCGCCTGCAGCGATGGCAGCAGCGCATCACCGGTGAGCCAGAGCAGGTAGGCGATCACCAGCGGCAGGCCGAACACGTAGCGCACCAGCGTGGCGCTCATCGGCGTGAGCGCTGCCGACAACGACTTCTGACCGGCGGTGCGCACCGCCTGCATCAGCGCGGCACCGCAGGTGAACAGGATCCAGGCGTCGATCATGCGGGCCGCATCGGGCCGATCGAGCCTGTCGGAATCGGCTGAGCCGTCAGAGCCTGACCTCGATCCCTCGTTCGGCCATGTGGGCCTTGGCCTGGGCCACGGTGAACTCGCCGAAGTGGAAGATGCTGGCCGCCAGCACCGCGTCCGCGCCGCCTTCGATCACGCCGTCGGCCAGATGGTCCAGCGTGCCGACGCCGCCCGAGGCGATCACCGGAATCTCCACCGCATCGCTGATCGCCCGTGTCAGCGCCAGGTCGAAACCGCTCTTGGTGCCGTCGCGATCCATGCTGGTCAGCAGGATCTCGCCGGCGCCGTTGGCCTGCATGCGGCGCGCCCAGTCGATCGCGTCCAGCCCGGTCTCGCGGCGCCCGCCGTGCGTGAACACCTGCCACCCTTTTCCGACCCGCTTGGCATCGATGGCGACCACGATGCACTGCGCACCGACCGCGTCCGCGGCCCGGGCGACCAGCGCCGGATCGTGCACCGCGGCGGTGTTGATGCCGACCTTGTCGGCGCCGGCATTGAGCAGGCGGCGCACGTCGGGCACGCTCCTGACGCCGCCGCCCACGGTCAGCGGGATGAACACCTGCGAGGCGACCGCCTCGACCACGTGCACGATGGTCTCGCGCTCGCCGGAGCTGGCGGTGATGTCCAGGAAGGTGATCTCGTCGGCGCCGGCCGCGTCGTAGCGACGCGCCACCTCGACCGGGTCGCCGGCATCGCGGATCTCCAGGAACTTCACGCCCTTGACCACTCGCCCGTCGTCGACGTCCAGGCAGGGAATGATGCGTCGCGCCAGGCCCATCAGCGTGGCGGTGCCGGTGCGGCGGCGTGTTCGTTCGCCCGGTCGGCCAGCGCCTGGGCGGCCGCCAGATCCAGCGTGCCCTCGTACAGCGCGCGCCCGGCGATGGTGCCGGCCACCCCGTCGGCGGCCACCGCGACCAGCGCCTCGATGTCGGCAAGATCGGTCACCCCGCCCGATGCGATGATCGGCAGGTCGACCTGACGGGCCAGCGCCGCGGTGGCCGCAACGTTCACGCCCTGCATCATGCCGTCGCGGCCGATGTCGGTGTACACGATCGATTCCACCCCGGCGCGCTCGAAACGGCGGGCCACCTCGACCACGTCCATGCCCGAGTCCTCGGCCCAGCCCTCGGTGGCGACCCTGCCCTCGCGCGCGTCCAGCCCGACGATCACCCGGCCCGGATGGCGCCGGCACAGGGCGTCGACGAACGCCGGATCCTTGACCGCCTGGGTGCCGATGATCAGCCAGCGCACACCGCGCTCGATGTAGGCATCGGCGAT